>UOEG01000141.1_pt1 | contig 21879 bp, 21 predicted proteins | sample 1990051 | NCBI WGS metagenome assembly UOEG01 (sample SAMEA4728526, study PRJEB27164) | hydrothermal vent metagenome | biome: marine basaltic hydrothermal vent biome; feature: marine hydrothermal vent; material: mineral | place: Pacific Ocean | collected 2011-06-14/2011-07-23 | depth 1741 m | reverse complement strand
TTTTGAGACTTGAACGTTGTTTAAATTGTTTGCGCAGATAACACCACATGGTCAAGGGGGGTGCAATCTGTTGTCGGTAAAACAATATAAGAAATTTAGTTTGGCAAGACCGGTCGCACTATTGTTTCCAGTCGGGTGGGCGTTTTTCGATAAAGGCGCTGATGCCTTCGGCGGTGTCGCGAAACAGCATGTTTTCAACCATCACGCTGCCGGTATAGGCATAGGCCTGATCCAGCGGCATCTCAAGCTGATTATAAAACGCCTGCTTGCCGATGCGCACCACTGCGCCCAGCTTGGCCGCGACGGTTTCGGCAAGGGTGTTAGTGGCCTCGCAAAGTTGATCATGGGGTACGATACGGTTGATCAGGCCCAGCTCAAGTGCACGCTCAGACGTGATAAATTCACCGGTGGTGAGCATCTCAAACGCCTGTTTTCGCGGGATATTGCGTGACAAAGCCACCATGGGTGTTGAGCAAAACAGGCCAATGTTCACGCCGTTGACGCCAAAGCGGGTGCCTTGCGCCGCCACGGCCATATCGCAGGACGCCACCAGTTGACAGCCTGCGGCGGTGGCGATGCCGTGGGCCTCGGCGATCACCGGTTGCGGCAGGGTGCGGATGGCCATCATCACATTGCCACAGCGGCCAAAAAGATCGGCGAAATAGGCTTTGCCGCCGTCCTCGGCCTGCCGCCCGGCGGTCATTTCCTTGAGGTCATGACCCGCGCAAAACGCCTTGCCCGCACCGGCAAGGATCACGGCCCTGATCTCGGGCTGATCGGAAAGCCGTTTGAATTCGTCCAAAAGGGCGGCCAGCATCGCGTCGCTTAACGCATTCAGCTTTTCAGGGGCATTCAGGGTAAGCCGGGCAATGGCGCCGCTATCCACGCGCTCAAGTATTGGCATCTTGTGTCTCCTGTTTTGTTGTGACCCTAATAGCCAGGCAACAGAAGGAAAAGCCATGATCGTGCAGATGAATGTTGAGCAATTAACGCAATTTCTGGCGCAGGCCATGCCGCAGGTCGCCGATGAACTGTTGATTGAGGAGGTGGATGATCACCGCGTGCGCACCCGTCTGCGGGTAGGGGATCAGCACTTGCGCCCCGGTGGCACCGTATCAGGCCCGTCGGTTTTCATGCTGGCGGATGTGTCGGTATATCTGGCGGTGCTGGCGATGATCGGGCCTGAGGCCCTGGCCGTGACCACCAGTTGCTCAATAGATTTCATGCGCAAACCAGCGGCGAATACCGATATGATTGCCGAATGCCGGTTGCTGAAACTGGGTAAGGTGCTGGCGGTGGGCGAGGTTTTGATTTTCTCAGAAGGGATAACTGCCCCGGTGGCGCGGGCCAGTCTGACATATTCAATCCCGCCGGTGAAGGGGTGATGCATGGGGTATTATAATACCATATTTATAAGCTGTTGAATCTACAGTATTTTATTCACCTCGCAGCCCTTGACGTGGAATTGCCAGCCTATATAACCCGCTCATCAATCCAAAGACACGGGCTATATAAGGTATCCCTTCAATGAAAACATTCTCTGCGACTCCGGCAGATATTGACAAGAAATGGATCCTGATCGACGCTGAAGGCGTTGTTCTGGGCCGTTTGGCGTCGATCATCGCCATGCGCCTGCGCGGCAAACACAAAGCCAGCTTCACACCAAACATGGATATGGGTGACAACGTGATCGTCATCAATGCCGAAAAGGTTCAGCTAACAGGTAAGAAACGCGACAAGCCAAACTATTGGCATACTGGCCATCCTGGCGGCATCAAGTCGCGCACAACCGGTGAAATCCTTGAAGGAAACCACCCCGAGCGCGTGGTGACTCAAGCGGTGAAACGCATGTTGCCCGGCAACAAACTGTCGCGCCAGCAGATGACAAACCTGCGGGTTTATGCGGGTGTCGAGCATCCCCATGAGGCACAAGCGCCGGATGTGCTGGATGTGAAATCAATGAATTCCAAAAACACGCGGGTGGCAAGCTGATGGCTGAAGAAATCAATTCCCTCGAAGGGCTCGAAGCGGTTGCAGAAGTTGCGGCTGTGGAACCTGAAACCGTAGCGGCTCCGTTGCATGAGATGGTGCGTGACGATCTGGGCCGGTCTTATGCCACGGGCAAACGTAAAGATGCGGTGGCCCGTGTCTGGATCAAGCCTGGCTCGGGCAAGGTCATTGTGAACGGCAAAGAAATGAACACCTATTTCGCCCGTCCCGTTTTGCAGATGATCCTGCGTCAGCCCTTCACGGTTGCCGGTGTTGAGGATGAGTTTGACGTGACAGCCACCGTCAAGGGCGGCGGTCTGTCGGGTCAGGCCGGTGCGGTCAAGCACGGCATCTCCAAAGCCTTGCAGCTTTATGAACCAAGCTTGCGCCCGGCGCTGAAGGCGGCCGGTTTCCTGACCCGCGACAGCCGGGTGGTGGAACGTAAGAAGTTTGGTAAGCGCAAGGCGCGCCGGAGCTTCCAGTTCTCCAAGCGTTAAGCTGCGGGATAAAATCTATCAAAAAAAGGGCTGCCTGTTGGGGTGGCCCTTTTATTTGCGGTATGCGGGGATAAGAATTTTTTAAAAATTCTTGCCAAAATTTTTCAGAAAAATTTTATCCGACCAGCCGAAATTGCGTTTTTACTCTTAAAACCAGCTTTTTACGCCGCGTGCGGCACCGGATACGTCTTGACCCATGCCATCAACCGTCGCACAGCCAGTGATTAGGGTGATCAATGCGATTGCAATCAGTTTTTTCATACTTTTGTCCCATTCCTTATTGTTCTGCTTCATACCACCAGACCGTGGGAAGAAAGCCGATACCATCGCCGTAGATCGGTAGATTATCAGCAGGATACTTCAGTTCTTTTACATGGGCTATACGCCCCACGGTATATTGATGAATTGGTATAACATATCGGCCACTGGTCAATATGCGGTCAAGCGCGCGGGTGGCGTTGATGAAATCTGAGCGGGTTTTAGCCTGCAGCATGATGCGGATCATTGCCTCGGCGGCGGGGGAATTCATTCCCATCAGATTGCGGCTGCCGGGTTGATCCACGCCGTCTGAGCCCCAGTAAAACATCTGTTCATTGCCGGGGCTGAGCGACAAGGCACGTCGAATAAACGTCAAATCAAAATCATAGTTTTTTTCGCGCTCAGTATATTGCGCCTTGTCAATCGACTCGATGGTCAGGGTGATGCCCAACCGTTCAACTGCGCGCGCGTAGATGTCCATCATTGCCGTGGCCTGAGAGATCAGCCCGTCCTGCTTGAGCAAAACCGTCAATTCAAGCGGCTGGCCAGCAGCGTTTTTCAGCACGCCGTCCTGCACGGTCCAACCCGCCTCATTCAACAGTTTCATGGCATAGCGGATATTGCGGCGGTTGCGCTTGCTGCCGTCACTTACGGGCAGGGTATAGCCCTCAAGCGCGCCGGGCAGGAGTTGATCTTTGAAAGGCTCCAGCAGGGCGGCCACGGCACCGGTGGCGGGGCCGTCAGACATGCCCAGTCCGGAGTTGGAAAAATACGAGGTGATGCGCGGCTGCCGCCCGCCGGTCAGGGTGTCATTGATATATTCAAAGTTGAAGGCATAAATCAGCGCCTCGCGCACCCGCCAGTCATTTAGCGGCGGGCGTCGTGTGTTCATCACAAAGCCGGTTATGCCCGAGGGTTTTTGATGCGGAATTTCGGATTTTATGATGTCGCCACGGGTAACGGCGGGAAAATCATATTGGGTCTCCCATTTCGCAGCGTTGAATTCGCGCAGATAACTGATGGCCCCAGCCTTGAACGCCTCATTCATCACCGTGGTATCGCCATAAAACTCGATGCGCATTTCATCGAAGTTAAAAGTACCCCGGCGCAGTGGCAGATCAGCCCCCCAATAATCCGGATTGCGCCGCAGCACCACGTTGCGGTTAAGCTCATAGCTGTCGATCACATAAGGACCCGAGCCAAGCGGAATGTCAGTGCCGGCCGCTTCGGCAAAATCCTTGCCCTCCCATTGCGATTTTTTCAGGATCGGGCGCAGGCCGATGATAAGCGCCAGCTCGCGGTCTTCGGTGTTGAAACTGATGCGGATGCTGCGCGGGCCGGTGGCCTCGATTTTGTCCACCTTGTTCCAGACCCCGCGATAGCGCGGGTGGCCTTGGGTGCCGAGGGTTTTGTAGGACCAGATGACATCCTCGACCGTAACCGGGCTGCCATCAGAGAATTTTGCTTCCGGGCGTAGGGTGAATTCGACCCAGTCGCGGTTTGGTCCGGTTCGGACCGATTCGGCCAGAAGACCATAAAGCGTGAATGGCTCGTCCCAGGATCGGCCCATCAGCGCCTCGTGGGTGAAAAACCTGAGCTGCCATGGTGCGCTGCCTTTGAGGATGAAGGGATTGAGCGAATCATAGCCGCCGACATTGCCGGTCACAACCTTGCCACCTTTGGGCGCGTCAGGGTTTGCATAAGGGAGAGACACAAAATCATGTGGTAGGGCAGGATCGCCATACATAGCTATGCCATGCGGCCCATCCGCCTGTGCGGGCAGGGTGATGAATGCAAGCGCCAGGCCAGATAAAAACGAGCGCATGATGTGGTAAATACGGTGGGTCATATTGCGGCCAATCTAAGCGAAATTCAGGTGTCTTACCAATGATCTCTAGAGAGGCATTTCAACCTTTTCAAACTTTTAGCTTGGATGACAGCGCGCGATTGCTTATAAAGGGCTTACTGCTCGATAGGTTTCTTGCCTGTATGAAACCTGCCTCAATAACTTAACGCCCGCTTCGTGCGGGCGTTTTTTTTGGCGGTTATACCAGAGAGATTTCCGGGGGTTTTATATCAGCCTGAGCCATTGCGCTCTGGTCAGAATATACAGCATGATAAGGTTATTCATGCAACAGGAGTGCCGCCATGTCATACGCCGGGAAAACCGCCATCATCACCGGATCAACCTCGGGTATCGGGCTGGGCATCGCGCGGTCAATGGCCAAGGCCGGGGTGAATGTGGTGCTGAACTCATTTACCGATTCGCTGGAAGATCATGCGCTGGCCGGGGCACTTGCCACCGAATTTGGGGTTGAGGCGCGCTATGTGCAGGCGGATATGTCGGACCCTGCGCAATGCCGCGCGCTGATTGAAGGCGCCGGGCGCTGTGACATTCTGGTGAATAATGCGGGTATTCAGCATGTCGCCCCGATTGACGAATTTCCGGTTGAGAAATGGGACGCGATCATTGCCATCAATATGTCATCGGCATTTCACACCACCGCCGCTGCCTTGCCCAAGATGCGCGCGGTGGGTTGGGGCCGGGTGGTGAATATTGCCTCGGCCCATGGGTTGACGGCATCGCCCTATAAATCAGCCTATATTGCGGCCAAGCACGGGGTTGTGGGGTTGACCAAAACCACCGCTCTGGAAACCGCACAGGAGGCGATCACCGCCAATGCAATTTGCCCCGGCTATGTGCTGACGCCATTGGTTGAGGCGCAGATCCCCGACACCATGAAGGAATACGGGCTTGGCCGCGAAGGGGTGATCCGAGATGTGATGCTGCAGCGCCAGCCGTCCAAGCAATTTGCCACGGTTGAACAGATCGGCGGCACGACGTTGTTTTTATGTTCGGACGCCGCTGATCAGATCACCGGCACCACAATCAGCGTGGATGGGGGATGGACGGCGCTTTAAGATGGCGCGCTCGTCAGCCGTCACCGGCTGCCTCGCTTTGGGCGGGGGTAGCTTGGCCATTGCCGTTTTCCTGCGGATAGACCAGCCCGGCCGAGATCACCAGTTTGGCGGCTTCTTCGACGCTCATATCAAGCTCGATCACGTCCTCTTTCGGCAAGAACAACAGAAAGCCCGAGGTGGGGTTGGGGGTGGTGGGCAGGAAAATGCTGATCATCTCGTCGTCGCCCCCAGAGCGGGTTGATATTTCACCCTTGGCGGTGGTTGAGATAAAGCCAATGGCCCAGATGCCCTTGCGCGGGTATTCAATCAGGCAGGCCTTCTCGAAACTGCGCTCAGACTGGGCAAAAACGGTTTCGGCGATTTGTTTGACGGCGGAATAGATCGTGCGCACCACCGGCATGCGCTCAACCAAAGACTCGGCATAATCAATCAGCGACCGGCCAATCAGCCCTTTGGCGACCCAGCCGACAATGACGGTGAAGATCAGAAAGATGATCACCCCGACACCGCGCAGGTTGATGCCGATGTAGGTTTCAGGATTAAAATCATAGGGCACAAACGGCAGCACGACGCCGTCAACCCAGCCAATGAACGACCACATCAACCAAAGGGTCAGAGCCACAGGCGCAATCACCACCAACCCGGTCAGGAAGCTGGAGCGCAGGCTGGAAAACAGGCCTGATTTGCGCGGCGGCGGTGGATCTTCGTCGAAGGGTGTGTTCATTTTCCGGTCAGTTTATGAATTCAGAAGGCTATCTAAGCAAGATTCAGCGCAACGACAATGGGGCATTGGAATTTGGCCGCAAAATATGGGTTATTTTCATGATAATCAGGGTATCTGTTGCCTGAAGTAAAGCTGGGGTTGCGCGCCGTATAACAAGCCGCTATACGCGCGCCATTAAATCCGCAGGTAAGGGCGGGCTGACGGGGGAGAAATCCCCGTTCATGTCCACCGGTTGAAGCATCCCGCTTCTCATCCCTTACCGAGGCGAAAACCGGAAAAGGAAAACGGATATGGCTCTTCCCGAGTTCACAATGCGCCAGCTATTAGAAGCTGGCGTTCACTTTGGTCACCAAACGCAGCGCTGGAATCCCCGCATGGGTCAGTACATCTATGGCGCGCGCAATGGCATTCACATCTTTGATCTGACACAGACCGTGCCGATGCTTGATGCGGCGCTTAATGCTGTGCGTGAAACCACCGCCAAGGGTGGCCGGGTTTTGTTTGTCGGCACCAAGCGGCAGGCGGCCACGCCGATTGCTGAAGCGGCTGAGAAATGCGCGCAATATTACATGAATCACCGCTGGCTGGGTGGCACGCTGACCAACTGGCAGACCATTTCGAAATCCATCACCCGTCTGAAACAGATTGATGAGGCGCTGGAAGAAGGCTCTGATGGCCTGACCAAAAAAGAGCGTCTGGGTGTTGAACGCGATCAGGGCAAATTGCAGGCCTCGCTTGGCGGTATCCGTGAAATGGGCGGTGTGCCCGATCTGGTGTTTGTCATCGACGTGCGCAAAGAGGCGCTGGCCGTGGCCGAAGCCAACAAGCTGGGCATTCCGGTTGTGGCCGTGGTTGATACCAACTGCCCGCCCGAAGGCATTGATTACATGATCCCGGGCAATGATGACGCGGCGCGCGCGATTGCGCTTTATTGTGATCTGGTGTCGCGTGCGGCGCTTGATGGCATGTCGGCTCAGATGGGTGCCGCAGGGGTTGATATTGGGGCGATGGAAGAGGCTCCGATTGAAACCGTGGTGGAAGAAGTGGTTGTTGTAGAGGTGGCCGAAGAAGCGCCAGCAGAAGAAGCCAAGGCAGAAGAAGCGCCTGCCGAGGAAGCCAAGGTAGAAGAAGCGCCTGCCGAGGAAGAAGCCAAGAAGCCCGCCAAGAAAACGGCGGCCAAAAAGGCACCAGCCAAGAAAACCGCCAAGGCCCCGGCCAAGAAAGCGGCAGCAAAGGACGAACCTGCAAAGGACGAACCAGCCAAGAAGGCTCCGGCCAAGAAGGCTGTGGCTAAAAAGGCTGCGGCTAAAAAGGCTCCGGCCAAGAAAGCGGACGCCAAAAAGGCCGACGCCACCGAATAAGCTGGCGCTTATAACCTAAGATATGCGGGGTGCGGCCGGGTCTGCACCCCATGAGTTTTACGACCTTTATAAGGAGACCCAATGATGGCGATTACAGCTGCAATGGTGAAAGAACTGCGCGACAGCACGGGCGCAGGCATGATGGACGCGAAAAAAGCGCTGACCGAAAACGATGGCGACATGGACGCCGCCGTGGATTGGCTGCGCACCAAAGGCCTGGCGAAAGCCGCCAAGAAATCAGGCCGCACCGCCGCCGAAGGGCTGGTTGCCGTGAAGGTTGAAGGCACGCGCGGCATCGCGGTTGAGATCAACTCAGAAACCGATTTTGTTGCCAAGAATTCCGATTTTCAGGGCATGGTGGCAGCGGTTGCTGATGTGGCCATCGGTGCCGCAGATACCGAAGCGCTGGCCGCAACCGATATGGGCGGCAAAACCGTGGCGGAAACCATCACTGCCAAGGTGGCCACCATCGGCGAAAACATGTCACTGCGCCGGATGGCATCGGTTGAGGGCGATACGGTTGTGTCTTACGTGCACAACGCCGCCGCCGAGGGCATGGGTAAAATCGGCGTGCTTGTGGCGCTCAAGGGCGACGCGGGCTTTGGCAAACAGATTGCCATGCATATTGCCGCGACTAACCCTGCGGCACTGAATGAAGCCTCGCTTGATCCCGCCGTTGTTGAGAAGGAAAAGCAGGTTCAGATTGAGATTGCCCGCGAATCCGGCAAGCCCGAGCAGGTGATTGAGAAAATGATCATTGGGCGGATGAAGAAATTCATCGCCGAGGCCACGCTAATGGGTCAGGCCTTTGTGATGAACCCGGACCTGACGGTTGAGGCCGCCGCCAAAGAGGCCGGTGCCGAAATCACCGGTTTCGTGCGTCTTGAAGTGGGCGAAGGCATTGAAGTGGTGAAAGAAGATTTCGCCGCAGAAGTGGCCAAAGCCGTTCAGGGCTAACCCCTTCATATATCTTGAAAAAGGGCATCCATCCGGGTGCCCTTTTTTATTTCCCACCAGATGTTTCCATATTCCCCACGTCCCGGCCGCATTTATAATTCCTGTGCCGGACCTCTTGATCAACCATGAGGCCCCGGCGCGGGGGTAAGACAAAAAAGCGGTGTTCATACCTGTAGCACTTCAATACTGTGGCGGTGATGACGCATACATGCCATGTTCAGGATACCAAAAATGACGTTAGACACCCCCAGCATCCGCCGCAAAGACGCCCCCGACCTGTCTGATTTCAACTGGCAGGATCCCTTCCGCCTGAGTGATCAACTCTCGGACGAAGAACGCATGATCACCGACAGCGCCCGCGCCTATGCGGCTGAAAAACTGCAACCACGGGTGATTGATGCCTATGCCAATGAGGTGACCGACCCGGATATTTTCCGTGAAATGGGCGAGATGGGCCTCTTGGGCACCACCATCCCCGAGGAATACGGCGGGCTTGGCGCGGGCTATGTCAGCTATGGCCTTGTGGCGCGTGAGGTTGAGCGCGTCGACAGCGGTTACCGCTCGATGATGTCGGTGCAATCGTCGCTGGTGATGTATCCGATCTATGCTTACGGCAGCGAAGAGCAGCGGCAAAAATACCTGCCGGGGCTGGCCACCGGCGCGCTAATCGGCTGTTTTGGCCTGACCGAGCCGGACGCGGGCAGCGACCCCGGCAGCCTCAAAACCCGGGCGGAAAAAATTGATGGCGGCTATCGCCTGACCGGCTCCAAAATGTGGATTTCCAACAGCCCGATTGCCGATGTATTTGTGATCTGGGCCAAATCCGACGCCCATGACGGCAAAATCTGTGGCTTTGTGCTTGAGAAAGGCATGAAGGGCCTGAGTGCGCCGAAAATTGAGGGCAAGCTGAGCCTGCGCGCGTCCATCACCGGTGAAATTGTGATGCAGGGCGTGGAAGTGTCCGAAGACGCATTACTGCCGAATGTTCAAGGGCTTAAAGGCCCGTTTGGCTGTCTCAATCGGGCGCGCTATGGCATCGCATGGGGCGTGATGGGCGCGGCTGAAGCGTGCTGGCATGGTGCCCGGCAATACGGGTTGGACCGGCAGCAATTTAACCGACCCCTGGCGCAAACCCAGCTTTTTCAAAAGAAACTGGCGGATATGCAGACTGAGATTACCCTTGGCTTGCAAGCGGCACTCCGGGTCGGGCGATTGATGGATGAGGCCAACGCAGCCCCCGAAATGATCAGCCTGATCAAGCGCAATAATTGCGGCAAGGCGTTGGAAATTGCCCGTCACGCCCGAGATATGCATGGCGGCAATGGCATCGCGCAGGAATTTCAGGTGATGCGCCACATGATGAACCTTGAAACGGTAAACACCTATGAAGGCACCCATGACGTGCACGCGCTGATCCTTGGCCGGGCGCAAACCGGGCTACAGGCGTTTTTCTAAACTCCTATGGCCGGGCTTGGCATCCTTTGGCAGGAAACGGCCCCTTCGCGGGTTGAAGCGCCGGTTTATCCCGGCGGAAAATCTGTTGATCTGGCCATTATCGGCGGCGGCTTCACCGGCTGTTCGGCGGCGTTAAAGGCGGCTGAGCTTGGGTTGGATGTGGCCCTGCTTGAGGCCGAAACCATTGGCTATGGCGGCTCGGGGCGCAATGTCGGGCTGGTCAATGCCGGGCTTTGGCTGCCGCCGGATACGGTGTGCAACATCCTTGGGGATGGCCCCGGTGAGCGGCTCAATCAGGTGCTGGCAGGCGCGCCGGATTTGGTGTTTGAGCTGATTAAACAACACGGCATTGCCTGCGAGGCTCGCCGCGCCGGCACCTTGCATCTGGCGCATTCCGCCAAGGGGTTAAACCAGTTACAGGGCCGTCTGGCACAGATGCAGACACGCGGCGCGCCGGTGACCTTGCTCAGCGCTGATGAGACCCGCGCCCGCACCGGAACCGGGGTTTTTCACGGCGCATTGCATGATCCCCGCGCGGGCACGATACAGCCGCTTAGCTACGCGCGCGGGCTGGCTGATGCTGCTGAAAAAGCCGGGGCAAAAATTTATGAACACAGCCCGGCGATGTCGATCGAGCATCGCGGCGGCGATTGGACCCTCAACACTGAAAACGGCCCGCTGACGGCAAAAATGCTGCTGCTGGCCTGTAATGCCTATCCTCATCGCCCGGCAGATTTGCCGATGCCCGGCGTGACGACGGTTAATTATTTTCAACTGGCCACCGGGCCGCTGAAAAGTGATCTCGCGGCCAATATCCTGCCCGGCGGCGAGGGCTGCTGGGATAGCGCCATGATCATGACGTCGCTCCGCCGCGACGCGGCGAGGCGGGTCATTCTGGGCGGTATCGGTGATACGGATAGCCTGAATATTCAAGCCAACTGGGCCGAGCGAAAACTGGCCCGCATTTTCCCTCATCTCAAAGGCCCTAAAATCACCCACGCCTGGAGCGGACGCATTTCCATGACGGCGGATCACCTGCCACGCATCCTGCGTCTGGGGCCACAAGGCTATGCCATTTTCGGCTATTCCGGGCGCGGCATCGGGCCGGGCACTCTGTTTGGCCGGGCCATGGCCGAGGCGCTGAGTGCAGGGGATGAAGCAAACCTGCCGGTTGCCCCGGTCGAGGCGTATTATGAGGGCTTTAGTGGTCTAAAATCTGTTTTCTACGAAACTGGCGCGCGGTTGCTGCATCTGGCATCGGCTAGGCGCTCGTAGGGTGGGAGAATCCCACGCGCAAGCTTCATTCCACCGTCACAGATTTTGCCAGATTACGCGGCTGATCGGCGTCGGTGCCTTTGGCAATCGCGGTGTGATAGGCCAATAACTGCGCCGGAAGAGCATAGAGAATTGGGGTTAAAACCGGGTCAACTTCAGGCATTGTCAGGTGCTGCCAGACACCGTCACCGGCCTCTTTCGCGCCCGCCGGGTCCGAGATCAGCATAACCTTGCCACCGCGCGCCATGACCTCCTGCATGTTGGAAACGGTCTTGTCAAAAACCCGGTCGCGCGGGGCCATGACCACCACCGGCATGGTTTTATCAATCAAAGCGATAGGTCCGTGTTTAAGTTCACCTGATGCATAAGCTTCGGCATGTATATAGCTGATTTCTTTTAGTTTTAATGCGCCCTCCAGCGCCAAGGGGTACATTAATCCCCGGCCCAGATATAACGCATTATCGGATTCTGATAACAGCCGCGCGGCGGTTTTATACTCGGCATCCTTGGCCAGAACCTGATTAAGAATGGCTGGTAACCCGCGCAAAGATGACAATTTATCCGCCAGATTTTCGGCTGTAATCATGCCTCGATCTTTGGCGGCTTTCAAAGCAATCAGCAACAGCACTGTCAACTGACAGGTGAACGCCTTGGTCGAGGCCACGCCAATTTCAATTCCCGCATGGATAGGCAGCGCCAGATCACTTTCGCGGGCGATGGAGCTTTCCGGCACATTGATGATTGAGACGATCCTGTCAGCCTTGCCTTCACAATAGCGAAGTGCGGCCAGTGTATCGGCGGTCTCGCCGGATTGACTGACAATCAGCGCCGTTGTGCGCGCCCCTATGGGCGGCTCGCGGTAGCGAAACTCAGACGCAATATCAACCTCAACCGGAACGCCCGCAAGCTGCTCAAGCCAGTATTTCGCCGTCAGACAGGCGTAATAAGCGGTGCCACAGGCGACCATGATCAGCCGGTCAGTTTTGGTAAAATCAATCCCCTCTCCGGGCAGGGTAATGTCTTGCCCGTCCGGGGTCAGGTAGTGGCCCAGAACCTCACTGATCACCACCGGCTGCTCAGCGATTTCCTTGGCCATGTAATGCTTGTGTCCGGCCTTATCAACGCGGGTATCGCCGATCTGAACGGTCCTGATTTCACGATTGGCAAGCTCGCCATTTGCATCGGTAATCTCAGCGCCTTCACGGGTGACAAAGGCGCAATCGCCTTCTTCCAGATAGGTGATGCGGTTGGTCAAAGGGGCCAGCGCGATGGCATCTGATCCGACATACATCTCACCCTCGCCATGACCAATGGCCAACGGGCTGCCCTTGCGGGCGGCAATCAGCAGATCATCCTCGCCCTCAAACAAAAAGCAAAGCGCATAAGCCCCCTCCAGTTTGGCGATGGTTTTGGCCGCCGCTTCGCGCGGAGTGTCGCCATTTGAGATGTAATACTGCGCCATAAGCGCAATCGTTTCCGAATCTGTATCGGTTTCATGGCCAACGCCATTTTCTGTCAGCTCAGCCCTTAATTCCCGGTAATTTTCGATAATGCCATTATGCACAACCGCCACCCGCCCGGCGCGGTGCGGGTGGGCGTTTGAGAGGTTCGGCGCGCCGTGGGTGGCCCATCTTGTGTGGCCGATGCCAGCCTTTCCCGCGAGCGGTTCATGCACCAGTAAATCCGACAGGTTCACCAGTTTTCCCACCGCCCGGCGACGGTTCAGATCGCCGCCATTTATAGTGGCAATCCCGGCGCTGTCATAGCCGCGATATTCCAGCCGTTTGAGCGCCTCCACCAGAATGGGCGCAGCCTCATGATGGCCCAGAACACCTACAATTCCGCACATTACCCTGCCCCTTTATCGCGTTTTGCCTTTTTAGACTTTAACATTTCGAACAATTTACGCGCAAACCCCGGTTTGTTAACCTGCGGCGCGCGGGCCACTGCCATGGCCCCGTCAGGCACATCCTTGTTGATCACCGAACCACTTGCGGTCATCGCTTCATCGCCCACAGATACCGGCGCTATCAGCATGGTGTTAGAGCCGATGAAAGCGCGCGCGCCGATCTTAGTGCGGTGCTTCATCACCCCGTCATAATTGCAGGTGATGGTACCCGCGCCGATATTGCTGGCCTTGCCCACAAAAGCATCACCAATATAGCTGAGATGATTGATTTTTGCGCCCTCGTCGATCACTGCATTCTTGACCTCAACAAAGTTGCCAACGCGGCTGTCTTCGGCCAATTCCGCCCCCGGGCGCAGGCGCGCAAACGGGCCGACAATGGCCCCGCGCGACACATGACAGCCCTCAAGATGCGAAAACGCCCGGATACGCGCGCCGCTTTCAATGGTTACATCGGGGCCAAACACCACGTTTTGCTCAATCACCGCGTCGCGGCCAATCACCGTATCATAGGCGAAAAACACCGTCTCAGGGGCGGGCATTGTGATGCCATCCTCAAGTGCTGCCGCCCGGGCACGCGCCTGAAACGCGGCTTCGGCCTTTGCCAGCTCAGTGCGTGAATTGATGCCCATCGTCTCGGCCTCATCGCAGGAAACGGCGGTGGCTGTAAAGCCGCGCGCCCGGGCGATGGCGATGATGTCGGTCAGGTAATATTCACCGGCGGCGTTGGTGCAATCAACCGCTGTAATCAGGTTAAACAACACGCCTGACTTGGCCATGATGATGCCGGAATTGCAAAAATCTATGCTGCGCTCATCCGCATCGGCATCTTTGAATTCCACAATCTTTTCAAGGCTTTCGCCCTGCATCACCAGACGGCCATAACGGCCCGGATCCTTTGCCACGAAACCCAAAACCACTATATCATGGGCCTCGCGGGCCTCAGCCATGCGCGCCAGCGTTTGCGGCTGAATAAACGGCGTATCACCATAAAGCACCACCGCATCGCCCTTATGCCCGGCCAATGCCGGGGCGGCCTGCGCCACCGCGTGGGCGGTGCCAAGCTGCTTGTCCTGCGGCACGATCAAAGCGTCTTCATCGAATTCCAGCGCGGCCTTTGCCACCGTCTCGCCCTCATGCCCGACCACAATTACCGTATGGTCCGGCGCAAGTACTTGCCCGGCGCGCATCGCATGCACTAGCATTGGCGCGCTGCCAATCTGGTGCAAAACCTTGGGAATGTCAGAGTTCATCCGGGTGCCTTGGCCGGCGGCAAGGATGATCAGGGCTGTGCTCATTTGGTTTTTCTCTTTGTAATGGGCTCGTGTCCGTTTTATCCGGTTGGGGCGCTCGTGCAAGGCCGGGATGAATAATCTTGGGTGCGGGTGGGGCAGGTACAGGCGAAAACATATCTATTGGGCAAAACGGAGTGCAGTGCAAATGCGGACAGGTAAGCGAACGGTGGTTTTTGATCTTGATGGCACTCTGGCTGATACCAGCGGTGATTTGATCGCGGCGGCAAATAATTGTTTTCGCCAAATGGGCCTTGGCGATCAGCTTGATCCGGTTGCCGATGCCGCCACGGCATTTTTCGGCGCGCGGGCGATGCTGCGGCTGGGGCTTGAGCGGCTTGGGCGCGCGGATGAACGGCAGGTGGACGCCTATTTTCAGCCGTTTGTTGAGGCTTACGGCGCCGCTATTGATGTGCATACCTTCCTCTATCCCGGTGCGATGCAGGCGGTCAGAGGCCTAAGCGGTGCGGGCTATAATGTGGCCGTCTGCACCAATAAGCCGGAACATCTGGCGCGGTTGCTGCTGACCCGGCTGGGCGTTCTCGATGCATTTGACAGCCTCACCGGGGCCGATACATTGCCCATGCGCAAACCAGACCCTGAGCATCTGTTTGAGACCGTGCGCCGGGCGGGGGGCGACCCGGCGCACTGCCTGCTGGTGGGCGATACGGTCACCGACCGTGAAACCTCACGCGCGGCCGGGGTGCCGTCGGTTTTGGTGACATTTGGCCCCAACGCGGGCGCGGTTGTTGATCTGGCACCCGAGGCCACGATTGATCATTTTGATGAGTTGGCAGAGGTTGTGCAGCGGTTGATTGGCTGAAAACCCGATGCCCCCCATTGACCTGACGCGCCCGGAGCCCCAAAACACCCCCATGACAGAGATTTTCAAAGGCAGTTTCACCCAGCAAGAGCCGATTCCTGATGAAGGGATTGCCGCCGCCCTTGAGGTGATGCGCCACGGGCGCTTGCATCGCTATAATCTGGCAGAAGGCGAGGTTGCCGAGGCGGCGCTGCTGGAACAGGAATTTGCCGCCTTCACCGGGGCCAAATATGCCTTAGCGGTGGCCTCGGGCGGTTATGCCATGGCCACGGGCCTGCGCGCGGTTGGCGTGAAACCCGGCGATAGGGTGCTGACCAATGCGTTTACTCTTGCCCCGGTGCCGGGATCGATTGCCAGCGTTGGCGCGGTGCCGGTATTTGTGGGCGTGACGGAAAGCCTGACGATTGATCTTGAGGATCTGCGCGCCAAAGCCGGCCAGGCCGATGTTTTGATGCTCAGCCATATGCGCGGGCATCTGTGTGATATGGATGCTTTGATGGGGATTTGCGACGCGGCGGGGATGCTTGTGATCGAGGATTGCGCCCATACTCTGGGGGCCGCATGGCGCGGAGTGGCTTCGGGGCGGCATGGTGTAATCGGCTGTTATTCCACACAAACCTATAAGCATATGAATTCGGGCGAAGGCGGATTTATGGTCACCGATGATGACGAGGTGATGGCGCGCGCGGTGATTTTGTCAGGCTCTTACATGCTGTATGATCGCCACGGCACGGTGCCCCCGGCAGAGGTGCTTGAGCGGGTGAAATACAACACCCCCAATGTCTCAGGCCGGATGGACAACCTGCGCGCGGCGATATTACGGCCGCAATTAAGAGCCCTGCAAAGCCAATGCGCCGCCTGGAATGCGCGCTACCGCGTGGTTGAGACGGGCCTGCGCGGCACGCCGGGCCTGAGCGTGGTGGAACGGCCTGAGCAGGAAACCTATGTCGGCTCGTCCATTCAGTTCCTTTTGCTGGATTGGAGCGATGCGGCGATTGCTGAAATATTGGACCGATGCCTTGCCCGTGGGGTTGAGCTAAAATGGTTCGGCGGGGCCGAGCCAACCGGATTTACCTCGCGCTATGACAGTTGGCGATATGCGCCAAGTGATGCCATGCCCAAAACCGACCGTATTCTTAAGGGCATTCTTGATATGCGCCTGCCCCTGACCTTCAGCCTTGAGGATTGCGCGCTGATAGCATCCATCATCCGGGCCGAGGTTGGAGCCGTCTTCCAATCCTAGAAGGCCACAAAAAGTTTTTAAAAAACTTTTACCAAATCTTTTTTAAAAAGATTTGTGGTGTTCAAAACAACCAAAGACACCGCAAAACACCCGGCGGTCTGGGTGAAACAGTCAAGCCCTGTCGACAAACCCTTGCAGGAAAATAAAAAACGTCGGCCCGCTTGTGGGGCTGGCGCTGGTTCTTAAAGAGTATTCGCCCGCGATCTATTCAGCCTCTTCTGAGATATCCTTGCTCAAATCCAAACCGACAAAGACATCAGGAGGTTGAACACAATCGCGCTAAGCGTGGTTGGTGTCAGGTAAATCGTGGTTACTGTCGGGGGTAAATTTGCCGATCCGTGTGCCCAGCAGGATAATCACACCCAAGGCAAAACCCCCGGCAATCGCGTGGATCACACCCGAGGCATAAGCATCATGATAGCCCAGTTGCGTCACCATCCAGCCATCCGGGTAGCCAGCCCCATGAAGCGCCAATGATCCCGGTGAACAAGCCAGTAACAACGGCCAAAATCCAGAAGGCTTGATCCGCTCAATCATCGCTCCCGAAACAATCGACGCCGCAGATCATCGGGAAAGTCGCAAAAGGCCCGCAACTCAGGATGCCCGGCATGGGCCGCCTGGGCCGGTTGCAGAAGGGTTTGCCAGCGGTCAGGCAACAACGGCCTCCGGTTGTTTTCCCCATGATGGGGTTGAAAATGCATCTGATCTGTACCGGAAACGCAAAAACATGTCACAAACGCAGCAGGTTTACCGGTGGGCGTAACCGCTTTATGACCATCAGTATAGCAGATTTTCACAGGCAGAGGGGAAATTCATGGCGGCGCTCAAAGCCAATTGGCAGAATTATATAGACGGTGAATGGATTGAGGGCGGGGCCGGGTGGATTGATGTGATCAACCCCGGCAGCGGTGAAAAGCTGGCAAGTCAGGCGCTGGCCGGCGCGGCGGATGTTGATCGCGCAGTTTTGGCTGCCAAGCGGGTGCATGAGACCGGTGCCCTGACCGCCATGCGCCCGGTTGAGCGCGGCCGGATGGTGCAAGCGATGGGGCGCTATCTTCTGGATAATATTGATGAAATTGCGCGGCTGTTGACGCTGGAACAGGGCAAACCCCTGTGGGAAGCGCGCGGTGAAATTACCGGTGCCGCGCGTTATTTTGAATATTACGGCAATCAGGCGGAAACTCTTGAAGGCCGCTCAATCCCGCTCGGGGCGGGTTTTTTTGACTTCACTGAAAATGAGCCATACGGCGTCTCGGCCCAGATTACCCCGTGGAATTTCCCGGTTGAGATCGCCGCGCGCTCGCTCTCGGCGGGGCTGGCCACCGGCAATGCGGTGGTGATCAAAACCTCCGAGATGACGCCACTCAGCAGCGCGTGGCTGGCCCGCGCGGCTGAGGCTGTCGGCTGGCCGAAAGGGGCAGTGAATATTCTAAGCGGCCTGGGTCCGCAGGCCGGGGCGGCGTTGGCGTCGCACCCTGAGGTGGGGCAAATTGTCTTCACCGGCTCGGTGCCCACCGGCATTGCAATCGCCCAGGCGGCGGCGGCAAATGTGGTGCCTTGCGTGCTGGAACTGGGCGGCAAATCGGCGGCGATTGTGCATCAGGACGCGGATTTGCAGGCGTTTGAGGCCGATATTCGGCGCGGTATTTTTACCAATGCCGGGCAGGTTTGCTCGGCCATGAGCCGGGTGATTGTGCATGAAAGCATCCATGAAGAGCTTGTAGAACGTGCCGCCTCGGTGGCCCGCTCGCTGTCGGTTGGGCCAGGGATTGACCGGGCCGAGCCGGGGCTGACCATGGGCGCGATGGCGTCTGAGGCACAGCGCGACCGGGCGGCGGAGATGGTGCGCGCGGCTGAGGAGGCCGGAGCACGGGTGATCACCGGCGGCCACAAGATGAACATCCCCGGCGCGTTTTTGCAGCCGACAGTGCTGGCCGATGTCACGCCGGATATGGCGATTGCTCAGGATGAGGTGTTCGGCCCGGTCCTCAGCGTGCTGAAATTTTCCGATGAGGAGGAGGCCATCAGGATTGCCAATGGGACGCAATACGGGCTGGTGGCCGGGGTGTTTACCCGTGATCTCAATCGTGCCACCCGCGCGGCGCGGCGCCTGAAGGCCGGGCAGATTTTTGTCAATCAATGGTTTGCCGGGGGCGTCGAAACCCCGTTTGGTGGCTATGGCAAATCCGGCTATGGCCGCGAAAAGGGCCGTGAGGCGCTGTGGAACTATGTTCAGACCAAGAATGTGGCGATCAGGCTTGAATGATGGGGGGGTGATGGTGTTCAATCGGCGCAATCCGTGTCCGGACAACAAAGAGACACTGTAAATTGTGCCAAAAGGGAGAGTGCCATGACAACCGAATTCGCCGAAGATACCAGAAAGAAATCCCGCAAGATTTCTAAAAAGAAATATGAGACCGCGATGGCCGATCTGCAGGTTGAGCTGGTCAAGCTGCAGGAATGGGTCAAACAAGAGGGCCTGCGCGTCGCACTGATCTTTGAGGGCCGCGATGCGGCGGGCAAGGGCGGCACCATCAAGCGCCTGACGCAATCGCTCAGCCCTCGGGTGGCGCGGGTCGTGGCCTTGCCTGCGCCTACTGAGCGCGAAAAAACCCAATGGTATTTTCAACGCTATATCCCGCATCTTCCGGCGGCCGGCGAGATCACCATTTTTGACCGCTCATGGTATAACCGCGCCGGGGTTGAGCGGGTGATGGGGTTTTGTTCTGAGGATGAATATAACGAATTTTTCACCTCGGCGGTTGAATTAGAGCGCATGTTGGTGCGTTCGGGCATCATCTTGATCAAATACTGGTTCTCGGTCAGTGACGTGGAACAGGAACGCCGATTTCAGTCGCGCCTGACCGATCCGCTGAAGCGCTGGAAACTGTCGCCAATGGATCTGGAATCGCGCAAAAAATGGGTGGAGTATTCCAAAGCCAAAGATGAGATGATGGCGCGGTCCGACATCCCCGAGGCGCGCTGGCATGTGGTCAATGCTGATGTGAAAAAACACGCGCGCCTGAACTGCATTTCACATTTTATAAGCCAAATCCCCTATGAGGACACGCCCCCCGCCCCGATCACCTTTGGCGAGCGCCCCGAGCATCCCGAATATGAACGGCCGCCGTTTTCGACCCAAAATATCATTCCTGAGCCTTATACATCCAGGCAGTGGCCTGAGGGGTAATACATGTCCGGCACATTTGATGAAGACCTGTTTTTGCCAGGTTCAGAGCCGCGCAAAAGTATGCCGGGCAAGATGCGTGAATGGGAAATTCCCTGCAAAGGGACTTTGGACAATGGTGTTGCGCCGCGATGAAATCTTCCCGTAATAAACCCTGCATTCTTTGCGTCGCCATCACCGGTTCCGTGCCGACACAGGCCGATAATCCGGCGGTGCCGGTGACCATTTCCGAGCAGGTTGAAAGCACCCATGCGGCGTTTGAAGCGGGGGCCTCGATTGCCCATTGCCATGTGCGCCATGATGATGGCTCGGTCAGTTCCGATCCCGACAGGTTTGCCCTGTTGCAGGAGGGGCTGAAAAAGCATTGTCCGGGCATGATCATACAGTTTTCCACCGGCGGGCGGTCAGGGGCAGGGCAGGCGCGGGGGGCTATGCTGCCGCTCAGGCCGGATATGGCCTCGCTTTCGGTGGGGTCGAACAATTTCCCCGCCCGGGTCTATGAAAACCCGCCCGATCTGGTGGTGTGGCTGGCCGGTGAGATGCGTAAATACCATATCACGCCCGAGGTTGAGGCGTTTGATCTCAGCCACATTTTGCAGGCCATCCGCCTGCATCAGGCGGGCGCGCTTTATGGCCAGCTTTATGTGCAATTTGTCATGGGGGTGAAAAACGCCATGCCTGCCGACCGTGAAGTGTTTGATTTTTACGTGAAAATCATGGCCAAACGCGCGCCTGATGCGCAGTGGTGCGCGGCGGGCATCGGCCCCAATCAACTGGTGGTGAATGAATGGGCGATTGCGGCGGGTGGCCATACCCGCGCCGGGCTTGAGGATAATATCCGGCTGGGCCGTGATACGCTGGCCCCCTCAAACGCGGCCCTGATCGGGCGTTGTGTCAGGCTTTGTGAAAAACATCAGCGCCCGGTGGCAACAGTGGCCGAAGCGCGTGCAATTCTGGGGCTAATATAACATAGAACCGATTCTTTTCAGGCTGGTAAAACGCCTTTTAGCGCCCGATTTCGCCCGAAAACGGGTATGACGCCGCAGCTTCGCGTTTTTCAAGAACTCGAAAAAAAATTTTCAAACAGGTGAAATAGCCGATAGCACAAAACCAATGGATCACGCCGAAAGCGCCTTAAAAATAGGTGTCTGCCCGGGATTCGCAGGTTTGGGAATATTTTGCCGTGTCGCTACCTTGCTAAACTGTGTGGTTTAAACGTCACAACCTCAACAACAACACCCGCCAAGCCTGCCGACCCGTTGACCTTGAGCGCCGGGTATAGCATTCCATCTTTAAGTCGTGTCTGTTTTGGGTGCGGCGGTACATGAAATCTTGACTACTTTAAGAGGAGGGATAACCCTTGAAAAAGCAAATTCTTTGCACCAGCGCGATTGCCCTTGGCGTTGCAATGGCAGCACCAGCTTCAGCCCAGGAATGGGATCTGGACTGGGGCGGCTTTATGGCGTCACACTTGGCCTATGTCCAAACCAGCGGTTCGGCAACCGGCGGCACCGACTATGACGGCATAGCCCAGTTCACAACCGGTGAGATTCAGTTCACACCCAGCGTGACCCTGGACAACGGCATCACATTTGGTGTTAACGTTCAGCTCGAAGCACAAAACAACCAAAATTCCGCTCACCCCGGTGTCGCTAATACAACCAACATCGATGAATCATACATCGAGATTAGCAGCGACACATTTGGTAAAATCATCTTCGGTGCCGAAAACTCGGCTGGTTACAAGTCGATGACCGGTGCGCCGACTGTGACAAACATGTATATCAACTCGCCTTCGATTTCGGCCTTTGTTCCGATTTCGGCTGGTGCGCCTGGCCTGCCTTTCAACTTCCGTCAGGCTGGTATCTCAACCTGGACAGAAGTTGCAGGCAACAACGATGTGAACCGTCTGACTTACTTCACGCCAAACTTTAACGGCTTTACCGCCGGTGCTTCGTATGCACGTAACAACCGGGGTAATGCCAACCAG
>UOEG01000268.1_pt1 | contig 23172 bp, 21 predicted proteins | sample 1990051 | NCBI WGS metagenome assembly UOEG01 (sample SAMEA4728526, study PRJEB27164) | hydrothermal vent metagenome | biome: marine basaltic hydrothermal vent biome; feature: marine hydrothermal vent; material: mineral | place: Pacific Ocean | collected 2011-06-14/2011-07-23 | depth 1741 m | reverse complement strand
AAAGCCTTGATTCAAGCCGAACTTTTGAAGATTCAGCATTGGACACAGGAAACCGGACAGAAGTTTGTCTTGCTGTTTGAGGGCCGCGATGCGGCGGGCAAGGGCGGCACGATCAAACGCTTTACCGAGCATTTAAATCCCCGGCAGGCGCGGGTTGTGGCCCTCAATAAACCCACCGACGAAGAGCGCGGACAATGGTTTTTCCAGCGCTATATCGCGCATCTGCCCACCCGGGGCGAAATCGTGTTTTATGACCGCTCGTGGTACAATCGCGCCGGGGTTGAGCGGGTGATGGGCTTTTGTGACCCCTCGGAATATCTTGAGTTCATGCGCCAGACGCCTGAATTGGAGCGGATGCTGGTGCGCTCGGGCATTCAGCTTTATAAATACTGGTTTTCGGTCACTCAGGACGAGCAAAAACGCCGCTTTGACAGCCGCGCGGGTGACCCGCTGAAACAGTGGAAGCTCAGCCCGATTGACAAGCAAAGCCTTGATAAATGGCCCGATTATACCGAGGCCAAAGAGGCGATGTTTTTCTATACCGATACGGCAGATGCGCCCTGGACGGTGGTTAAATCCAATGACAAAAAACGCGCCCGGCTGAATTGTATGCTGCACTTTCTGAGCACGCTGGATTACCCCGGTAAAGACCCCGAAATTGCCACGCCCCCGGATCCGCTGATCGTCAGCACGGCGCAAAATGTGCTGCACGGGTCCGAGCATATTCTGGGAAAATCCCTGCATCCGGATAATCGCAAGAAACGCTAGGGAAAACCCAGTACTACGGCGCATAGCAGCCTGCCAAATCTGGTGGTGGTCAAATCCGTATATCCCCTGTAGAGGTGCCGTTCGCACGCGAAACGACATCTCTATAGGACACCCCCTTGAAACAAGCATTACTGGCAGCTTTTGCCAACCGTCCGGGTATGCCCAACCTGAAACAATCGGGTAAAGGCGGGCTGAACCCGGCCCAAATCGGCATTGAACTGCTGGCCGGTCTGACCGTGGCACTTGCACTGGTGCCCGAGGCCGTGGCCTTTGCTTTTGTCGCCGGGGTGCATCCTTTGGTGGGGCTTTACGCCGCCTTCATGGTCGGGCTGATCACAGCACTTATTGGCGGTCGTCCGGGGATGATTTCGGGGGCCACCGGCGCTTTGGCGGTGGTGATGGTGGCTTTGGTGGCCCAATACGGCGTCGAATACCTGTTTGCCACGGTTGTTCTGATGGGCCTGATGCAGGTCATTGCCGGTGTCATGCGCTGGGGCAAGTTCATCCGCCTGGTGCCGCATCCGGTGATGCTGGGCTTTGTTAACGGGCTGGCGATTGTGATTTTTCTGGCACAGTTGGGGCAATTCAAAGTGCCGGGCAGTATGGAAAATTCCGGCGATGGTCTCATGGGTGGCGATTGGTTGAGCGGGCCGGAGATGTGGACCATGCTGGGCCTTGTGGTGCTGACCATGGTGATCATCTGGATAATGCCGAAACTGACAAAGGTAATCCCCGCGCCGCTGGTCGGCATTGGCGTGGTGGCCGGGCTGGTGATTTTTGCGGGGCTTGATGTGCCGCGTGTCGGCGATCTGGCCTCAATCAAAGGCGGCTTGCCTGCGTTTCACCTGCCAATGGTGCCGCTCAATCTGGCAACGCTTGAGATTATCCTGCCCTATGCGGTCATTCTGGCCGCGATTGGCCTGATTGAGAGCCTGCTAACGCTCAATCTGGTGGGCGAGATGACCGGCAAACGCGGCGGGGCCAGCCAGGAATGCATTGCCCAAGGCGTGGCCAACACCGTCACCGGGTTTTTTGGCGGCATGGGCGGCTGCGCGATGATCGGGCAATCCATTATCAACGTGAAATCCGGCGGGCGCACCCGGCTTGCGGGCATTGTCGCGGCGCTGTTTTTGCTGACCTTCATCCTCTTCGCCTCCCCCCTGATCGAGCAAATTCCGCTGGCCGCATTGGTTGGCGTGATGTTCATGGTGGTGATCGGCACATTCGCATGGAACTCATTGACAATTCTAAGAAAAGTCCCCTTCAACGACGCCGCCGTGATTGTTCTGGTAACGATTGTAACGGTGAAATATGATCTGGCGACGGCGGTGGTTGTCGGCGTCATCGTCTCGGCCCTCAGCTATGCCTGGAGCAACGCCACCCGCATCCACGCGCAGATTGACGAAAGCATTGAGGGCCGCAAAGTGTACCGCGTAAACGGCCCGCTTTTCTTTGGCTCTGCCGAGGGATTTGCCGAATTATTCGACCCCAAAGGCGACCCCGAAAGCGTGATTGTTGATTTTAAGGAAAGCCGGGTGGCGGACCAATCCGCTTTGCAGGCCATCGAGGCCATCGCCGCGCAATATCAGGCCGCTGGTAAAAAGCTGCAACTGCGCCACCTGAGCCGTGATTGCCACAAATTACTGACCAAGGCCGGGCATCTGGTGGTCGATAGCGATGATGATCCCGATTATGAAATAGCCGTGGATTACTCGGTCAAAACCGGCATCCTTGGCGGCGGGCATTAGGCGCTATTGCCCGGGCCGTTCCATGCTGAATTGCTCGCGGATCACCGCATAGTCCTGATACCCCATCCGTGCGAGCGGCTGGTAACGGGTGATGTCAAACTTGCCCTCCACCAGACAATCCTCGCGCATATGCACGCCTGTGACCTCACCAAAAACCACGAAATTGGCCTCACCGGGCAGGCGGGTGATTTGGGTCAGTTTGCATTCAAGCGCCGCCGGGGCCGCCGCCACACGGGCGCAGGTAATCGTCTCGCAGGCGGCTTTTTCCAGTTTGGCAAGGTCAAACTCATCCACCTCCCGGCCCCAAGGCCCGGCGGTTTGGTTCATCGCCTCGCGCAGGGCGTATTCAACCACGTTGACGCAAAACACGCCCGTCTCGCGGATGTTGGAAACACTGTCTTTGGTGCCGTCCCTGTCGGGCTTGGAAGCGGTCGAGGCAAACATCACCTGCGGCGGCTCATACGCCACGGCATTGAAGAAGGAATAGGGCGCAAGATTGTCCGCGCCGTCCTTTCCGCGCGTGGAAATCCAGCCGATAGGCCGGGGCGTGACAATGGCATTGAACGGATTATGCGGCAGGCCGTGGCCGTTTTCAGGTTGATAAAACATGTGCACCTCAGTTTACTGATTTGAACCAGACTTAACGCCGTGCTAGGCGCAAGGCCACCTGAAAACGCAAGGATTTTCGCTTGTTTAACCTGCGCCCTGAAACAGATGCCGACTGGTGGGAGGTTGAGGCGCTCTATGACCTCTGTTTTGCCCCGGGGCGTGAGGCGCTGTCGTCTTACCGGCTACGCGACGGAATTGATCCGGTGGCGGGGCTCAGCCTGACCGCGCGCGATCCGCAGGGCATTCTGGCGGGCGCAATCCGCTATTGGCCGGTGCGGGTGAGCCGGGATGAGGCCTTGCTGCTTGGCCCGGTTGCCGTACACCCCACACGGCAGGGCGAGGGTTTGGGCGGGTATTTGATCCGCGAAAGCCTGTATCTTGCGGCGGATCAGGGCCATGCACGGGTGATTTTGGTGGGGGACGCGCCTTATTATAAACGCTTTGGATTTGCCCGGCTGGAGGGCGTTGAAATGCCGCCCCCCACCAATCCTGAGCGGGTGCTGGGCATTGAACTGGTGCCCGATGCCTGGGCGGGTGTAACCGGGAAAGTTGGCCGCAACGCTTGAAACTGTGTTGCTAAACGCCGACCTTAGATAAGGTAAATGAGGAAATCCCATGGAAATTCTGATAGCCCCGATTAATGAGGCCGCGATTGAGACCCGGCTGAACGCTCTGGTGCAACGTCATGACCGGGCGGGAAATGCGGCGATTCAACTGCTCAATCTGCTGGGCGGTCAGGCCGAGGGGCTGCTTGATCGCCTGCCGGAAGGCATCCGCAACCGCCTTGGCGATGGCACGGAAGCTGCATTAAAACTGGCAATGCAGGCGGCACAACGCTCGCGTGATGTGGTGGGGGAACAGCCCGGCTGGATCACCCGCGCGGTGACCACGGCGATGGGCGCGGCGGGCGGCTTTGGCGGGCTGCCAAGTGCCATGGCTGAATTGCCGATCACCACCACCATTTTGCTGCGCGCGATACAGGATGTGGCGATGGAACACGGCTTTGATCCGGCGGAACCGGGCGTGCAGTTTGACTGCATTCAGGTTTTTGCCTCGGCCGGGCCTTTGGGCGCTGACGACGGCGCTGATCTGGCATTTCTAAGCACCCGTGTGGCCGTGACCGGGGCCACGATACAGGCACTGATTGCCCGGGTAGCCCCGCGTCTGGCCACGGTTCTGGGCCAAAAACTGGCGGCACAAGCGGTGCCGGTTCTGGGGGCGGGCGCAGGGATGGTGGCGAATTACGCCTATACCAGCTATTATCAGCAAATGGCGCAGGTGCATTTTGGCCTTAGACGGCTGGCGATTGAGGCCGACCGCGATCATGGTGATCTGGTCAAAGATTTTCGCAAACGTGTCAGGAAATCGTCGACATCAACAACGCTGTAGGGTGGGTGAAACCCACCCTCCTTTGGGTAGTGGTGGGTTTCACCCACCCTACAATTTACCACGCAGGTAATCCATTACCGCAGGCCGCACCGATTGATCACCGCGTATCCGGGCCTCGTGGATGACCGCGCGTATTTCCGCCAGATCAATCCGCCGCAGGATGCTTTTGACCGGCCCGATTGAGGCCGGGCGCATGGATAAGTTTCGCAGGCCCATGGCCGCAAGGCAGGCCGCTTCAACCGGTCGACCCGCGTCTTCGCCACAAAACGAAAGTGGCGTGCCCAATTTAACGCAGCGCGTGACGATGCCTTCAAGGAAGGTCAGAAAACTGACATTGAGGGTGTCATAGCGTTTGCGCACCCGTTCATTTTCGCGGTCTGCGGCAAAAAAGAATTGTTTGAGATCATTACCGCCAATCGACAAAAAACCAACCTCTTGATAAAAACTGTCCGGCGCAAAGGCCAATGAGGGCGTCTCAAGCATCGCCCCGATGTCAAGTTTTTCCGGCAGGGGATGGCCTAAAATACGCTCGCGTTCCATCGCCTTGTCCATCTCGGCGCAGGCGGCGGAATATTCCTCGCGCTGGGCCACAAACGGGAACATCACCCGCAAGGGCCGCCCCCTGGCTGCCCGGATCAGCGCCTGAAGCTGCATCCGCATGATGCCCGGCTTATCAAGCCCGATGCGCACCGCCCGCCAGCCAAGCGCCGGGTTCGGCTCATCATTGGGTTTCATATAAGGCAGCACCTTGTCTGACCCGATATCGAGGGTGCGAAACGTCACCTGTTTGTCGCCCGCCGCATCCATCACCTTGGCATAAAGCCCGCATAGTTCGGCACGTTTGGGCATGTGACTACGCACCAGAAACTGCAGCTCGGTCCTGAACAACCCAACCCCTTCAGCGCCTGAGCCCTGAAGGCTGGGCAGATCGGCCATCAGGCCTGCATTCATCTGCAAGGTGACCACCTCACCATCCAGGGTTTGCGCCGGTTTTTCACGGATCGAGGCATAGCGCTCCTGCGCTTTTTCCTGCATCGCCATTTTATCATTGAAGGCGGTGATCACGGTATCATCGGGGCGCAGATGGGCGATGCCCTGATCGCCGTCGAGCAGGATATAATCGCCGTTCAGGGCTTCGGTTGTAATCCTTTTTGCGTGTATGATCAAAGGGATAGCCAAGGCGCGCGCCACAATCGCCGCGTGTGATCCGACCGAGCCTTCCTCAAGCACAATCCCGCGCAGGCTACGGCCATAATCCAGCAACTCAGCCGGGCCGATATTGCGCGCGATCAGAACCGGATCAGCGGGCATTTCCGCCCCGGTCTGCGCGCCCTGACCGGTAAGAATACGCAACAGTCGATTGGACAGATCATCCAGGTCATGCAGCCGTTCGCGCAGGTAGGCATCGGTCACCTGCTCCATTCGGGAGCGGGCGGTGGATTGCTCTTTTTCAACCGCAGCCTCGGCGGAAAGGCCCCGTTTAATATCGGCCTGCATCCGCGTCATCCAGCCTTTGGAATTGGCAAACATCCGGTAGGTCTCAAGCACCTCAAGCTGTTCTTTATCGCCGGTGGCGGCGGTCGAAAGCATCTGATCGACGCCAACGCGCAGCTCTTCCACCGCCTCAAACAGGCGCTCCAATTCGCGCTCAGGGTCATCGGCGAAGGGGTTGGTGATCACCACCCTCGGCTCGTGCAGCCAAACGTGCCCCTGCGATGCGCCCTCCTGGCCGGTATGGCCACGAAACAGCACCGGCTGCTGGTGCCGGGCCGACATCGCAGCGCCCTCGCCAATGAAAATACCCAGCTCGGCCATTTCCGCCAGCACCATGGCGACCACCTCAAGCGCGATCACCTCATCATCCTCAAAAATCCGCGGGTCTTTTGATTGCACCACCAGCACGCCCAGCTTTTCGCCCAGCCGCTGCACCGGCACACCCAGAAACGATGAATATGCCTCCTCGCTGGTTTCCGGCATGAAGCGAAAGCCGCGCGCGTGCGGCGCGTCATCGGTGTTTACCACCTTGCCGGTGCGCGCCACGCGGCCAACCAGCCCTTCACCCATGCGCATCCGGGTTTGGTGAACCGCCTGAGGATTGAGGCCCTCAGTGGCGCAAAGCTCAAGCGTTTCTTCATCGCGAAACAGATAGATCGAGCACACCTCAGCGCGCATTTCACCGGCAATCAACCCGGTGATCTGATCAAGCCGCGCCTGACCTTCGGCATCCTGCGCCATCACCTCGCGCAGGTTTGCCAGCATCTTTACGCTGTTGGTTTTAAATTCTTTTTTCATAGGTCGTGCAATTCCCGGGCCCGGTTAATTCATGGCCCATGATAGCGCATTCAGAATGTGCGTTACCTCAGGCGGCTTTTTCCAGCTCAAACGCATCATGCAATGCCTGCACCGCGAGTTCCATGTATTTCCGGTCGATCAGCACGGAAATTTTTATCTCGGAGGTTGCAATCACCTTGATATTCACCCCTTCATCGCTGAGGGTTTTGAACATTTTCGCGGCCACACCGGATTGGCTGCGCATCCCGATGCCCACCGCCGAAACCTTGGCCACATCCATATCCGCCACCAGATCGTAATAGTTAATCTCGCCGCTTTGCTTGGCCTCATTGAGGGCCTTTTCCGCCCGCTTCACCTGATCGGTGGGGCAGGAAAATGTCATATCCGTGCGGCCTTCTTCGGCGATGTTCTGGATGATCATATCCACATTCACTCCGGCCTCACTGAGCGGTACAAAGATGGCGGCGGCGATGCCAGGGCGGTCGGCCACCGAGATCAGCGTCATCTTGGCCTCATCACGCGAATAGGCAATGCCAGCGACAATATTTGATTCCATGATTTCCTCCTCGGCGCAGACCAACGTGCCCGCATTGTCCGATTGTTCCTCAAAGCTGCTCAGAACCCGCAGCCGCACATTATACCGCATCGCCAGCTCAACCGAGCGGGTTTGCAGCACCTTTGCCCCCAAAGACGCCAGCTCAAGCATCTCTTCAAAGGCGATTTTATCCAGTTTCCGGGCTTTTGAGGCAATTCTGGGATCGGTGGTATAAATCCCGTCCACATCGGTATAAATATCGCATCTCTCGGCCCCGAACGCAGCGGCAAAGGCCACCGCCGTGGTGTCTGACCCACCACGCCCAAGGGTGGTTATCCGGCCCTCGGGGCTGACGCCCTGAAAGCCGGCCACTACGGCCACGCGCATACCTTCGGCGAATTTGGCGTTGATATTATCGGTGGGGATTTCCTCAATCCGCGCGGCGGAATGGGCCGACGTGGTTTTCAGCGGCACCTGCCAGCCCTGCCAACTGCGTGCGGGCACGTTCATTTCCTGCAACGTCAGGGCCATCAGCCCGGCGGTCACCGCCTCGCCCGAGCTGACCACGGCGTCATATTCGCGGGCGTCAAACAACGGCGAGGTTTCATTGACCCAACTGACAAGTTCGTTGGTTTTGCCCGACATGGCGCTGACAATGACAATCACGTCATAGCCCTTGGATACCTCAACCCCCACGCGCTTGGCGGCGCGGCGGATACGGTCGGGGGTGGCCACGGAGGTGCCACCAAATTTCATCACCAGAACGGGCATTGCTGCGTCCTTGAGCCAAATGTCGAAGGGCGGTGTAATCCGATCCTCGGCACAGGGCAAGGGCCTGGGGTTTCACCGAAAGGGTAACGCGAGAACATGAGTCAGGCGCTCCAGGCCGCTTGACCCGGCTGAAAATCCGTGCATTTGCCAATTTATTTTTGCAGAGGGTTCGTGCATTTATGCGCATTGTTTCACGCCGAATGTCATGACAAGCTGATGTTTCGCGCGTTTGCCGGTTTAAGCCCATGCTTCAACTTAAACCAGAAACGCTTTAAGAGTTGATCCGAGGGTTCTGCCCCCGCTCAACCAGAAAAACAGGAGGAACAGATGAAACACTTTGTATTGGCCACGGTGGCCTTACTGACATTTACCAGTGCTGTACTGGCTGAAACATATGTCCTGGACCCTGGCCATACTGAGGTGCGGTTTTACTGGAACCATGCCGGGCTGACCAAACAAAGCGGGGAATGGACCAAGATCTCTGGCACCATCGAATTTGACCGGGAAAATGTCGCCGCCACTAAAGCGGTGATTGAAATTGATGCCACCAGCCTGCACACCGGGGTTGAGGATCTTGACGGGGTTCTGTCCAGCCCGGATTTCTTTGACGTTGAGACCTATCCGACCATCACATTCACCTCAACCAGTGCGGTCCAGACCGGGGCCGACACCATGCGGCTGATTGGTGATCTTGTGGTCAAGGATACAAGTGTTGAAGTGGCGCTTGATGTGAAGCTCACATTTGAGGGCACGCACCCGCTTGGTGGGGCCATTCCCTATTACGAAGGCACATGGCTGGGCGTGGAGGCCACCAGCACATTATTGCGGACAAATCACGCGGTTGGCCTTTATGCGCCGCTGGTAAGTGATGAGGTTTTGCTGGAAATCTCGGCCGAAATGCGCGCCGGTGGTTGGCCGGAATAGGTTGTTTTTAATGGGCTTTTCCGGCCCTGGGCGCTAGTTTGATTTCCGGGCCGGGACAAAGGGCAAGGGGGCCACAGGCACCCCGTCTTCGATCAGCTTGCGCGCCTCTTCCGGGCGCGCCTCGCCGTAAATGGCGCGCTCGGGGGCCGACCCATCATGCATATCGCGCGCTTCACGGGCAAAATTCATCCCAACATATTCCGAGTTTTTTTCAACCTGAGCCTTCAGTTCAGCCAATGCTTTTTCCGCCGGGTTTGCCGGGGCGGTGAGCGATGTATTTTTTTGTGCTTTTTGTGGCTTATCCACAGATTTCCCATCCCCGATTCGCGGTGCCATCATCGCCTTTTCAACCTTTGCTGAGCCGCAAATAGCACAGTTGACAAGCCCACGGGCCAGCAATTTATCAAACGCCTCAGCCGATTGAAACCAGCTGTCAAAGCGGTGATCATCGGCGCATTTGATGGTGAATTGAATCATCGTCATACCCATTACAAGATGCCGGATATTTACGGTTAAATCCTTAAAATACAAGTAATTAATTGTACCTCAGGGCTGTAAAAATTCCGGGTCAAACACCTTCAGGATATGTTCAAGCTCAGGCCCGGATACCCTTGACGCGGCTTTTTTGAGGCTGAACCATTTGCGCTTGCGCTCTCCACTTTCGGGGAATTTTTTCGCCAGTGATTTGACTTTGATCGGGTAAACCATTGCCACACAAGGCATTTCCCGCTTGGTATCAATATCCTTGTGGTAAGAAAACAGCCCCAATGAGCGGCCCGTGACCTTGCCTTTAACGCCGGCCTCTTCCCAGGCTTCCGCAAGGGCACTTTCGCCGGGGGTCTTGCCATCCATCGGCCAACCCTTGGGAATGATCCAGCGGCCCGATTGCCGGGCGGTGATCAGCAAAACCTGCACCTCATCTTTATGCATCCGATAACACAGCGCGGCAAACTGCGTGCGCACATCGCTTTTTGCGGCGTCTTGTAATTTGATCGGAGTTTGTTTGGTCTTTTGTAGGGTCATTAGGGTGTGCCTGCCGATTTCATCTTTCTGCTGCGCAGCCTCATGCGCTGTCTCAACACCTTCATTAATATGATTAATTGTTTAATAATTACCAGTTTCTTTTGGGTTTGCCCCGGGTATGTTTCTAAATATGGTATCCCAGTGGCGCAAACCGGCCACATCTAGCGGCATCATTTGGGCTTGCCCTGCCTGCCGCCCCCTGAAATAATTCGCCGCATGAGAAATATTTTTCGCCTGCTGGCAATGGTTTACGTGTTCATTGTGATGCCCGGTTTCGGCTGGGCCGGGCAGGGCATTACGGTTTTCGCCGCCGCCTCTTTGAAAAATGCGTTGGATGAGGTGGCCGAGGCCTATTCCGGCGATGTTGTGGTGTCCTATGGCGGCAGCGGATTGTTGGCGCGTCAGGTGGCGCAAGGGGCACCGGTGGACGTTGTTTTACTGGCAAATTCGGCCTGGATGGACTGGCTGCAAGAGCGGGATGTGATTGAGGTTTCAAGCCGTCTGGATTTGTTGGGCAATACGCTGGTGCTGGTGGCCCCTCAGGGGGCGGAGAAATTTGCTGAAATATCCGCCGCGAACATCTTGAAAAGGCTTGAGGGCGGGCGGCTTGCAGTGGGTCAGACCAAGGGCGTACCGGCTGGGATATATGCGCGCCAATGGCTTGAAAACAAAGGGTTTTGGTCCATGCTGCAGCCATATCTGGCCGAGACAGAAAACGTGCGTGCGGCGCTGGCGCTGGTGTCACGCGGTGAGGCCCCGCTGGGGGTGGTTTATGGCAGCGATGCCATGGCCGATCCGGGGGTTGCAATTGTGTATCAAATCCCGTCGGATCAGCATGACCGGATCACCTATCCGGTGGCCAGTGTGGCGGGCGGTGATGGGATCAGTTTTATGGAATATCTTCAGTCAAAACAATCACTTGAGATATTTTCGAAACATGGGTTTGCCCCCCTCGGAGCCAGGCAATGATTTTGCGCCCCGAGGAGTGGGCGGCCTTGGCATTGTCGTTAAAAGTGTCCTTCTGGGCGGTGATCCTCAGCCTGCCGTTGGCCTTGCTGGTGGCGTGGGTGCTGGCGCGGCGGGAATTTCGTGGTAAATCCCTGCTCAGCGCATTGGTATACCTGCCACTGATTTTACCACCAGTTGTAACGGGTTACCTGCTGTTATTAATGTTCGGACGGGCCGGGATCATCGGTGAGTTTCTGGCGCGATTTGGCATTGTACTGGCCTTCCGCTGGACTGGGGCCGCACTCGCGGCAGCAATCATGGGATTCCCGTTGATGGTGCGCGCCATTCGGCTGGCGATTGAGGCGGCAGACCCAAAGCTTGAGGCTGCCGCCGCCACCCTTGGCGCAGGCCCCACAGCCCGATTTATCCTTGTAACACTGCCACTTATCGCCCCCGGCATCCTTGCAGGGGCGGTGCTGGGCTTTGCCAAAGCGATGGGGGAATTCGGCGCGACGATCACTTTTGTGGCCAATATACCGGGCCAGACTCAGACATTACCCTCGGCGATTTACGCCTTTTTGCAGGTGCCGGGGGGGGAATCTTCGGCGCTCAGGCTGGTGGGATTATCGTTATTCGTGGCTTTGGGGGCGGTTTTGGTGTCGGAATGGCTGGCGCGGCGAATGGCGGAAAGGATCGGTCAGCGATGAGCCTTACGGTGAATATCACCCATCTGACCGGTGACTTCGCGCTTGATGTCAGCTTTAAAACCGGTTCCGGCGTGACGGCAATCTTTGGTCCTTCAGGATCAGGAAAATCAAGCATTGCCAATGCAATATCGGGCCTAGTTAAACCAAATACCGGGCGCATTTCTTTGCTGGATACTGTGCTGTTTGATGCCGGGAGCGGGCAAAATATTGCGCCCCATAAACGTGGTATTGGCTATGTGTTTCAGGATGGCCGATTGTTTCCCCATCTCAGTGTCGAAGGCAATATCCGGTTTGCAATGCGCTTTGCAAAAACGGCGGGGGATATGGGTGAGGTGGTTCGGATGCTGGGCATTGAGAGCCTGCTTTCGCGGCGTCCAAACAGCCTGTCGGGGGGCGAAAAACAGCGGGTTGCCTTGGCGCGAGCGCTGCTGTCTCAACCCAAATTAATGCTTATGGATGAACCACTTGCGGCGTTAGACGCCCCGCGCAAGGATGAGATTTTGCCCTATCTGGAGCGGCTCAGGGACCGGGCGAAAATGCCGATCATCTATGTCAGTCATTCGGTGGCCGAGGTGGCGCGGCTGGCGGATGATCTGATCGTTTTGCAGGACGGAAAGATTGCAATATCTGGCCCGACCGAGGATGTGTTGAGCGACCCGGCGGCGATGCCTTTCGTGGGGGTGCGCGAGGCCGGATCGGTTTTGCGCGCCAAGGTGCTTGAACATGGCCCTGACGGGCTGTGTCGGCTGCAAATCAGCGGGGGTGAGCTTGCTCTTCCCGGGGTTGCAGCGGACGTGGGAAAAACAATCAGAATCAGAGTGTTGGCGCAGGATGTTCTTCTATCACTTGAACTTCCAAAGGGCCTTTCGTCGCGCAATATACTGCCGGTTCAGGTGACTGCGATAAAGCTGGGGGATGGGCCGGGTGCGGCGATTTCTTTGCGCAGCGGAGCGGACCGTTTGCTGGCGCGGATCACGGCTCAGGCGGCGGAGGAGCTGGGGTTGAGGCCGGGGCTGGATTGTTTTGCCATTCTCAAAGCCACAGCTGTCCCAAGGGGAGATATTGGGGGGAGCGTGCCCGAAACCTGAAGCGGTGGGGCCAATGTCGATTTTGGGAAATATGTTGTACAAATTGTACAACATATAGGGGTGTTTTGTACAACACTGACCATTTGGTAAAAAATTACCGCAAATTTCCGACGCTTTGAAAATTATTCTGCGAAATGACAGGCGGCCTGGGTTGTGCTACCCGCAATCCGGCGCAGGCTTGGGCGCTCAGAACGGCACCGGTCCTGCGCCATGGAGCAGCGCGGCGCGAAGGGGCAGCCGGGGGGCGGATTGACCGGGTCGGGCAGCTCACCGGGTTGGCGGGGTTTGTCGAAGGAGCCGCCGGTCAGTTTTGGAATCGCGTCGAGCAACAGCCGTGTGTAGGGGTGTCTGGGATCGGCGAAAATATCCTCGGCCTGCGCCAGCTCCATCACCTGACCCAAATACATCACCGCGACGCGGGTGCCAAAATGTTTAACCACCGAAAGGTCGTGGGTGATGAACAGATATGTGAGGCCACGGGTGGCTTGCAGATCGGTGAGCAGGTTGAGAATTTGTGCCTGAATTGAGACATCGAGCGCCGATATTGGCTCGTCCGCCACGATGAAGGCGGGGTTGGTGACCAAGGCGCGGGCGATGGCGATGCGCTGACGCTGACCGCCGGAAAACTCATGCGGCAGTTTACGCCGCCAGCTTTGATCACAGCCGGTGGCATCAAGTACGTCTTCAACCTGAGCGCGAACCTCAGATTGGCTCATTTCAGGTTCTAAATGCCGGATTGGCTCGGCCAGAGTGTCAAACACATTGCGGCGGGGGTTGAGCGAGGCATAGGGGTTTTGAAACACCATCTGCATGTCGGCGCGGATCGGTTTTCGGGTGGGTTCATCCATGGTGTCGATGCGGGCGCCGCGAAAATATATTTCCCCGGATGAGGGGGTCAAAAGGCCCATGATGGCGCGGCCAAGGGTGGTTTTGCCGCAGCCCGATTCGCCAACCACGCAGAAGCTTTCGCCTGCCTCAATGGCAAGGTTGACACCGGAGAGGGCGTGCAGGACGGGCTTTTTGCGGCTGAGGAAATGCGTGGGCAGCGAAAACCGCATCTCTAAGCCTTTGGTTTCAATAATCGGCGCGCTCATGCGGGGGCCTTTGCGTTGGCTTTGAGGGGGTGAAAACAGGCGATGCCACCTGATAAATCGGGGGCGCCCGCGTGGCAACGTTCGGTGGCGAATTCGCAGCGCGGATGATAGGCGCAGCCTGCGGGCAGGGCGGTGATTGGCGGCATTGAGCCGGGGATCTGGTAAAGCTCCTGACCGCGCTCAGAATTTTGCGGCAGAGCCTTGAGCAACCCGCTGGCATAGGGGTGCGTGGGGGCGTTGATGATGCGCTGTGTCGGGCCTTCTTCAACACATAAACCGGCGTACATAATCATTAACCGCTGGGTCACTTCGGCGACGACGCCAAGGTCGTGGGTGATCAGGATAAGCGCCATATCGTGGTCACGGCAGAGCTTGAGGATGAGGGACATGATCTCGGCCTGGATGGTCACATCGAGGGCGGTTGTCGGCTCATCCGCGATGATAATCTCGGGGTCGGTCAGAAGGGCGATGGCGATGACGACACGCTGGCGCAAGCCGCCGGATAATTCATGCGGGTAGGCGTCAAGCCGCGATTCAGCCGACGGGATAGCGACCAATTTTAACTTTTCAATGCACAGGGCACGGGCGTCTTTGGTGCTGATTTTGCGATGGGCTTTGAGGGTTTCAACCATCTGGGTGCCGATCGGGAGAACCGGGTTGAGGGTGACCATCGGGTCCTGGAAAATCATTGAAATGCGGTTGCCGCGAATGCTGCGAATATCGCGCTCGGACATCTCAAGAAGGTTTTTCCCGTCAAACCGGATCGTGCCTTTTGTGACGCGCCCCGGATAGGCAATCAGGTTGAGGATGGCGAAGGCGAGCATGGATTTTCCCGCGCCGGATTCCCCTGCGATTCCAAGGCGTTCACCTTTTTCCAGGGTGAGGTTGACGCCGCGCAGGGCCTCGACCTCACCCTGTTTACCACGGGGGAAGGCGACGTGCAGATTAGTGACTTCGAGGAGGGCCATCAGTCTTCTCCCCGGCGCAGTTTCGGGTTCATCACATCGCGCAGCCAATCGCCTAAGAGATTGAGCGCGAGGATCAGTGCGATGAGGACAAGGGCGGGGTAGAAGGTGATCCACCACGAGCCTGAGAATATGTATTCAAAGCCGGAGCGGATGAGCGAGCCTAAGGACGGTTTGTTAACCGGCATGCCAAGGCCGAGAAAGGATAGTGCGGCTTCGGTCATGATGGCCTCGGCCACCTGAATGGTTGAAATTACCAGCACCGGCGTCATGGCGTTGGGCAGGATATGGCCCCACATCACCTTGCGCGCGGGCAGGCCGATAACGCGGGCGGCATCGACATATTCTTTGTTTTTCTCGCCCAGAACGGACGCACGCACGGTGCGGGCGAATTTGGGCCACTCAGCAATGCCAATGATTAAGATCAGCATGAAAATCGCGTAATCGGCATAGACCGACGGATCAAATGCCGCCTGAAACAGGGCCAGTGCGATGATGGCGATCATCAAAGTGGAAAGCGACATCTGAATGTCGGCGAGGCGCATGAGAAAACTATCAACCCAGCCGCCTTTGTAGCCTGCGATGAGGCCCAGAGTGATGCCAAGCACGCCTTGGACGATGACCGCGCCGATGCCGATTAAAAGGGAGATGCCGGTGCCGTACATGATGGTTGAAAGCACGCCGCGCCCCTGACTGTCGGTGCCAAGCCAGAAGCGCGGATCGCCGCCGGGTTTCCAACTGGGGGGCATGTCGCTGTCCATCACGTCAATCTGCAACAGGTCATAGGGGTTTTGTGGGGCTATCAAGGGCGCAAAAACCGCCATGAGGATCAATATGAACAATACCAGACCAGCGGTGATTGCAACCGGATCAGAGAGGAAACGTTTGAGGAGGGCGGACCATGTGATCATGTTTTCGCCCCCGGCAGTTTTACCATTGGATTGATCAGGGTATAGATAAAATCAACCGCCGTATTGACGACGACGAAGATCAGGCCGACGACGATGATATAGGCGATAATCAGCGGTGTGTCGACGCGGTTGACCGCCTCAAGGAACAAAAATCCCATGCCGGGCCATTGGAAAACCGTCTCGGTCAGGATGGTGTAGGCGATGAGCGTGCCGATCATCAGGCCGCCCACCGTAACTACCGGTAAAAGTGTGTTACGGAAGGCGTGGACATAGCGCACGCGGGCGGTGGACAGGCCTTTGGCGCGGGCGAAGCGGACATAATCGGTGCCCATGGTCTCCATCATTTCGGCGCGGATCAGGCGGATGAAAAGCGGCAGCATCACAGAGCTGAGGGTGATCGAGGGCAAGATCAGGTGTTGCAGGCCGCTAAGCGTGAGGAAACCGGTTTTCCAGCCCCAGGGCAGTTCATATGTTTCGCCGCGCCCGAAGGTCGGGAGCCAGCCCAGCTCGACCCCGAATATCCAGATCATGAAGATGGCGGTAAGGAAGACCGGCACGGAGATGCCTAAGATTGACACGGACATGATGAACCGTGTGAGCCAGGAATTACGGTGGATGGCGCAGTAGATGCCTGCGGGAATTGAGACGCTGAGGAAGATAAAGACCGCGCCGAGAACCAGCTCAAACGTAGCGGGGAATTTATCCATGATTACCGCAAGGGCCGGGCGCTTGAAGAAGTAAGATGTGCCAAGATTGCCCTGAACGGCCTGGCCCAGAAACCGGCTGTATTGGGTGAGGAAGGGATCATTGAGGCCCATTTCATCGCGCATCAGATCACGCTCGGCCTCGGAGACCGACTGGCCGACAAGTTCGCGCAGGGGATCGCCGAGGTTGCCCTGAATGGAAAAGCCGATCAGTGAGATGGCAAACATCACAATCCCGGCCTGAATGGCACGGCGGATGAGGAAGGCTATTATGTGCATGTGTGCCAGTTACTTTCGGATCACCACGCGCTCCCCGGATATGATCCGGGGCCTCTGCGTTGGTTGAGAGGCGGTTAGTTGAGAGGTTCCGGCGCAGAAATTGACAAATGTGGCCGATACGGGTGGAGGAGCGGGCCGGAAGGAACCGGCCCGCCCGGATGGGTTTATTCAGAGATGACCAGATCGCCAAGATAGGGGTTGTTCATCACATTCAAAACTGGGCCGATGCCCACGCCTTTGCGCGCGGCCCAGGCCAGATCCTGCCAATGCAACGGCACGAAAGCTGCTTCGTCATAGAGGATTTTCTCGACTTTTTGCAGTTGATCCGCGCGGGTGGCACTGTCGGTTTCTGTCAGGGATGCTTCTGTCAGCGCGTCCACTTCGGGGTTTGAGTAATTCCCCGAATTATACTGACCACGGCCGGTATCAGTGTTAGGGGTCATGGTCAGATACTCGTTGAAATTGGCGCTGTCTTCGGTATCTGACTGCCAGCCGATCATCATGATGTCGGCGGCGCGTTCATCATATTTCGGCCAGTATTGCGCCTTGGGCATGGTGGTGAGATCAATTTTGATGTTGATCTTGGCCAGCATCGCCGCCGCCGCTTCGCAGATTTTGAAGTCATTGACGTAGCGATTATTGGGGCACATCATTGTTGCCGAAAAGCCATCGGCATATCCCGACCCGGCCATCAAAGCCTGAGCTTTTGCCAGATCAAAGCGCGGGGCCAGATCGGGATTATAGCCAACATAGCCCTCGGGTGATTGCTGGGCTGCGACTGTGCCGAACCCCTTCATGATTTTCTGCACGATGCCTTCATTGTTGATGGCATAGACCATCGCCTGACGCACTTTTATATCGGCCAGTGCCGCGTTGCGGCTTTGGTTCAGTTGCAAAGTGATAATGCGCGTGCCGGTCATGGTGACCAGATCGGTGCCGTCATTGGCGTCAATCCGGGCCAGATCGGTGGGCGGCACGGGCGCGATGAAATCAACGTCACCAGCCAGAAGGGCTGCCACACGAGTGGGCGCTTCTTTGATCGGGGTGAGGATCGCGGTTTGCACGTTGCCGGGGCTGTTGGTGTCCCAGTAATCAGGGTTGCGGGTGAAGACAACTTTGACGCCCTGCTCACGCTCGGTAATGGTGAACGGCCCGGTGCCCGAGATATTGGACGAGGCAAAGCTGTTGCCGTGTTTGACGATCTCGGCACCGCCGGCCTCGTAGAATTTGCTGTCCATCGGGAACACATAAGTGGCCGTGTGCATCATCAGCGGGCTGGGACCATCGGTTTTGATCTCAACGGTGTAATCATCAACTGCCGTGGCCGAAGCCCAGCCGGTGAAGATGCCTTTGAAATCAGGCGAGGTTTTCAGCCGGTCAATGGTCCAGACCACATCGGCGGCTGTAAATGGGTTGCCGGAGTGAAATTTCACACCCTTGCGCAGGTTGAAACGCATGGTGGTTTCATCCACCCGCTCCCAGCTTTCGGCAAGGCGCGGATCAAAGCCGAGGTCTTTGTTCCAGCGCACAAGCGGGTCAAACACCATATGCGAAAGTTGCAGGGTGCCGCCTGAAAGCTGCTCATGCGGGTCCAGCGATACCGGATCAGCGTCATAGGCGAATTTCAGCGTCTGGGCCGGGGCCAAACTGGCCACGCCGAGCATCACAGCGGTGGCTGCGGCGGTTGCAATATGTCGAAAAATATTCATCGAAGTCTCCCTTTTTTGCCGGGCACTTTCACGCGGGAATTGCGTGATGGCCCGGTCATAGGGTGCAGAGTGTCGCGATTCTATACAAGTGTAAAGGGTGGGGTCCGCCGGGGGATATTGCACAGCGCAAGGGAATTATTGGATTTTTGGGCGTATGGCTGCCTAAAATTATATTATCAGGTCAAACACTTGCGGTCCTTTGTACAAGATATTGACGGGGGGTGTGCATGCCCATACTGATAAAAAGACTCAGATTATATTTCTCTAAGGGAAGTGAATGACCGAACGCTTTTTGCATCATCTGGCCTGGATTGCCGTTGTGCTGTGTCTGGCACCGATTTTGGCGGTGGCGCTGGCGGCGTTTACCGGCGATTTGCAGACCTGGCGGGATGTTTTATCAAGCGTGCTGCCGCGCTATACAAAGACCACGCTTATTTTGGTGTCGGTTGTGGGCATATCGACGGCGGTGATCGGCAGTGTGACGGCCTGGCTGGTGACGGTGTACCGCTTTCCCGGATCAAAAATCCTTGAGGTGGCGCTGGCGCTGCCGCTGGCGTTTCCGGCTTATGTGATGGCTTATGCCTATACCGCACTCATGGATCATCCCGGGCCGGTGCAAAGCCTGTTGCGCGATGTCACCGGGTGGGGGCCGCGCGATTATTGGTTCCCGGAAATCCGCAGCCTTGGCGGGGCGGCGATGATGCTGACCATCGTGTTATACCCTTATGTTTACTTGCTGGCACGGGCGTCGTTCCGGCAGCAATCGACCAATGCATTTTTGGTGGCGCGCACTTTGGGCCTGTCGCCGGTGAAGGCGTTTTTGCGGGTGGCCCTGCCGATGGCGCGCCCGGCGATTGCGGGGGGGGCATTGCTGGCGGTGATGGAGACGATTGCGGATTTTGGCACGGTGGCGTTTTTCAACGTTCAGACCTTTGCCACCGGGATTTATCAGGCGTGGTTTTCGCTGGGCGACCGGGCAACTGCGGCGCAACTGGCGCTGGGGTTGCTGAGTTTTGCGCTGGTGCTGGCGGCGTTGGAGCGGGCGCAGCGCGGCAAGGCACGCACCGCCGGGCGCGGCGCGCGGTTTGAGACATTGGACCGGCCTGAGTTACGTGGCGGGGCGGGGTGGATTGCCACCATGGTTTGTTTATTGCCGGTGCTGCTGGGCTTTGTCATTCCGGTGATCATGCTGGGGGTGATGGCATATGGATCGGGGCAGAGCCTGTTGGACCTTAAGTATCTGAGCCTGATGGGAAATTCGGTAATGCTGGCCTCACTCGCGGCGGTTTTGACGGTGATCGGTGCGGTGCTGATCGGGTTTCGGGCACGGACCAAGCCGGGGCGGGGATCAAAGGCGATTGTGATCACGGCGGGGCTTGGCTATGCGGTGCCCGGCGGGGTGATTGCGGTGGGGTTGATGGTGCCGATGGCGGGGCTGGACAACCTGATTGACGGGGTGATGGAGGCGCGGTTTGGCATCAATACCGGGCTGCTGATCACCGGCTCGATCTGGTTGATGGTGCTGGCGTATATTGTGCGGTTTATGGCGGCGGCGTTGAACGCTTATGATAGCGGCATGGCGACGGTGCCGGAGCATTTTGATGCGATTGGCCGGTCTTTGGGGCAATCTGGCGCGCGGCTGCTCTGGCGGGTGCATTTGCCGGTGGCGCGCACCAGTGTGCTGACGGCGCTGCTGATTGTGTTTGTCGATGTGATGAAGGAGCTGCCCGCGACGCTGATCCTGCATCCGTTCAATTTCTCAACCCTGGCGGTGCAGGCGCACAGGTTGGCCGAAGATGAGCGGCTGGCCGAGGCGGCGGTGCCGTCGCTGGTGCTGGTGGCGTTTGGGCTTATTCCGGTGCTGATCTTGTGCCGGTCGCTGGCGCGTCCGGGTTTGCGCGCTGGTTTGCGGTCCGGGCCTTCGGCGCTGGCGGGGGTAGGGGCGGCGTAGCGATTAATCTGCGGCCATGGCGGGCGCGGGTTTGGTGATGTTGTCGAACCACGCCAAAAGGCTCTGACTGTCGGGGGTGAGCGGCGCGGCGCAACCGCCGGTGAATTCCAGAAACGCCGCGAGGTTGGTTTTGTTGACGCCAACCAGAACCGGCACTTCCAGGCTTATGGCTTCGGCGATCAGCTCACGAAAGCCGTGACCTTCGGCCTCGTGTTTGCCGAATTTATTGATGATCAAAAGCTGGGTGTCAGGGCTGAGGCGGCGGGCCACTTCGGCGACGGTTTGCTCGAGCGCTGCCGGGTCAAGACGGCAGCCGCGCGCGGCGCTGCCCAGCGATTGCGAGATGCGAATGACCGGCCCGTCGGGCAGAACCCGCGCGTCCATGTCGCAATGATGAGTGCCGATGCAGGCGGTGTTGCTTTGCACCACACCTGCAAGATTGGTGCCGGCGGTCAGGTGCAGGGCGGCGAAGGCGGTCAGCAACTGATCAATTTCACCGGGGTGGCCGGTGGGGTGTTGGGCGATGACATAGGCGAGGGTCATGGGCTCTCCGAGTTTGGTCAGGCGGCGATGTTGACATCAAGGCCGTCGATGGTGGCGTTCTCAAGCAGGGCGGTCACATAGGCTTGCGCGGCTTTGGCCCAATGGGCTTTTTCGCAGGCTTCATACAGGGTTTCGCGGATGGCTTCAAATGGCAAAATCTCGCCCTCGGCGCGGGCGTCAAGCCGCAGGATGTGAAAGCCATAGCGGGTTTCGACCGGGGTTGGGTGGATTTCACCGATGCTGGCAATTTTGAGCGCGGCCTCAAACTCTGGCACGGTGTCGCCGGTGCAAAGCTGGCCAAGCTGGCCATCTGCGTCGCGCGACGAGCAGGCGCTGTCGCTGCGGGCAATCCGGGCGAAATTGCGCGGCGATTGCAGCAGGGATTTGAGCGCGGCCTCAGAATGCAGGCGGGCCTCATTGCGGGCAGGCGCATCATCCGGTTTGGCGGCATAGAGGATATGCGACGCCTGATAGAGGGTCGGCGCGCGGTGCTGGCCGGGGTCGCGTGCGTAAGCTGCGCGCAGGCCTTCATCAGTTACCGGGGCCGGGGTGAGGACGGTATCCAACAGCTCACGAATAAGGGCCTCGTCGGGGGTTTCAAACTGGCCCGGCGCGACCTCGGCAGGGGTGGCGGTGAGGCCCATATTAGCGGCCTGTTGCAGCATGAGATGCCGCACCGCCAGGGCGCGCGCGGCTTTGCGCCATGCCAGCCCCGGCTTGCCCTTGGGGGCGTGGTGGTTTTGCGCCTCGGCGGCAATATCTGCCGCCGGGAGCGTGGTGCCGTTGACCACAATTTCGGGGAAAAATGCGGTGCTCATGTTATTCCCCCGGGGTTGGTTTGGACAGCGGCTCGGACCGGCGAGAGCGCACGATCTGATAGCCGGGGCGGGTGAGATAGCGCAGGGGCACCGACAGCATATGCACCAGCCGGGTGAAGGGGAACAAAAGGAAGATTGTCAGCCCCAAAAAGAGGTGGATTTTGAACACCAAGGCCACGTCCTGGATATAGCTGGCGGCGTTTTTGTCAAAGGTGACGATACCAAAGGCCCAGGCCATGAATTTGGTCATCTCGCCGCCGTCAAGATGTTGTATCGACACAAATATCGTACCGAGGCCCAAGATCAACTGCGCCAGTAAAAGTGCCAGAATTCCGGTGTCGGCAAAGCTGGAATTGCGCCGGATGCGGGGATCAAACCAGCGGCGGTGAAACAGCATCAAGCCGCCGGTCAGGGCCATGACACCGGCGATGCCGCCTGCGACCACGGCCAATGTTTGTTTGAAACCGTTGCTGATGCCCAGGGCATGGAACAGGCCGATCGGTGTCAGCAGGCCGATGAGGTGACCAAAGAAGATGATCAGAATGCCGACATGAAACAGGACCGACCCCATGATCAGTTGTTTGCGCCTGAGCAACTGGCTGGAGCTGGATTTCCAGGTGAATTGCTCGGTCTCATAGCGGGCGATTGAGCCGAAAACCAGTATGGTGATGGCGATATAGGGGTAGATGCCAAAGAGAAAATTGTGCATTGCCGCCTCCTTTTATTCTGCTGCGTGGGGCGCGGATTGGCCCGGTTTGGTTTGGTCTGGTGTGTTGTTGTCTGGCGCGGGATTGATTGGGGTATCCATTTGCGCCAGCATGTCGCGGACCTGCGGGCAGCCGCCATTGGGATCAGGGCCGAAGGTAACTTCGCTTTCTTCCCAGATCTCATCAAGCGCCTCAAGATCGTCAGGGTCATCTTCGGGCTGTTCCAAAAGGCCCATGACCACGGCTTTGTCGGCTTTGACCTGTGCCAGCTGTAGAAGGGCCGGGAAAAGCGCCGCATAGGGGCTTTCGCGGCGGGTGAGCCGGGCACCGAGGGCCTCAAGGATGTGGGCGGCGTCATCAAGGATGTCGCGCATTTCCTCATAGGGGCGCAGGGCGAGGAATTCCAGCAGCACCGGCAGGTGATCGGGCAGCTCGGATGTGGCCGGATCAAAGCCCGCATCGCGGTAGGTTTCCAGCAGGCTGACCATCGCGCCGCCCCGGTCACGGCTTTCGCCGTGCACATGCTCGAACAGATTGAGAGACAGGCTGCGCGAGCGGTCAAACAGTGCGACATAGACCTCTTGCAGGTCATAGATGTCGTTGGTTTCAAGCGCCTCGAGCAGCGGGCTAAGGCCGCGTCGGGTGGCGCTTGTCATGCGGCTGTCGGCCATCAGGACACCGGCGATTTC
>UOEG01000133.1_pt1 | contig 23918 bp, 20 predicted proteins | sample 1990051 | NCBI WGS metagenome assembly UOEG01 (sample SAMEA4728526, study PRJEB27164) | hydrothermal vent metagenome | biome: marine basaltic hydrothermal vent biome; feature: marine hydrothermal vent; material: mineral | place: Pacific Ocean | collected 2011-06-14/2011-07-23 | depth 1741 m | reverse complement strand
TTGCGATCTGCACCGGTAAAACCCCACCGCAGGCAATAATTGCCAGCCGCCCGCCCACCGCTCAACGCACCCCTGGCGCGAGGTAAGTGCGATCCTTGGAACCGGTAATAAATTCAACGATTTTAGCAACATAGGGGTTTTCCATCTCATTTTTCAGTCGCGCAGCGCGGTCCTGAAACGTGCCCTCACCCTGTGCCAACATCTGAAAAGCAGCCCTCAGCGCGGTGACATCCTCACGCCCCACCCCTCGGCGTTTCAATCCAACCAGATTAAGCCCATCCAACTCCCCCCTCGGAGCCTGCACCAACCCAAATGGGATCACATCATTTGTCACCATCGTCACCGCCCCGATGATGGCCCCTTCACCGATCCGCACCCGTTGATGCACCCCTGAAAGACCGCCGATGATGACATCATCCCCGATCACGCAATGCCCTGCTATTGCTGCATTATTTACCAAAATGGCCCGGTTTCCGATCTGCACATCATGGGCCACATGACAGCCCGCCATGAACAATCCGTCATCGCCCACGCGCGTCACGCCGCCACCACCTTTGGTGCCGGAATTCATCGTTACATGTTCGCGGATTGAGTTACGCGCGCCTATTATCAGCCTGGTTTTTTCACCGCCATATTTAAGGTCCTGCGGCACTTCTCCGATGCAGGCGAATGGATAAACCTTTGATTTTTCACCAATTTCCGTATCGCCGCTGATCACCACATGCGATTTCAGCTCAACCCCATCCCCAAGGTTAACCTCAGGACCCACATGGCAAAACGGCCCGATCCGACAGCCCTGCCCCAACTGCGCCCCGGCTTCAACCAGGGCTTGGGGGTGAATGATCGTGTCGCGCGCCGTCGGCATTTACATTACCCTCCGGGTAAATCCATCATCGCGGTAAATTCGGCCTCAGCCGCCATGTCGCCCTCAACCGAGGCCACGCCCCTGAACTTCCAAACCTTGCCACCCGGCTTGCCACGGGTTGTTTCAAGCTGCATCTCAAGCACGTCGCCGGGCACCACCATGCGGCGGAATTTGCATTTGTCGATCGCCATGAAATACACCAGCATTTCGCGGTCTTCCATGCCAAGCGCCGTGCCCACCATGACAGCGGCAGTCTGGGCCATGGCCTCGATGATTGTCACCCCCGGCATGATCGGCTTGCCCGGAAAATGGCCTTGAAAATGTGGCTCGTTCATGGTCACATTTTTGATGCCGCGCGCGCTGGAATAGCCGTTTATATCAAGCACTTTGTCAATCAACAGAAACGGATAGCGATGCGGGATAAGCCGCTGGATCAGATGTATATCTGCGGATTTCAACGGCATATTCATTCATGAGCCCTTTTCGTATCTGATGTCAGAACAAAACCTAGCAATTCAGCCCAGATTGGGCAAGCCACACGCTTGCGCCAGGCTCAATGCTACTCATCCCCCGGGTCAGTACCGCTTCCGATAGCTTCATCCACCCGAGAAATCGCCACGTCGGTGATGTCAATCACATCAGAGCGCAACAAAATGCTGCGCTGATCCATGATCACGACACCATTGGCATCCTTCATCAGTTTTATAAGTATTGGTTTAATCGTGCGCATGAACAGGATTGGCGCACGCTCCAGATTGCCCTCGTGATCACGCACAGCGCGTTCACTTCTGCGCCTGATTTCCTGTACTTTAGTGTCAAACTCATCTGCCAGAGCGCGAAATTCAACCGCAGTTGTTGTCGCCCGCAATTCGGTCAGAGCCTTTTCCTCGGCTTCCAGTTCGGCCTCGACCTTCCGGTTGCGCGCAATCAGCTTATCACGTTCGGCCTGTAAATCCGCAGCGATACGTTTGCCCAGCTTTGTTTCAAGATAAAGCCGATCCGGGTCGAGCACCAGAATGTCACTTTGGACAACTCCCACATCCTGCGCCATCACAGAACCAGCCATCCAAAGGCTGAAGACAACAACCGATCGGAAGATGCCCCATGCAGCCCTCATTGTCAGAAATCCGTTCTTACCGTGAAATCAAAGTTCTGTACAATATCACCCGGCTGTTTCTTGACCGCCCTTGAGAAATTCATCCGGATGGGGCCAAACGGGGATGTCCAGAATATTGAAAAACCAACTGCCTGCCGGTCTTTAAACCCGGTTGAGCTAAGTGGGCCTACGGCGTTAGATGAATCAACACCCCAGATTGCACCAATATCGTAAAAGGCACCGCCTGTAATGCCGTATTCTTCGGGCAGGCCCAGCGGGAATTCCGCTTCGAATTTGATTGATGCAAAGTAATCACCGCCGAGGAATTCATTGCCTTCTCTTGGGCCCATACCGTTAGGTTCAAATCCGCGTATGATCTGATTGGAGTACCGATCAATGATACGGCTTTCCTGACCATTTAAGAAATTAATGGTACCACCTTCAAGACTGACACGCAGAGTTACATCTTCGTTCAGTATTTTTCTTTGCGCAACCGCCCGCGCAGTTGTGCGCACATAATCCTGTTCGCCTACCAATCCAGCAAGCTCCTGACCAAATGAAAGCAATACACCGGCAGTTGGATTTAATCCGGTACGCCTTGTATCATAAATAAAATTATAACCCAGACCGCTGGCAAACAGCCCGCTTTGCAGCTCTTCGGTTTTCAAAATACCATCAGGTTCAATCAGTACAGTTGACGGATCATCCTGAAATGCCCCGTCATAATTGGTTATGTCAGAGAATTTGACAAACGTATATATACCCAGCCGGCTATTCTCACTTACCGGGAAAACCAGCCTTGGCCGGAATTCGCCAGTCTTGGTATCGAAAAAGTTGTTCGTGGCACCGGTTGATTGCCGGAATGAGGTATTAAGGCCAAATTCAACATCACGACCAAGAAACGCAGGCTCGGAAAAATCAACGTTAAAGTTTGCCCGATCAGTCGTTCCCGAAACGGATGCCGATAATGTCTGGCCGCGCCCAAGAAAGTTACGCTCAGAGAAACCAGCCGTTAGGCCAACCCCCCCCTCACTGCTGAATGTAACACCAAAGGATAATGTGCCGGTTGTGGTTTCTTCAACATCCACATCTACCACAACCTGATCCGGGCGCGAGCCTTCGCGTGCATTCACTTCGGCTTTTTCGAAATACCCCAAGGCCCGAATGCGTTCGGCCGCCTGACGTATTGCACGAGGGTTAAACGGATCCCCCTCAACCGTATCAAATTGCTGACGGATCACCCGATCCAATGTTGTTTTGTTGCCCGTAATATCAATCCGCTCAACAAATACTTTGGGGCCTTTTGTCAGGTCAAATTCAACATCAAGCGTGAGATCACGGTCATTTCTGGTGATCCGTGGCTCAACCCGCAGAAAATCAAAACCTTTTTCAATCGCCAGCCGTTCCATCCGGGCAATGGATTTTTCAATCAACGTCGGGGAATAGACAACCCCGGGTTTGATTCTCAGAATGGACTGAAACTCATCCGCATCCGCCCCTTCAAAACTGCTGACTGTTGTGATTTCCCCAAATCTGAATTGCTGGCCTTCCTGAATATTGAAGGTCACGAAATAGGCATCACGGGTCCGCGCCAGTTCGGCATTGGTGCCAGTGACGCGAAAATCCACATAGCCACGGGACTGATAAAAATCGGTCAGAATCTGTTTATCAAACTCAACCCGGTCGGCAATAAATGTATCTTTTTCAATCAGGGCACGTAAAAGTCCGGCCTGTTTGCTGCTGATTGCCCGGCGAAGACGGCGGTCGGAATAAGCCCGATTGCCAACAAAGCCGATGCGTTGAACCTCGATCTTTTTGCCCTCAAAAATCTCAAACACCAGATCAACGCGATTATCAGAGCGTCGAATCACACGCGGCGTGACACGGGCCGACGTTCGGCCATTTTGCAGATAGGCTTCGGCGATAACGGCGGCATCGCGTTCGGCTGTTGTTGGTGAAAACACCTGCCGCGAGCGGCTTTCGATAAAGCCCGCAAGATCATCATCTTTAAGCTTTTTATTTCCCTCGAACGCGATTTTATTAATTGTCGGGAATTCCTCAACCCGGATCACAAGGCGACCGCCTTGAGGTTCAATCTCAACCGTCTTGAAAAGCCCGCTTGCTTCGATCCGTAATTTCGCCGCGTTCAACTCTCCGGCCGTGACAGTTTCGCCGCGCGCGATCCCGGCATAGGATAGAACCGTAGCCGGATCAATCCGGCGATTACCTTCGATCGCAACCGTGGAAAAACGGTAACTCTGTGCATCTGCATTTGTTGGCAGTGCGAGAAAAGTGATTGCAATCAAGACTGTAATGCAGCCCGGAATTAGAAGCCTTTTCGCCGGTATTTTAATCAGGCGAAGATAAATAGTCATCATTGTTTATACCCAGTCAGACACCCCGTTAGAATTGTCAGTACCCGGTCTGACGGGGGTTGTCAAAACGCCATATAGCGCATTTAGGCGACGGGGATGCGAAAGACAGAAATGCGCAATTTCACTGCTCCAAACCCACAACGCCCTATGGGCAAACCACATCATTAAACAGGGCAAACAGCATGACGCTCAGCACCAGCGTCAACCCGGCAATCATCAAAATACGCAAAGCGCCATCACTTGGTGGTTTACCGGCCACGGCCTCATAAGCATAAAACGCAAGATGCCCGCCATCCAATACGGGAATGGGAAATAGATTAAGTAACCCAACCGCAGTTGAGAGCAGCGCAATGAAAAAGATAAAACTTTCCGGGCCCTGGCTGGCCATCGCCCCCGAGACCTGAGCAATGCCGATGGGGCCGGACATGTTGCAGCTGCTGATCTTGCCAGCAATCAGGTGATACATCCCCGACAGCGATGTGGCGGCGACATTATATGTCTGGTTGACCCCCACCATCAGGGCCTCGCCCGGGCCAAGAGTTTCTGTGGCCGGTTCAAACGCCATGTCGCTGACAATCCCGATCCGCCATTGGGTTTTGAACCCGCCCTCTGGTTGTGGCTCATCCACCCGGCGGGGGGCGAGGGCAAAATCATGCACCTTTCCGTCGCGCCAGACCTTGAGTTGCAACACCCTGCCATCCGAGGATTCGACCATATCCTTGAACTGCTGAAACGCCACCAGTGGTATGCCGTCGGCTTCGATGATCAGATCATCCGCCTGCAACCCGCTGGCATAAGCAGCCGAGCGCGGCGCGACTTGCCGGACCATGGTCAGCATGGGATATGGCCCCATAACCCGCACCTCGCGGCCATCGCGCAGCACGTCATAGTCAAGCAGGGTTTCAAGCGGCAGTTGGCTGAGAAAATCGTCAAAGCTGAGGCTCTCATCATCCCCATCGGGAAAATCAATGCCGGCAATCCGCAACAGTTGGTCCCCCGGCTGAAGGGTAATGCCGTCATAAGGCAGGTTTTGTATTTTGCCGATTGTCAAAGGCTCGATGCTACGGCCCTGAAACAGCGCAATCGCGCCAAACAGCAGGATCGACAGGATGAAATTGAACACCGGCCCGGCAACAACTGTGGCGGCACGCGCCCATAATGGCGCGCCCAGCATGGTTTGGCGGCGCTCTTCGGGGGGCATTTCCTCGATCACGCTGGCATCGGCATTGGCGCTTGCAGCATTGGCATCGCCTTTGAATTTGACGTAGCCACCAAGCGGCAGCAGAGCGATTTGCCAGCGGGTGCCGTGCTTGTCCATCCGCGACCACAAAACCGGGCCAAACCCCAATGAGAACACATCTGATTTGATCCCAGAGAGGCGCCCGATGATGTAGTGACCATATTCATGGATCGCCACGATCACCGACAAGGCCACGATAAAGGCCAGTATCATCGACAAAAAACTGCCAAACTGCGGGAGGAGTGATCCAATATCCAAAGCTATATCCTGTTCATTTCGTCGCGCACCACCTGATCCACGCTCATCCGTGCCAAATGGTCAGTCTTGGTAACATGATCAAGGGTTATCTCGTCACCGGACACCGTGATTTGCGATGTAGACCTGCTTAGAACGGTTTCCACAACCCCGTTCATGTCGGTAAATCCGATACGCCCGGCGATGAAATGATCCAGCGCACGTTCCTTGGCGGCGTTGAACACCGCGCCGCTGAGACCGCGCAGCCGCATCACCTCGCGCGCCAGCCGCAGGGCCGGGTAGCGTTGCAGGTCCGGCGTTTGAAAATTCAGCGTGCCAATGGCCACCAGATCAAGCGCCTCAACCGGCAATTCGCGCCGTTCGGGCCAGTTCAGCGCATAGCCGATAGCGTGGCGCATATCATGCGGGCCAATATGGGCCATCAACGCGCCATCGCGGTAGCCTACCAGCGCATGAATCAGGGATTGCGGATGTAGCAGCACCTCAATCTGGTCTGGCTCAAAGCCAAAAAACTCACGCGCTTCAATAATTTCAAGGGCTTTATTAAACATAGAGGCGCTGTCAATGGTGATCCGTTGGCCCATGTTCCAGTTGGGATGGGATGAGGCCTGCGCCAGCGTGGCCTGCGCCATATCCTCAAGCGGCCAATCGCGAAACGCGCCACCGCTTGCGGTGATGATCACCCGCTTCACCGCCGCCATATCTTCGCCTGTCAGAGCCTGAAAAATCGCCGAATGCTCGCTGTCCACCGGCAGGATACGGGCGTTGTTTTGCCGCGCGGTCCGCAGCATCAACGGCCCCGCTGCCACCAGCGATTCCTTATTGGCCAGCGCCAGCGTGGCACCCTGCTCCAGCGCCGCCAACCCCGGTTTCAACCCTGCAACGCCAACAATGGCCGACATCACCCAATCCGCAGGGCGCGCACCAGCCTCGCACAAAGCGGCCTGCCCGGCGGCGGCCTGCACATCGCTGCCCGCCAGGGCCGCGCGCAGATCGTCCAGCAATTCATCATGCGCCGTCACCGCCACATCAGCGCGCATAGCTTTGGCATCCTGTGCCAACTGAGCAATATTTCGCCCGCCGGTCAGGGCAATCACCTCATAAGCCTCCGGCGCGCGCCCGATCAGATCAAGGGTGTTTTGCCCGATTGATCCGGTCGCCCCCAAAATTGTGATCCGCTTCATGAAAGCCCCGGCAACAGGCGCAAAACCCATAAGATCATCACCAGCAATGACGCCCCGAGCATCCCGTCAAACCGGTCAAGCACACCGCCATGACCGGGGATCAGGTTTGAGCTGTCTTTTACCCCGGTGCGCCGTTTGACGGCACTCTCACCAATATCGCCCATCTGCCCGGCAAAACCCACCAGAACTGAGGCCCAGATCAGGGAAATCCCGGCATTCAGCGGCCCCATGAAGACCGCGCCAATAATGGCCGCCCCCAGCCACCCTGCAATGGTGCCTGACCATGTTTTCCTGGGGCTGATCCGGGGCCAGAATTTTGGCCCGCCAAGGGATTTTCCGGCGAAATATCCGGCGATGTCAGAGATTATAACGATGCAGATCAGCCACAAAACCCAGATCAGCCCGGCCTGCCCGCGCAGGCTGAGCATGGCAAAGCCTGCCAGCAAAATCCAGACGGCAAACCCCGCGAAAATCGGTTTGTCCCGCGTCACCTGCCCGGCCCCGGCAATCGCCACGGCACCGATTAACGGCAGGACCGCAAAGCCCGGCAAAGCACTGGCCAAGGCCAGAACCGCCGCGCCAAGTACGCCCAGCAAAACCGCTTTCGCGCCGCTTGCGCCAAACATCCGCGCCGCCTCCCAGAGCATCAGCCCGGCAAGGCCCCACAGCGCCAGATTGAACAGCATACCGCCAATCCAAACCGCCGCCGCCCCGGCGACCAGCATGACAATGCCCGAGATGACCCTTGGCGCGAGGTCGGACCAGTTGGGGCCAGTACTCATGCGGTACTCATGCGGATGCAGCCCCGTATCGACGATCCCGGCTGCCATATCCGCCAAGAAGCTCGGCAAAAACATCGCTGGTGAAATCGGGCCAGAGCGTATCAATAAATTCATATTCCGCATAGGCCGATTGCCACAGCAGAAAATTGGAAACCCGGGCCTCGCCACTGGTGCGGATCACCAGATCAGGATCAGGTAAAACATAAGTATCCAAGTACTTTGGAAGGGTTTCTTCATCTATATCCTCCGGTTTCAAGCGCCCCTCGGCCACGTCCACCGCCAACCGTTTGGTGGCGCGTGACACCTCATCACGGCCGCCATAATTCAGCGCAATCGTCAGGTTGGTGCCGGTGCAGCCGCAGGTCATCGCCTCGGCCTCGTCCATCAGCGCGCGCAGCTTGGCGTCCAGACGCGGGCGGTCACCGATAAAGCGCACCTGCACGTTTTCTTTCACAAAGGCTTGCATTTCTTTCATGATATAGCGCCGAAACAGGCTCATCAGCCCGGCCACTTCGGATTGCGTGCGTTTCCAGTTTTCCGTGGAGAAGGCAAAAATCGTCAGGTATTTCACCCCCAGATCCGGGCAGGCGCTGACAATCTCGCGCACCCGGCGCGCACCAGCATGGTGACCGAACAGCCGAGGCCGCCCGCGCGCCTGCGCCCAGCGGCCATTACCATCCATGATAATCGCCACATGGCGCGGGCCGTTGCTGTCAGTTATGCTTGCCATTTTCGGCGCTCCTGATCGTCAAACCTGCATGATCTCGGCTTGTTTGTTTTCCAGCGCCGCATCGACATTGCCAATAAAGCGGTCGGTGATGTCCTGCACCTCGGTTTCCCAGAATTTCTGATCATCCTCCGACATGCCATCGGCCTTGGCCTTTTTGATCTGATCCATGCCGTCGCGGCGCACATTGCGCACCGCCACGCGGGCGTTTTCGGCGTAATGCGAGGCCACTTTGGTGAGTTCACGGCGGCGCTCTTCGTTCAGCTCGGGGATGGGCAGCATGATGATGGTGCCGTTAAGCTGTGGGTTGATCCCCAGCCCGCTTTCGCGGATGGCCTTTTCAACCTTGCCCACAAGCCCCTTATCCCAGACATTGATCGTCACCATGCGCGATTCCGGCACATTGACCGTACCCACCTGATTGATCGGGGTTTGCTGGCCATAAGCATCAACCATGATCGGTTCCAGCATACTGGCCGAGGCGCGCCCGGTGCGGAGTGAGGCGAATTCGGTCCTGAGGGAGGCAATCGCGCCCTCCATCCGGCGTTCTATATCTTTGGTGTCAATTTCGATGTCATCCGCCATGTCAGCCTCGTTCCATTCATGGGACTGCGTTATTGCGCCCCCTATATCCCCAAGCCCGCCGTATTGTATAGATCAATCGGAGGCATGACTAACGGTAAAACCGCCGCTGTTGTGACAGCTGCATTAGTTATGAACCGTAGTGTAGGTGCCCCTGCCCTCCAGTATACCTTTGAACCCGCCCGGCTCATCAAGGCTGAAGACCATGATCGGCAGGTTATTATCACGCGCCAGCGCAATCGCACTGGCATCCATCACCTTCAGATGCTTAGCCAGCACCTCATCATAGCTGATCCTATCATAGCGTTTGGCATCGGTATTGGTTTCGGGGTCTTTGTCATAAACGCCGTCGACCTTTGTTCCCTTGAAGATCGCTTCGCATGTCATTTCACTAGCCCTTAACGTGGCCGCTGTATCGGTTGTAAAATAAGGGTTTCCCGTGCCCGCAGCAAAGATGCAAACCCGCTTTTTCTCAAGGTGGCGCACGGCGCGGCGACGGATGTAAGGCTCGGCCACCTCATCCATGCGGATGGCGCTGATCACCCGGCAAAACACACCGATCTCTTCCAGCGCACTTTGCATCGCCAGCGCGTTCATCACAGTGGCCAGCATGCCCATATAATCAGCCGTAGTGCGCTCCATCCCCTGAGCCGAGCCCTGAAGCCCTCGGAAAATATTGCCGCCGCCGATCACCATGCAAATCTCAACCCCCATGTCATGCACGGTTTTGACCTCATTGGCGATGCGCTCAACCGTAGGCGGGTGCAGCCCAAATCCCTGATCCCCCATCAGCGCCTCGCCGGAAATTTTCAGCATCACACGCTTGAATGTTGTTGTTGAGGGGGTGTCATCGGGCATGGGGGTGCGCTCCGTTATTGTGGTGTCATGAGTGTTGCGCACAAAATGTAGCAAATCGCCCGCAGGTTCAATCGCAGAGTTCCGCTTATGAACGAATAATCGGAAAATCTGCCTCGCTTGTGGCGCGAAACCTGTCTATCCCATTGGGAACCATGGAATTACTGTTAGATATCCCGCCTGATCGCCCGGTTCTGATTGCCGGGCCTACGGCATCGGGAAAGTCCAGACTGGCGCTGCAAATCGCCAGCTCGGCGGGCGGAAGAATCATCAATGCCGATGCATTACAGGTTTTTGCAAACTGGCGCATCCTGACCGCGCGGCCGACGCCCAAGGATGAAGCCCGCGCGCCACATGCGCTTTATGGCCATGTGGCAGGCCACGCGGAATACTCTGCCGGGCAGTGGCTGCGGGATCTGACACCTCTTTTGCAAAAGGGCGCACGACCTATCATTGTTGGCGGCACCGGGTTGTATTTCTCGGCCTTAACCAATGGCCTGGTAGACATTCCGGCCACACCGGCGAAAATCAGGGCAGAGGCGGACAGGGTTTTTCGCCAGGACGGGCTGCCTGCTTTGCTGGCCGGGCTGGACCCTACCACAAGCGCGCGGATTGACCGGCAAAACCCAATGCGGGTACAGCGCGCCTGGGAGGTTTTAAAATCAACAGGCCGGGGGCTGGCAGACTGGCAGGATCAAACGCCGCCACCGCTTTTACCCCTTAATGAATGCACAGCGCTACTGCTTGAGGCCGATACCGATTGGCTCAATGCCCGCATATCCCGGCGGTTTGATCAGATGCTGGCGCAGGGCGCATTGGATGAGGTGTGCGACAATGCCGAAAAATGGGATCCCAACAGGCAATCCGCCAAAGCCATTGGCGCGGCTGAGCTGATCTCGTTTATCAAGGGCGAAATTTCCTGCGATGAGGCACGCGAGACGGCAACAATATCAACCCGCCAATACGCCAAGCGTCAGCGAAGCTGGTTTCGTTCAAAAATGCGGGGATGGAACATGATCAAAGCCGGGAATATTTAAGCATTACAACATTTAATGCTGACATTTACACGTTATTGTGCATGAATGCCGTGCAATCGAACAATTAAGAGCAAAACACGGAACATGAACAAACCCATGATCATCCCTTCGGCTGAAGCCCTCAAAATTCAAGTCCTGACGCTTGCGCAGTGGACAAAGGGCTGTACCTGGCGGGCAGAATTGCAACATAGCTCTGAGGCCCATGCGCTTGTGCATGTGACCCGGGGTCAGGGGCTTTGTACGATCATGGGTAAACGCCGTGGGATAGGTGTTAATAATGTGATGATCATCCCGGCTGGCAACATGTTTTCCATTGAACTTGGCCGTGCGGGTTTTGGCCAGGTCTGTCTTATCCCGCCCGGCGGGTTGACCATGCTGGCAGATGAACCGGTGCATCTGCGGCTGCGCGATGTATCAGAACAGGCCGAGCTTACGGCGATATTTGATGTGCTCCAACGCGAGCAATCCACGGCGCGTCTTTTCATGGATGAGGCCATGCAGGCCCATGCCAGCCTGCTGTCCATCTGGCTGCGCCGGACACTTGATTGTGAAGGCGGCGACAGATGCAAAATACCCGCAGCTGAACGGCTGATCAATGCCTATGCGGCGGTGATTGAACGCGATTTCAAGACCGGGAAACCGATGGCTGAGTATGCCCGGATTTTAGGCGTGACTCCTACGCATCTGGCACGATGTTGCCGCCAGGTTTCCGGCCTGAGCGCAGCAGAAATGATCACCCGCCGCACACTTTATGCCGCGTTGGAGATGCTTGAGGAAACCCGTGAGCCGATCCGCCAGATCGCCAGACTTTTGGGCTTTAATTCTGCTGCATATTTTTCGCGGTTCATCTCGCATCACACAGGAAATACACCCTCGGCTCTGCGCAAGGCAGGAAGCACTAAGGTATTAGCATAGCTTGAATATTCAGCTTCCCCAGATAACCCTGACATAGTTTCTGGTTTCCTTATAGGGTGGCACTCCGCCATATTTTTGCACCGCATCCGGCCCGGCATTATACGCCGCCAGGGCCAGCCGCCATGAGCCAAACCGGCGGTATTGCTGCGCCAGATACCGCGCCCCGCCCTCAAGGTTTTCATAAGGGTCACGCGGATCAACCCCAAGCTTGCGCGCCGTGCCCGGCATCAGCTGCGCCAGCCCAATCGCCCCTTTGTTGGATAGCGCCGCTGGCTTCCAACCGGATTCCTGCTGCACCAGACGCAGGTACAAATCCGTCGGCACCCCATGGCGCGCGGCAACCTCTTTCGCCATCGCCAGATAACGCCCGCGATATTTCCCGCCATAGGATTTTGTTGATCCAGTGCCCCATTTCGTTGGTGTGTAGATCTTTTGCGGCTGCAACCGAACCGTGGCATTATATTGCTGGCTGGCCCGGTTATCGAGAACCCGGGTCTGTGATTTAAAAAGCCGGCTGCCGCTTTTGGATGAAAAAATATCAGCCGCAATACCCGGAGATGTCATTAATCCAAGTGCCGCAAATGTTGCCACAATCAATCGCATAATCTCAATGCCCCAAGCCCGATTTGCGCGTAATATACGCAATTTCTTACAAATATCCAGAAAACTTAATCAGGATTGGCGGTTTCCTGCGCGATTGACCGAATTAAAATCAAATTTTAATCTTTCCTTCACGCGCCTACGATGATGTAAACGGGTAAATGAACTCATTGAGGAGAACAAGATGGCCGGTTCGGTTAACAAGGTAATACTCATCGGCAATCTCGGCCGCGATCCTGAGGTGCGGACATTCCAAAATGGCGGCAAGGTGTGCAATCTGCGCATTGCCACCTCTGAGACATGGAAAGACCGCAACACTGGCGAGCGCCGTGAACGCACTGAATGGCATAGTGTTGCGATATTTCAGGAGGGTCTTGTGCGGGTGGCCGAGCAATATCTGCGCAAGGGGTCAAAGGTCTATATTGAAGGCAAGCTGCAAACCCGCAAATGGCAGGATCAATCCGGTCAGGACAAGTATTCCACAGAAGTTGTGCTGCAAGGTTTTGATGGCACATTGGTTATGCTGGATGGCCGTAGCGGCGGCGATGGTGGCGGTGGCCAGAGTGGTGGCCAGAGCGGTGACGGTTATAGTGGCGGCCAAAGTGGTGGCTATGACAGCGGCCCGGCACAAGGCAGCGGCCCGGCACAAGGCGGCGGTTCGGATCCGGCCCCGGCCAGCAATATGGATGATGAAATCCCGTTCTGAGCCGGCTCCTGATCAGTAACAAAAATATCTGGCCGCCCCATTGGAGCGGCCATTTCTGTGCTTATATTAGAATTCAAATCGGCTCTGAAATAATCAGACCCGGCGCAGGTAAAGGGCGCGGGCAAAGCAAGAGCTTGCAACAGGAAAACCCCGCAGGTGGCCGATTTAAATTCGGCTCTGGCCTTTCTGCGCTGCGGCGTATAGGGGCGCAGGACAATCTTACAAGGAACACCTCGGATGGACCTGCGCAATATTGCGATCATCGCCCATGTTGACCACGGCAAGACAACGCTGGTGGATGAATTACTGAAACAATCCGGGGCTTTCCGGGAAAATCAGGCCGTGGCCGAGCGCGCCATGGACAGCAATGATCTGGAACGCGAGCGTGGTATTACCATCTTTGCCAAGCCCACTAGCCTTGAGTGGAAAGGCACCCGTATCAACATCGTTGACACCCCCGGCCACGCCGATTTTGGTGGCGAGGTTGAGCGGATTCTGAGCATGGTTGACGGGGTTGTGCTGCTGGTGGATGCCGCCGAAGGACCGATGCCGCAAACCAAATTTGTCACCGCCAAGGCGCTGGCCCTTGGTTTGCGACCCATCGTAGTTCTCAATAAGGTTGATAAGCCCGATGCCGAAGCAGATCGCGCTTTGAATGAGTGTTTTGATCTTTTTGCCAATCTCGATGCCTCCGAGGACCAGCTTGATTTCCCGCATATGTATGCCTCGGGCCGGTCGGGCTGGGCCGATCATGAGCTTGACGGCCCGCGCAAGGATCTTTCGGCACTGTTTGAGCTGATCATCAATCACGTCCCTGCACCGCGCCAGATTGCGCATCAGGACGAAGATTTCCGCATGCTCGCCACCACCCTTGGCAGTGATCCGTTTGTTGGTCGGTTGCTGACCGGTCGGGTCGAATCGGGCCGGCTCAAGGTCGGAGCCACGGTGCAGGCCCTATCGCGTGTGGGTCAGAAGATCGAGCAATTCCGCGTCACCCGCATTCAGGCCTTTCGCGGCCTTTCCTCGCAAGATATTGACGAGGCCACAGCGGGCGACATTGTCAGTCTTGCGGGCATGTCCAAGGCTACCGTAGCCGATACGATCTGTGCCTTGGCGGTGGAGGAACCGCTGGAGGCGCAACCGATTGATCCGCCAACCATTACCGTGACATTTGGCATCAATGACAGCCCGCTTGCTGGCCGGGACGGCAAAAAAGTGCAATCGCGGGTGATCCGCGAGCGGTTGATGAAAGAGGCGGAATCCAATGTGGCCATCAAGGTCACGGATACCCCCGGCGGGGATGCGTTTGAAGTGGCCGGTCGCGGCGAATTGCAGATGGGCGTTTTGATCGAAAACATGCGCCGCGAGGGCTTTGAATTGTCAATCTCGCGGCCACAGGTTTTGCTGCGTGAAGATGAGAATGGTCAGAAGCTGGAGCCGATTGAAGAGGTCACAATCGACGTTGACGATGAATATTCCGGCGCGGTAATTGAAAAAATAACCGGCAATCGTCGGGGCGAGTTGACCGAGATGAAACCCGCAGGTGTTGGTAAAACCCGCATTATCGCTCATGTGCCCTCACGCGGGCTGATCGGGTATCACGGCGAATTCATGACCGACACCCGTGGCACCGGCGTATTGAACCGCGTGTTCCATGACTGGGCACCTTTTAAAGGATCAATCCCGGGACGTCGCGCGGGCGTTCTGATCTCAATGGAAAACGGCGAATCCGTGGCCTTTGCCCTGTGGAACCTCGAAGATCGCGGGCGCATGTTTATTGGCGCGCAAACCAAGGTTTATACCGGCATGATCATCGGCGAGCACAGCCGCGAAAATGATCTTGAGGTGAACCCGCTCAAAGGAAAAAAACTGACCAATGTGCGCGCCTCGGGCACCGATGAAGCGGTGCGACTGACCACGCCGATCACCCTCAGCCTTGAACAGGCCATCGCCTATATCGACAATGATGAACTGGTTGAAGTCACGCCAGGCACGTTTCGTTTGCGCAAACGTTATCTTGATCCGCATGAACGCAAACGCCGGTCAAAAACGATTTCATAACCGGCCAGGGGCCACTCATCAGCCCTTACAGGCTGCCTCGTGAGTGATCCCCGCGTTATTCAGAGGTTTCAACCACCATCAATTCACGCTCGGACGCGCCGCGCGCGTGGTTGAGCGCGGCCTGATATTCCGGTGAATTATAGCAATCCACCGCCGCATCGACGCTGGGAAATTTCGCCACCACATTGCGCGGGCGTTCCTTGCCCTCAAGCTGAACAAAGCGGCCACCACGGGCGATAAACTCACCGCCATGTTTGGCAATCGCAGGCCCCGCCAGTTCGGCGTATTTTCCGTAAGCTTCTGCGTCCGTCACGGTCACATGTGCAATCCAGAGTGCGCCCATATCCTATCCCTCCAAAACGGCCTTGGCGGCCTCTATTGCGGCCTCGGCATTGGCCGCATCGCGCGCCCCACCCTGAGCCATATCCGCGCGGCCTCCGCCGCCTTTTCCGCCCAGCTCCGGCACCACCGCCCGAACCAAATCAACCGCTGAAAGGCGGCTGGTGAGGTCATCTGTCACCCCCGCCGCCACGGCCACCTTTTCGCCGGTATCGGCAATCAACACAATCGCCCCCGAGCCAAGCCGTGCCTTATGTTCATCAATCAGCGCTGGCAGGTCTTTGCCCGAAACCCCGCTTAGCACCTGTGCTAAAAATTTAATCCCATTTATTTCAATGGCATCCGGGCTGGCACCCTGCCCGGCCCCACCGGCCATGGCCAGTTCACGACGGAGCTGCGCCACTTCATTGCTCAGCTCTTTAACCTTTGCCTGTTCGCCTTTGACCCGGGCAATCACCCGATCCGGCGTCGTTTTCAACTCATTGCAAATCCCACTTAGAATCTGGCTGTTTTGCGCTGCCACCTCTTGCGCTTTGCTACCGGTCACCGCTTCAATCCGACGAACGCCCGCACTGCTGGCGCTTTCGCCGGTCAGGACAAACAGCCCAATATCGCCGGTCTGGCGCACATGCGTGCCACCGCAAAGTTCAAGCGAATAGGTTTGCCCATCCAGCCCCTTGTTCGACCCTTCTTCACGGCCCATCGAAACCACCCGCACCTCATCCCCGTATTTTTCACCAAATAACGCCTGCGCGCCCAGTTCGCGGGCGTCATCGGGGGTCATGATCCGGGTCTCAACAGGCGTGTTTTGCCGGATATAATCATTCACCTCGGCCTCAATCCCAGCCAGTTCCTCATGGTTCAGGGCCTTGTTATGGCTGAAATCAAACCGCAATCGGTCTTCGGCATTCAACGAGCCGCGCTGCGCCACATGATCACCCAAAGCCTGGCGCAGAGCCTCATTCAAAAGATGCGTCGCCGAATGGTTGGCGCGGATCGCCGCGCGTCGGGTGTGATCCACCTCCAACTGAGCCGCCTGCCCTTTTGATATTTCCCCTTCGGTTATTTCCGCCTGGTGAATAAACACATCCGCCGCTTTTTTGGTGTCTGTGATGCGGGCCACGCCGCCCTCGGTTTTCAACATTCCACTATCGCCAATCTGGCCGCCGGATTCGGCGTAAAATGGCGTCTGGTTGAGCACAATCTGCACGGTGTCGCCTTTGACAGCCTTTTCGACCTGACCACCATCGTGCACCAGCGCCATGATCTGCCCTTCGGCGATTTCCGTGTCATAGCCCAAAAACTCGGTGACGCCCGCGTGTTCGGCAATATCAAACCAAACGCTGGCATCTGCTGCCTCGCCCGAGCCTGACCATGCCGCCCGCGCCCGCGCTTTTTGCCCGGCCATGGCCGTATCAAAGCCCGCCGTATCCACTTCGCGGCCCTTTTCGCGCAGGGCGTCTTGCGTGAGATCCAGAGGAAAGCCAAATGTATCATAAAGCTTAAATGCTGTTTCTCCGGGCAAGGCCGCGCCTTCGGGCAAGCCGCCCAGTTCCTCATCCAGCAGCCGCAAACCACGCTCAAGTGTTTGTTTAAACCGGGTTTCTTCCAGTTGCAGCGTTTCTTCGACCATCCCCTGCGCCCGGCCCAATTCCGGAAAGGCCTGCCCCATCTGGCCCACCAAGGCGGGCACCAGACGGTGCATCACCGGATCGCGCGCCCCCAAAAGATGCGCGTGCCGCATCGCCCGGCGCATGATCCGGCGCAGCACATAGCCCCGGCCCTCATTGGAGGGCATCACCCCGTCAGCGATTAAAAACGAGGTCGAGCGCAGATGATCGGCAATCACCCGGTGGTGAATATTGCCCGGCCCGTCCGGGTCAGAACTGGTGGCATTGGCGCTGGCCTCAATCAGGTGGCGCATCAGATCGGTGTCGTAATTATCGTGTTTACCCTGAAGCAGCGCGCCGATGCGTTCCAGCCCCATGCCGGTGTCGATGGATTGCATGTCAAGATCGCGCAGCGTACCATCTTCAAACCGTTCATTTTGCATGAACACGAGGTTCCATATCTCGATAAACCGGTCGCCATCCTCATCCTTGCTGCCCGGGGGGCCGCCCCAAATATCCGGCCCGTGATCATAGAAAATCTCGCTGCACGGCCCGCACGGCCCGGTGGCCCCCATCGACCAGAAATTATCATCGGTGGCGATGCGGATGATCCGGTCATCGCTTAACCCGGCGTATTTTTTCCAAATTTCAGCCGCTTCATCATCGGTATGATAGACCGTGACCAGAAGTTTTGACTTATCCAGCCCGAACTCCTTGGTCAGCAAATCCCAGGCATAGGGAATCGCCTGTTCCTTGAAATAATCGCCAAAGCTGAAATTCCCCAGCATCTCAAAAAACGTATGGTGCCGGGCGGTATAGCCGACATTATCCAGATCATTATGCTTGCCGCCAGCGCGGACGCATTTCTGGCTGGTGGCGGCGCGTTTGTAGTCGCGGTGCTCGACCCCGGTAAAGCAATTCTTGAACTGCACCATGCCGGAATTGACAAACATCAAGGTCGGGTCATTGCGCGGCACCAAAGGTGAGCTTTCAACGACCTGATGGTCATTCTTGTCAAAGAAATCCAGAAAAGTTGCGCGTATTTCATTCAGCGTCGGCATGGGGCTCTCTTTTTTGGTAAATGGCCAGGTGGTTTCGCAGATTTAGCCCTGCATCGGGTGCATGTCCACCATAAGAAAAGCCCGGGGCAAAACCCGGGCTTTTCCTTAGTCAATTATATCGGGGTTCATGCTTCCAAAATATCGCCATCATCCTCGGCCTTGGTTTTGCTGATGTCCTCAGGGGGCATATCAAAATCCAGCCCGTGTGCCGCGCGAATCTTATCTTCGATCATAAGCGCCACTCGGGTATTTTCCTTGAGGAAAGCCTTGGCATTCTCGCGGCCCTGACCGATGCGCTCATCGCCATAGCTGAACCAACTGCCGGATTTTTCCACCACACCGGCGGCGACACCAAGATCCAAAATCTCACCCATTTTTGAGATGCCCTCACCAAACATAATGTCAAATTCAACCTTCTTGAACGGCGGCGCCACCTTGTTTTTCACAACCTTGACGCGGGTGGCATTGCCGACAATCTCATCGCGGTCCTTCAATGATCCGATGCGGCGAATATCCAAACGAACCGAGCTGTAGAATTTCAACGCATTGCCGCCCGACGTGGTTTCAGGGCTGCCAAACATCACGCCAATTTTCATCCGGATCTGATTGATGAAAATTACGATGCATTTGCTGCGGTTGATCGACCCGGTCAGCTTGCGCATCGCCTTGCTCATCAGCCGGGCTTGCACGCCGACGCTGCTATCGCCCATCTCGCCTTCAAGCTCGGATTTTGGCGTCAGGGCCGCCACCGAATCAACCACGATCATGCTGACAGCACCCGAGCGTACCAATGTATCGACAATCTCAAGCGATTGCTCGCCGGTATCGGGTTGCGAAATCAGCAACTCATCCAGATCAACGCCGAGTTTGCGGGCATAAGACGGGTCAAGCGCGTGTTCGGCATCAACAAAGGCACAGACGCCGCCCTGTTTTTGCGATTCGGCCACACAATGCAACGCAAGGGTGGTTTTGCCAGAGCTTTCGGGGCCATATATTTCAACAATCCGGCCCTTGGGCAGACCGCCAATGCCCAGCGCAATATCCAGCCCGATCGAGCCGGTTGACGTGGCCTCAATATCCTGAATCGCGTTACCCGCGCCAAGCTTCATGATCGAGCCTTTGCCAAACTGCCGTTCAATCTGCGCCAGCGCACTGTCCAGCGCCTTTTGCTTATCTGTATTTTTTTTGTTGTCCATTGATAAAAGATCTGCCGTTGCCATTGTTTGCTTCCTTATTCCACACCCTGTTGCGGGCGGCAATCACTGCCTTGTTCACCTCTTGTTCCGCGTCTTATGGAGACAAAAAGAGAACATTTCAAGAAAATTTTTCATATCTCTACTTTTTCTCAGAAGGGTTAAAGAGTAGTTTATAAATATCAATGAAGTTTAATTTTATGGGTAATTTACTGATATGCTTGTGTTTTCCAAGGCAAAACTGGTGCTCCTCAGCGTACCAAAAACCGGCACAACCGCTTATCAGGCGGCGCTTGCACCGCTGGCAAGCATGATTGTATCGGACCCGCCGGAGCTGAAACATGCGCCAGTGTTTCGCTATAATCGGTTTTTTCGTCCGATGCTGGAGAAATTCATCAATGAGAATCTGGATGTCATGGCGGTGATGCGCGAGCCGATCAGTTGGCTTGGCAGTTGGTATCGTTATCGCAGGCGTGATTTCATGAAGGGGCATCCGAATGCCACCCATGACATCAGCTTTGATGATTTTGTTACGGCCTATATGCGCGGCAAAAAGCCCGGCTTTGCCAATGTCGGCTCGCAGGCAAAATTTCTGGAACCCGCCGGAAACGGGACAGCGGCCACGCATGTTTTCCGCTATGAAGATCAGGCCGGGATTACCGCATTTCTGGAACGCAGGCTTGAGACGACACTCACCACAACCCGCCATAACGTATCGCCGGATATGCCGGTGCACCTGACCGCAGATGTTGAGGCAAAACTGCGCCGCAAATGCGCCGATGAGTTCACCTTATGGAACTCAATCGGAGCGGATGGATCATATAAGCCTCTGCCGCGATCAGGCTGAAACCGGCGCGGGTTTTGAATTCAACTGCCCCTGAACCGTTTCCGTCAGGGCCGTCAATGAAAAGGGTTTGGGTAAAAACACCGAATTGGGAATTTTTGACTGGCTGTTGCCAAAGGTTTCTTCCGCATAGCCAGACATGAAAACAACGCTGACATCGGGCCGGATTTTGCGCGCCTGCTTCACCCAGGTTGGCCCGTCAATGCCTGGCATGATCACATCGGTGACAAACACATCAATCTTCAGGTCTTCATCGCGCAACAATTCCAGCGCGTCCTCAGCAGATTCCGCCTCAAGCACGGTAAAGCCGCGCAGTTGCAGGGCCCGGCTGGCAAAAGCCCGCACCGGGGCTTCATCCTCAACCAAAAGGATCACCCCCTCAACCTCATCCGGCATTGGTTTGACCTCAGGTGTGCGGGCTTGCACTTGTTCAATCGCATCATGCGCCGGTAATAAAAGTTGAAAACTGGTGCCCTCGCCGGGCTTGGAATCAACAAAGATAAACCCGCCGGTTTGCTTGATGATGCCATATGCCGTCGACAGGCCCAGCCCGGTGCCTTCGCCCACCCGTTTGGTGGTGAAGAACGGCTCAAACACCTTTTGCAACTTATCTGCCGGTATGCCCATACCCTGATCAATCACCTTAACCGAGACATATTTCCCCGGGGCCACAACCGCACGATCACGGCGCAGAGGCTCTTGCAAAATCAGGTTTTCAGTTTCAATCCGAATATCCCCGCCCTGTTTCATCGCGTCACGCGCGTTAACCACAAGGTTCATCAACACCTGTTCCAACTGCCGTTTATCAGCGCGGATCGCTGAAAGCTTGGGGTCATGGCTCAGGGTCAACGTCACCTTTTCGCCCACCAGCCGATTAAGCAGATGCGTCAGGTCAGACAGCATATTACGCAGATCCATCACCTCGGGCCGCAAGGTTTGTTTGCGCGAATAGGCCAGAAGCTGCCCCACAAGCGCCGCCGCACGATTGGCATTCTGGTTGATCTGCGTGAGGTCGCTATAATCAAGGTCGCTTTGATCATGGCGCAGCAGCAGTAAATCACAATGACCGGAAATGGCCGTCAGAAGGTTGTTGAAATCATGCGCCACCCCGCCTGCCAACTGACCAATGGCCTGCATTTTCTGGCTTTGCACAAATTGCGCCTCAAGGGATTTCAGCTCGGTCGCGTCATTCAGAACGGCAATCAAAACGGTTTCACCCTCCTCCATAGCGCGATTGAGCGTGACTTGCAGGAACACCTCTTTATCTTTGCGTTTGACCTGCAAAAATTCCGAATGCACCGTTCCCCGGCCCACCGCCGCATCCTCAAGCCAATCCGGGATCGAGCGCCCCAGCCCTTCCATGAAATCACTCAGCACCTTGCCGGCACAGCTTTCAACCCCCAGCAAATCGCGCGCCGGTTGGTTGGATAGTTGCACATCACCGCTGCGTGTCAGCTTCAGCAACGGCACAGGTAGTTCATCAAAAAAGGTCCAGCCGTCGGGTTTGCGCTCAGTGGCGGCAACCCCGGGCAGAAGGAAAACCTCGCGCCGGCCGGCCGTTCCTTCCAGCTCAACCACCAGACAAGAGGCCTCACCTTCGCGGGTGCTGATGTCATTAAGCTGCCCCGACCTGAGCGGTAGCTTGCGGCAAATCCGGTCTAATGTGGGCGCACGTTCACCTACCAATTCGCGCGCGGCGCGGTTCATCGATAGAATGGCGTCATTGCGCCCCACCGTCAGCATCGGCAGTGGCATCGGATCAGTGTTACGCTGCGGCTGATCCGATGATTTCTCAACCCGCCAGAGAAGCTGATCCGGCCCGGCGCGGTGAACCGCGATATGCACATGACCATTGCGGGTAATAACATCTTCTTGTGCTGCGGCTTTCTCAGCGGCCTTTATACCCATGCGATACAAAATCGCACCGGGATTGGCCAAGGTTGATTGCAGTGCCCCCGCAAGCGTCGTGGCCGCCCCCATGTCAAAATCTTTCCCCGCCGCCCGGTTATGGCAGATAATCTTTCCATCCAACCCGGTAACAATGCTTGGGGCGTTGTCATGCACAATGAATTCCGCCAGCGTCAGCGCCGCATTGCGCGCCGGGGTCAGGGTTTGGCTGGCAAATACCGTGATCCAGAATGCCGCCATTGCCAATATCGCCGCAATGATCAGGACAACAAAGCGTATCATCTCATCAGGGGTAAGCCAGCCCAATACGACAAACAAAACCGACGCCGATAAAATGATGGCCGCCCGGGGCCGCAGGTGTTCAGCCGCCTGACGAATCGGACCTGCATAAATATTCAAAAAGGCCAAAGGCGTTGCCCCTCGCATGATGGTTTGCTCAAACCAGTTTTGACTTAAAAGCCTTAACTACGATTTAACGCTATCCATCAAAACCCGTCAAGGTTGTGATATTTCTTTATTTTCTACTTAAGTGCGCTATGAAAAACCCATCTCCACCCTCGGATATGGGCCAGTTTCGTTGCATATCCATCTGCCAACCCGGTGAAGTCGCCAGAAAATGCGCAATCCGGTCTTGGTTTTCCACCCCCAGAACCGAGCAGGTCGCGTAGATCAGCCTGCCATTTTTACCCACCAGTTTTGCCGCGTCTGTCAATATCTGATCCTGCATCGCAGTGAGGTCGGCCAAGCGCTCAGGTGTCAGCCGCCATTTCGCATCGGGCGCGCGCCGCCACGCGCCGCTGCCGGAACACGGCGCATCACACAGCACCAGATCATAGGGGGCGCGCGCCGGGGCATCCCCGATAATATCAACCGCAATCCCGGCGCGTTTTGCCCGCGCGGGCAGGTCTTTCATCCGATCCGCATCCGCATCATATGCCAGCCATTTGGCATCGGTTCGCGCGGCCAAGGCAAGGGTTTTACCACCCCCCCCGGCGCAATAGTCCAGAACCGTTGTTTTTGCTGCAATTTCAAGGGTTTCCATCGCGGCCTGACTTGAGCCATCCTGCACTTCAACCCAGCCCTGTTGATAGGCCTGCGACCCGGCTATGCGGCGCGGGCCATCGGTCACAATCAGAGCCGTGGGGGCAATATCGTGGGTCTCAGCGGTTATGCCATCCTCTGCCAAAGCCGCAATCGCCTTTTCGCGCGTGGTGGCCCGTAAATTCACCCGCAGCATCACCGGTGCGCGCTGTCGCAAGGCTTGCGCTGTTACTTTAGCATCTTCTCCTAGTGCATTGATAAATATCAGAATAAACCAATCTGAGAGATCGTATTTCTCGCCCTCGCCAAAGGGGTTTTGGTTTTGCCCGATCTCTTCCTCACTCAGAGGCTCCGGCCCATAGCCCTGCCCGTTGAAAACCTCGGAAAGGTCCATATCCGCCGCACGCAAGGCGCCGATCATCAGGCCGCGCCCGGTTTCAGCCCGACCAAGGCAGGCATAAGACCGGCGACAGCGCAGCGCCTGATATACATGATCGCGAATTGCCGCCCGATCCCCCGAGCCGGCAAACCGTGACTTGCGCGCCCAGCCGGTCAGGGCCTTTTCCGCCGGGGCACCATCTATGATGGTGTCCAGGATCAAGATCGCGGCCTGAATTCGGGCTGAAGGGGTCATATTATCAC
>UOEG01000159.1_pt1 | contig 24054 bp, 25 predicted proteins | sample 1990051 | NCBI WGS metagenome assembly UOEG01 (sample SAMEA4728526, study PRJEB27164) | hydrothermal vent metagenome | biome: marine basaltic hydrothermal vent biome; feature: marine hydrothermal vent; material: mineral | place: Pacific Ocean | collected 2011-06-14/2011-07-23 | depth 1741 m | reverse complement strand
CTTTCGACCATCCAAATCTTCGATCCAGATGCCTTTGGCCTTGGCGATGGTGGCCGCACAGGGGGTTGAAAGGCTTTGATGCAGGAAGGCATCGGAATCGCGCTGAAGCAATGGTTTCGACCGGGGCCCGATGGAGCTTTCCCGCCATTCGGCCCGTGCGTGCGAGGTGTTGGATTCGCCTTCGGTATGTGTGATCCGCGTCATTTGTCCAGCCTTTCAAAATGCACTCGGTCGCGCAAGAGGAATTGCGCGACCGGGCCTGTCATTGAAGTAACCGGTCGGTTTTACGGCTTTTCACCGCGCGCCAGACGGGCGTTGATATCGTCGATCACCGCTGGCAGCTCAACCAGACTGTCGATCACGTAATGCGCGCCTGCCTGCTCCAGAATTTTGCGGGTTTTGGCCATGCGCGCGGTCATATCGGCCTCGGATAATGTGGCCTCTTCGTCCAGCGAGTTGATATTCATATAGTTGGAATAGCGCACCAGCCCAACACCCCAGCAGCCGGCGTTCATCGCCTCGCCAATGCCCGAAACCGTGTCATCACATTTGACCACCGATTTCACGTCATCAATGCCCATCAGATCAAGGTTTTTGAACACCATATGCGGCGAGGGCCGAGCGCCATTTACCACTTCATCCCCGGCCACGGTGGCGTCAGGTGTCACACCCTGAGCGATCACATCCTTGAGCAGCACATCCACCATCACCCGGGTAAAACCGGTGGAGACGCCGATCTTGATCCCCTCGGCCTGAAGGCCATTCACAACCTCTTTGATGCCGGGCAGCAGGGCGGTGTATTTCGGCAGACAGGCCAGTTGCGCAGGCACAAACTCGGCAAACATTGCGTCCACATCGGCCTGCGTCGGCGGTTTGCCTTTGATCTTTTCCCAACGGGCGGCAATCACCGGGTCCTGGGTCAGTTTCTGGATGTGGATGTCCTTGCGCAGCCCCATCGGACCGCGCGCTTCTTCCATGGAAATTTCAACGCCTTGGGATTTGAACACCTCAACAAACACCACTGCGGGGGCGATGACATAAGCGTCGGCCAATGTGCCGCTCCAATCCAGAACGGCAGCTTTGATTTTGCCGCGATAGATGCGTGAAAAAGTGTATTCAGATGGTCCGGCCATGGGATGGCTCCTTATTTTGTGTTAGGTTTCTAGTGAAGGTTAAAACTTATCCGGCCAGTTTGAGCCGTTCTTCCAGGGCGCTTTGCGGCGGGACCGCCGAGTTTACACCCATTTCTGATAGTGCCTCAGAGGCCGCTGTTACGACCTGACGCATCACATCCTCATCCATCTGCCCGATGCAGCCGATGCGGAAACTCTCGGCTACCGTCAGCTTGCCGGGATAGATGATAAAGCCCTTCGATTTCATCAGCTCGTAAAACCGGGCGAATTCAAACGCCGGGCTGGCGGGGCAAAAGAATGTCACAATTATCGGGCTGAGCCAGCGGTCCTTGAGCAGGGTTTCAAACCCCAGCCCGCGCATCCCTGCGACAATCACATCGCGATTGCGTGCATACCGTGCGCCGCGCGCCGCAACGCCGCCCTCGATCGCGTGGCCGCGCAGCGCCTCAAGAAAGGCGGCGACAACATGGGTCGGCGGGGTAAATCGCCACTGGCCGGTTTTTTCCATATGCGCCCATTGCGCATGGACATCGAGGCTGAGCGAATGCGAATTGCCCTTGGCGGCTTCAAGCTCGGATTTGCGGGCGATGATAAAGCCAAAGCCGGGCACGCCTTCGATGCATTTATTAGCGGAGGAAACCATCGCCTCATAGCGGATATTACCGGGCTGAAGATCAATCGCGCCAAAGGCCGACATCGAATCCACCAGCAATTTGCGCCCGGCGGCGTAAGTGGCTTCTGATATTTCCGCAACCGGGTTCAAAATGCCCGAACTGGTTTCGCAATGGATCGCCACCACATGGGTAATCGCAGGGTCATCGGCCAAAATTTGCGCCACTTCCGCACCGCGTGGCGGCAGGTAATCCCCCTTGTCCAGCAGCACATAATCGCGCCCCAGATAGGCCAATGTCTGTGCGGAACGCAGGCCATAGGCCCCGTTGGCCAGCACCAGAGCCTTGCCGTCTTTGGGCACAAATGATCCCAGCATCGCTTCAACCGCAAATGAGCCGCTGCCCTGCATCGGTACGCAATCGAAATCGGATTTCCCCGCGCCCAGCATATCCAAAAGGCGCGCACGCATCTCGCGGGTCATGGCGCGAAAATCCGCGTCCCAACTGCCCCAATCGCGCAGCATGGCTTCTTTGACCGCATAAGAGGTGGTCAACGGGCCGGGTGTCAGCAGGTATGGCTCGCCCAATCGGGGGGGCTCGATTTTGTTGTTTGCGGTCGCCATCACACATCTCCGGGCTGATCTTTCAAAAAAGCATTGAAGGATTATCATCCATATGTGAAATTGATAAAATCAATCCTTCTATAGGATTTTCTTATATATGATCCAAAGGCAGGCCCCATGCGTCATTCTCAGCTTAAAGCCTTTCATTATACGGCACTTTTGGGAGGGTTCTCCCGCGCCGCCGAGGCGTTGTTTCTGACCCAACCTGCGATCTCGGAACAGGTGCGCAAATTGGAGCAGGAGCAAGATGTTTTGTTGATCTCGCGCGCGCATAAACAAATCAGCCTGACAGCGCAGGGCGAACAGCTTTTTCGCCTGACCAGACAATTTTTTGAAATTGAGCAGCAGATCAGGGAATACCTGTCGGAAAGCAGCGCAGCGATTGAAGGCACATTACGGATCATTGCAGATTCGGCCCATCATGTGACCGATATTCTGAGCCGTTTTCGCGAGCGTTACCCTAAAGTCAAAATAACCATGCGCACCGGTAACACCGGTGAAATTCTTGATGAACTGCGCGCCTATAATGCCGAGATAGGTGTGGTTGGCAGTCTGGGGGATAGCCGCGATTTGGTCTCGCTCAATCTTGGCCGCAGCGAAATTATCGCCTTTGCCGCCAGTGGGTTTTTGCCTGTGGGCAAACATTCGGCTGATCTGGCTGATCTTGCGGAATTACCACTGATCTTTCGCGAGACCGGCTCTAAAACCCGGCAAAAGCTGGTGGATGAGGCGGCAAGGCAAAATATCCGCCTCACGCCCGCGATTGAGGCTGAAGGCCGTGAGGCGGTGCGTGAGATTGTGGCCTCGGGCGCGGGTATCGGCTTTGTGTCGCGCGCCGAGTTCAGCCTGGATGACAGGCTGGTGCCGATCCGGATTTCAGACGCTGATATTCATATGAGCGAATCTATCGTGCATCTGGCCGGGCGGCGTGAGGTCCGGCTGATCCGGGCATTCATGGGGTTTGCCCGCGCTGCCGGGGCGGGGTGAATTGCGGGGCCGGCCTTCAGAAATATCCCTTGACGAGGCTGCCCGCAATCAATGCCCAACCATCGGCAATGACAAAGAAGGCCAGTTTGAATGGTAAGGATACAACTGCCGGGGGCACCATCATCATCCCCATTGACATCAGGATAGCCGCCACCACCAGATCAATGATCAGGAAGGGAAGGAATATCAGGAAACCGATCTGAAAGGCACGGGCAATCTCGGATAACAAAAAGCTGGGCACCAGAACCGATAGGGGCGCATCTGGCCCCGCAGCAATGCCTGCCGCATCAGGGCGCAGGGCGGCCATGGATGCAAATGTATCGGGGTCAAGCCGCCCCGCCATGAACTCCCTGAACGGGGCGAGGGCCCGTGGAATTGCGGTTTCAACATCGATTGTATTATTTATCAGTGGGTCAATCCCCTGTTGCCAGGATTGGATAAAGACCGGCTCCATCACGAAATAGGTCAAAAACAACGCCAGGCTGATGATCAGCATATTGGGCGGCGATTGTTGCAGGCCAATGCCTTGCCTCAGGATTGACAGCACCGTGACCATGAATGGAAAACAGGTGATCATGATCGCAAGGCCCGGCGCAAGGCTGAGCACGGTGATCAGCAGCATCAACTGAATCGTGCGCGCAGATAAAGCGCCACTATCCCCCAGTGAGATTGAAATATCCTGCGCCGCTGCGGGGCTGGCCATAACCAACATGGCAAGCGGCAGCATCAGCCAATAGCGATAGGTAAAGACATGTCGCCAAAGGAAATTAGGCGAGGCGGCGCGGATCATCCCAGACCGTCTTGCAGATTGGCAACCTCTGTCAGACGCACCGCCAGTTGCCCGGCTTGCTCGCCCTCAAGCTCTTCCAGCTCACCGCGCGCAATCAGGCGATCACCGACATAAAGCTCAACCGCGTCATCCACCCGCCGGTCAAGCGGCAAAACCGCGTCTTTGCCAAGTTTCAGCAGGTCACGGATCAAAGGCCGGGCTTTGCCGACGGAAATTGTTATCTCGATCGGAACGGACGAGAATGGATTGGATAAATCCGTGGTGGGCTTTTGCCCGGCGTCAACTGCTGCATCGCTCATGCTATTTCCTTCCTGTTTTCTTCAAAAAATCCGGTAACGGCCAGATCAAGCCCTTCCAGAACCTGAGTAAGGTCAATCTCGTGCTCGGTATTGCCAAAGCGGATGAAAACCTGACCATCGGCCAGCGAGCCCTCTTCAATGATGTTCATGGGCATGGCGGGATCATCCGGGAGGATCCCTTCCAATGCCGTTACATTTGCAGGCGCGGTGACAAGCTCAATCGCTCCGGTGCCCTGAGTTTTTGTGAGGTCCTCAAGCACCTCGATGAGCCGGGTCCCAAGGGTTTCACGAGCCACCTTTGGCAACACAACCTCAACCATCTGCCGCAAGAGTGGCTCCAGCGAATTGAGTGCGGCCGCATGGGCCTCATGATAGGTAAATGACAGCTCTTGCAGGTTGCGGGCAAAATCGGCGGTGATATGGCGCGAATCATCCGATTGCGCCTTTACGCTGTCATCCCAACCGGCCTGATAGCCCTTTTCAAAAGCCTCCAGCCGTTGCTCTTCAAGGGAGACATCAGTCAGGGATATGGGTGTGCCCCGGGCGTAGGCACCAAAATCTTCGAGCAGGTGTGAGATAGACATCAGGCCGTCTCCTCTTCGCTTTCAAGCCAGCTGCGCAGGATCTCCACTGTTTCTTCCTGTCGCTCGCCAATAAGACTTCGCAGGCGTTCAACCGGATCCTGCCCGCCTGCTCCGGCAATTGCAGACAAACCATCTGCGCCAGTCTGAGCGTCCGAGATGACAGGAATATTTCCGGTATCAAAACTATTGTCGGTAATCTCACCTGTCAGGGGCGTCAGCCCGGCCTCGGCGGTATCGGTTGAGGCTGTACTACCATCCGCAGGTGGGGCCAGTTGCGCCATCGCCGAATTTGCCGATCCGGACAAAACCGGGCGCACAACAAACATGCCCAGTACAATCGCCACCACAGCCAGCACCAGAGCCTGAATGATTGACATCACATCAAGTGATAACCCAGCCAGAAATGAAGGCTCTGCCGCCGTGCCAAGGGGTTCTTCGGGGGTAAATTGCATAGTTTTGAGCGTGATGACATCGCCGCGCGTCTCATCAAATCCAACAACTGAGGCCACAAGCTCACGCAAGGCGCCCAATTCTTCTTCTGAGCGCGGCTCAAATGTTTCCACGCCCGCCGCATCTGTGGCCACCGTGCCATTCACCAAAACCGCCACCGTCAGCCGTTTGATGGCACCGGGGGCAAGGGTAATCTGCCGCTCGGTCGAGGAAACTTCATAATTAATCCGCTCCCGGGTTTCTGAGGTCTTACTGGACGACGAATCACCCGCCGCGCCATCGCCCTGGGGAAGGTTTGATGCCACGGTGACCCCCCCGCCGCCGCCCTGATCCGAGGCCGTATCCGAACGTTCTTCGGTATCGGTGCTGATGGCCACCCGGCTATCGGGATCAATTTGTTTTTCGCGAATGGATTCGCTGCGCATCTCAGTTGCAACCGAGGCTTCAACCATCACATTCCCGGCCCCGACCCGCGCTTCAAGCAGGCGTTTTATGCGCATCCGCATCGCCTCGGCCCGATCATCCGGTGCGTTTGCGGGGGCTTCATCAGCCGAGCCGATAAGCCCGCCGACAGTATCAATAATCGCCACATCCTCAGGCACCAACCCGGTCACCGCCGCCGCAACCAGAAATTTCAATGCACGCGCCTGTTTGCCGCTAATGCTGCCGCCACTTGTGGAGATCGATACCGAGGCCGTCGGCTTGACATCGCGTTGAAACGGGTTTGACCCGGTGCTGGCAATATGCACCCGAACCCCTGTAATTGAAGGGTGCGACAGGATCGTCCGGGCCAGTTCACCTTCTTTCGCGCGCCAATAAGCGGCATCAAACATCTGCGATGTGGTGCCAAAGCCAGACAGCTCATCCAGCAGCTCATACCCGCGCGCCGAATTGGCCGGCAGGCCTTCACTGGCCAGTGTCATTCGCAGCTCATCCCGGCGGGACGATTCGACAAAAATTGAGCCCCCGCGCACGTCATAGGCCACACCGCGCTGTTCCAATGCGCTGACAACATCGCCCGCCGCACTGCTTTCAAGGCCTGAGTATAATAATGTGAGGCTGGGGGATGAGGCCATGCGTGTCAGCATCAAGACGGCGGCAAACATCGCAAGCGTGGCCGCAATGACGGTAATCCGGCGGCGCGCATCCAATGCGGCCCAATTGGTAATGATCTGCTGCAATTCTTTGCCTCCTGATCCACGGCGTTCTGCCGATCGCGTAAAACATCTTTCGCTCATCAGGCTTAACAATCGGTTAGTCCTGTCCGGTTATGTTGATGGAAATGAAGCGCACAGGTGATAAAATGGCCGAACCAGAAGAAACCGGGGATGAGCCCCCTAAGAAAAAGTCAAAAATGCCTTTGATCTTGGGGCTTGTGCTGGCGCTCGCGGGCGGTGGCGGGGGATTCTATGCGGTCAGTTCCGGGATGATTCTGGGTGGTGATTCGCAATCTGCGGAAGATATGGCTAACGCGCCTGAAATGATTTCGGACATGCCGGATGTTGCCTTTGTCCCGGTTGAACCGCTGGTGATTTCCCTGGGCGAGAGGGCCAACAGCCGCCATCTGCGGTTCCGGGCACAGCTTGAGGTGGGCGCAGCCTATGAAAATGAGATCGAAAGGCTGATGCCGCGGGTTGTCGATGTGCTCAATAATTACCTGCGCGCGCTTGACCCAAAGGATCTTGAGGACCGGTCCATTTTGGTGCGGATCAGGGCGCAGATGCTCCGGCGCATTCAGATTGTGACCGGGGGCGGGCGGGTCAAGGACCTGCTGATTATGGAATTTGTACTGAACTGAGGGCGGAAGATATGGAAATGATTGCTGATATTCTGTTAGTGGCCGGCGCGTTGGGGGCCGGGTTTTATTGCTACATTCTGGCCCGGCGGCTGAGCCGGTTCAATGACCTTGAAAACGGGGTTGGCGGGGCTGTGGCGGTGTTGTCGGCGCAGGTGGATGACCTGACGAAGGTTCTTGAAGCCGCGCAAACCACCGCGAGCGCCTCGACCATGTCGCTTGATGGGTTAACTGATCGGGCCGAAGGCGTGGCCAAACGGCTGGAGCTGTTGGTGGCGTCGATGCACGACCTTCCTGGGGAACAGGTCAAACCCGTGCCTGCGGACATTCCAAAACCACCTGAGGCCCCTACCGGCCCGGTGTTTAAACGACATCAGAATGCAGAGGCGGACGTGGCGTAATGGCAAAGAATAGCAAAATACGCCGCAAACGGCGACAGCCCGGGCGCGGGGCTTTGGTGATTATTGCAACATTGCTGACAAGCTCGGCTTTGATTCGGCTTGGTGATGATGCAGGACAGGCTTTTGCCCGCGAAGATGATACGCCGGAAATAAGCCGGGCAGAGCCTGCGCCGACATCCGGGGAATCTGCTTCTCCTGAGGGTCTGATGCTGATGCTTGAGGACCTGCGCGCGCGCGAAACCCGCGTAAAGCAACAAGAGGCGGCGTTGCAAGACCGGGTGCAGGCGCTGAAAATTGCGGATCAGGAAATCACCGGTAAACTGGCCGCTCTTACTGCGGCAGAAGAAAAGTTACGCGGTACAATTGCCTTGGCGGATACCGCCGCCGAGGATGATCTGGCGCGCCTCACAAAAGTCTATGAAAGCATGAAACCAAAACAGGCGGCGGCTTTATTTGAAGAAATGAACCCGGATTTTGCTGCCGGTTTCCTGGGGCGGATGCGCCCCGAAATCGCGGCCGGCATTATGGCAAGTCTCAGCCCGCAGGCGGCCCGTGCATTCAGCGTCGTGATGGCGGGGCGCAATGCCAATGTTCCGAGTGAGTAATCCATCAGTGACTCAAGGTTTCTTAACACCAATATGCCATGGTGGCCCGAATGTATTCGGGTGGAGATTCCGATGATCGGTCTTATTGGTATTGCTGTTATATTCGTGATGGTCTTTGGTGGCTATGTGGCCGGGGGCGGTAAGATTGGCATTATCCTTGAGGCGTTGCCGTTTGAGATTATGATAATTTGTGGCGCCGCCGTTGGTGCCTTCCTGATCAGTAATGATGCTGCGGGTATAAAACACACGCTCAAAGATTTTGGCAAGGTTTTCAAAGGGCCAAAATGGAAACCGGATGATTATCGTGATCTCTTGTGCCTGTTGTTTGAGCTGATCCATCTGGCCCGGAAAAACCCGGTTGCCATTGAAGAACATATCGAAGCTCCTGACGATTCTTCAATTTTCAGTAAATACCCGAAAATACTGGGCGATAAAGAAACCGTTGCTTTGATCTGCGATACAATCCGTTCGGTCTCGATGAACTATGATGACCCCCATCAGGTGGAAGAGGTGCTTGAAAAACGGATGGAGGCCAACATGCACCAGGCACTTCACGGCACCCACGCGCTGCAATTCATGGCCGATGGCCTGCCGGCGCTGGGAATTGTTGCTGCGGTTTTGGGGGTGATCAAAACCATGGCTTCTATTGATCAGCCCCCTGAAATTCTGGGGAAAATGATCGGCGGCGCGCTTGTAGGCACGTTTCTTGGCGTATTTATGGCTTACGGCTTTGTCGGGCCTTTTGCCGAAAAAGTGAAAGCCGTGGTCGAAGAAGACGGGCATTTTTATCAATTAATTCGTGAAGTGCTTGTCGCCAACCTTCATAATCACGCCACGAATATCTGTATTGAAGTTGGTCGGCAAAACACCCCCCTACACAACCGGCCCAGTTTTACCGATCTTGAAGAAGCCCTCAAAGCCGTAAAACAGGGGGCCGCATGACTGGCCGCATCATTGCATATTTCGTGGCTCTGTTCGTCGCAGGTCCAACCCTGTCAGAGCCTGTCAGGGTTCGCTCTGGGGAGCATGAGAATTTCACGCGAATCGTATTTGACTTGCCAAAGCGGGTTGAATGGAAGCTCAGCCAAGAAGATGGAAAAGCAGTTTTAGCCTTCGCTGGGCAAGAGCTTGAATTTGATATAAGTAGAGTTTTCAACAGGCTGTCTGATGGTCGTTTAAGTGCTATATCAGCTGGGCCAGGGAATGCTTCCCTGACGATTGACCTTGGCTGTGATTGTGAGCTGGCGCCATTTTGGTATGGCAGATCATCTTTAGTTGTTGATATTCGCGATGTCGTTGAATCGACTGTACAGGGGCCAATGGCTCAGGCAGCTGAACAAACAATTGATCCGCCGCAAAAACCGACCCGTGATATTGAGATGCGAAAGCTTTCTGCGTCGCCGCTCATTTACCCAAATATACGCACATCTACTGCAGCCACGCTGACAATGTCAGAATTTTCAACTGACATTACAACGGCATCAACAAAAGAGCTTGCACCTGCTGAAATCAAGATTGCTGATCCTGTTAGTCCGCAAGCGCCTGAGCGAAATTTACAAGAAACCCGCGAAAGATTACTGCGTCAAATTGGCCGTGCTGCATCGCAAGGCCTGTTATCACCAAATGTAGTTTTACCTCGCGATAGTGGCCGGCAAAAAGAACAGAGTCGTGCTGATGTTGGCTCTGGTGACATGGACTCACCAAAAATTTCTGAGGCAGAGGCGAGCAAAGAAGCTTTGGGTCAAATTAATCTTAGAGCACAAAGTAGCATTGACCGAGATTTTCTGAGTACGCTTTCGCAAATTGCAGGCGATTCTGAAGGCTCAGTTTGTATCAAGTCCGATCAAGTTGATGTTGCTCAGTGGGGAACAGACGAGCCATTTTCCGGGCAGATTGGCGCTGTCCGTGTCCGGTTGTCCGGTGAATTCGACAAGACCGATGAGGTGGCAGCAATGGAATTGACCCGGCTGTATTTATACTTTGGCTTTGGTGTTGAGGCCCGCCAGACCCTCAAACTGGTAACGAACGAGACACGCAATACCGCATTATTGAAAGATTTGGCGGCGATTTTTGAGAATGGGTATGCACCAGTTGGATCGCAATTAGCTGGGCAACTTAACTGTGGCGCACCGGTATCACTATGGTCGGCGCTGTCATATCAAACCCTTCCGACTGATCAACCGATGGATGACAATTCAATCTTGCGCGGATTCAATGCATTGCCGCCACATTTACGCAGTTATTTGGGGCCCATATTGTCACGTAGGTTTCTGGAGGCTGAGCGTAAAACAACGTCTGATCGTGTATTGCGCATTCTGGATCGAAATGAGGGGACCATTACGCCGGATTCTGATCTTGTGAAAGCTGAAATAGTTATAGCTGAGGGTGCACCTAATAAGGCTGAAGTGTTGCTTGATGATGTTGTCAGTTCCGGTGCAAAGCCTTCGGCTGAAGCCTTGTTGCTCAAAATTAAAACCGCGCTTGAAATGGACCATGAAATATCTTTTGAAACAGCGCAACTTGCAGGGGCATATGCACAAGAGTATCGCGATGAGGCCCTTGGACATGAGTTATCTCAGGCTTATGTGGTATCGCTGGCAGCTTCAGGTGCATTTGACCAATCCTATCGTGAGTTTGCCCGCCTAAAACCAGAGCTGGAGCCTGAAAGCCAGCTTGTAGCTCAATCAAGGATGCTTGGTTTTTTGGCGACCAACGCGAATGATATGATATTTCTTAAACATGTTTTTTCCGATTATGTCGGCCAGCCGGATGTAGTGGATGCACAAGTGATCAATGCCGTTGCAAAACGGCTATTGGCGCTTGGGTTTGCGAAAAAAGCCAGGCAAATTCTGACGCCACAAGCTAAAGGGGAGCCAGGGCGCGTGAGGGCGCTATTGCGCGCCGAGATATCCCTTGTTGAAAACAATCCGCGACAGGCTGAAGTTGAGTTGCTTGGGCTTGCCGGTGAAGATGTCAATCTATTGCTGGCAAAAGTGCGCAGTCAGGCTGGTGAACACAAGGCAGCGGCCCAGTTGTTTTCTTCAGTAAATCAGCCGGACATTGCCAAACGTGAAGCTTGGCTGGCCGAGGATTGGGATATGGTGCTTGCTGCAAATGACCCTGTGCTGACGGATGTGGCAATGTTGGTAAAACCCGCTGCAACTATGGCCGGTGACTTGGGTGTATTGGCCCAAGATATGGCTTTGATTGAGGCAAGCATTTCTACCCGCAACACAATAGAAAGCTTGCTTCAATCCCTGCCTGGGCCTGATGGCCAAGCTGATTAAAAAATCCGTACAAAGTTACTAAATCTAAAGAACAAATGGCTAACCTGATTTTGACAGCCGCAGAATGCGCTGAAAAGGAAGGAATAGCTTTTGCAAAATTCGGTAAAACCGGAAGTGCAGCCTAGCCTGCTCGCTCAGGGCGTCGTCTGCGATTGTAATGCGCCTCAATATTTTAGCAGACCCTGGATCAGCGGCACCATAATATTTCTTTGCCTGACGTATTGGGCTGTGCCCGCGCGCGCTTCAACAGATAATATATGTGATGCAGCAGCATATCGAGCAGCTCAGGAAACCGGTGTGCCGGTATCTGTGCTTCTGTCCATTACAAGAACGGAAACAGGTCGCAATCGTGGCGGCTCTATTGAGCCTTGGCCGTGGACCGTCAATATGGAAGGCAAGGGGAATTGGTTTGACACCGAGGATGCTGCGCGGGCGTATGTATTTAAGAATTTCAAACGTGGTGCGCGCAGTTTTGATGTGGGATGTTTTCAGATCAATTATAAATGGCATGGGGCGGCGTTTCGGTCGATTGATCAAATGTTTGATCCACTTGAAAATGCCCGATATGCAGCAGCATTTCTAAAAGAGCTTTACGATGAATTCGGTGATTGGTCAGCGGCTGCCGGGGCTTATCATTCTCGCACGCCGGAATATGCCCAGCGATATACAGCACGATTTAATCGAATTAGGCAGAAAATTCTGGGCCGGCCCGAAACAAGGCAAGCATCACAAATCCCGGACATGCAACTGGCGAGCGCTACGGCTGATACTATTCGTGTAAATCGCTATCCATTATTGCAAGTGGCAGAAACCAAAGGAATATTTGGCTCACTTGTGCCTCTGTCTCAAACCGGAGGCCAGGCATTATTTCAAAAAGCACAACCAATTGCGGGGTTTGATTAATGGCGAAACTATCCATCAGTAGTGTATTTCAGCCGACAGTTCTGTTGGCTCTGGCATTGATGGCGGTCATTGTGATGATGATCCTACCAATACCACCTCTTGTGCTTGATATTGGTCTTGCTGCTTCATTTGCCCTAGCAATTTTGATTTTTACGGTCACGCTTTTCATAGAGCGTCCGCTTGATTTTTCAGTTTTCCCGACGATCTTGCTGGCCTCGTTGATGTTGCGTTTGTCACTTAACATATCGTCAACCAAGCTGATTATCGGGCAAGGCCATACTGGCACGGATGCGGCGGGTGAAGTGATTGAGGGGTTTGCTAATTTCATCATGGGCGGCAGTGTTTTTCTGGGGCTTGTGGTTTTTGGTGTTCTGTTAATTGTGAATTTCATGGTGATCACCAAGGGTGCTGCCCGTATGGCCGAGGTTGGCGCACGATTTGCGCTTGATGGCATGCCGGGTAAGCAAATGGCGATTGACAGTGACATATCTGCTGGGGCCATCAACCATCAGGAGGCCAAAGAGCGCCGCGAACGTGAGCAGCAGGAAACAATGTTTTTCGGCTCGCTTGATGGGGCGTCGAAATTTGTCAAAGGCGATGCGGTCGCCGGGCTTTTGATCACCTTGCTCAACCTTGTGATGGGGTTGATCATGGGCGTGGTCGTGCATGATATGCCGCTGGGTCAAGCCTTTGAAACATACGCCATCCTGACGGTTGGGGATGGGCTGGTTACGCAAATCCCCGCAGTTATAATATCAATTGCGTCGGCTTTGTTGTTGGCACGTGGCGGCGCACAAGGGTCCACGGATTCAGCATTGACCAAGCAATTGGGCCAGCATCCGACCGCAATGGCAACAGTCGCCGTTTTAATGGTTTTATTTGCGTTAATCCCCGGCCTGCCCTTCATACCATTTATTCTTGGTGGCATCGGTCTCGGGGCTACATCATTGTGGCTCAAGCATAAACAAAAGCATATTTCAGATACGGCAGATGAGTCCGAAACCATAAATGAATTGCCAGCCGAAAAATCGCTTGGCGATATATTGGAGCTTGATGATATTCATGTGGAATTTGCCCCGGACCTGGTGAATATGGTACTTGATCCGGGCATCGGATTGGATGCACGCATATCCAATATGCGCAATCATGTAGCCACGTCTTATGGCCTGATTCTGCCAGAAATCCGATTGACGGATGACCCGTCATTGACGCCTGGATCATATGTTGTCCGCATCCAGGGCGTAGAGCAGGCCCGCGCAATTTTGCGTAGCAATCAGATTTTGGCATTGGATCCCGATAGTAACCCCGCCCTGCCCGCCGGTGAAAATGTGACCGAGCCGGTTTACGGTGCGCCGGCACGATGGATCGACAGTAGTGCCCAGGATGATGCGGCCCTGAACGGCACAACGCTTGTCTCACCCACGGAAGTATTGGCCACGCATTTGCTTGAGATCATCAAGAAAAACCTCAGCCGATTACTGAGCATGAAAACAATGCGCCGGTTATTGGATGAAATGGTGAACCTCACCGATCAGGCGCGTGCGGAAGCAAATCGAAAACTGCTTGATGAGATGATACCCGATCGTGTGCCCTCTGATTTGCTGCATCATATTTGCCGCCTGCTGCTGGCTGAACAGGTTTCAATCCGTAATCTTCCGCTGATTTTGGAAGCGACGGCTGAGGGCCGTCAAATACATTCGTTACCGGAAGCGATTTGTGAACATGTGCGCCAGAGGCTTGGCTTTCAACTGGTTGCCAATCTGCAAAGGCCCGATGGCAGCCTGCCCCTGATCCAGCTTGCCCCGGAATGGGAGGATACGTTTTCCACCTACCAGATTGACAGTGATCGCGGTCGGGTTGATGTGGCCCTGCCGCCAGAGATTTTCAATTCCCTGACCGCTTCAGTCTCTAATCAGGTGAGCAAGGCCGGTGAGCAGGGGCTGTTCCCCGCGATTGTCACATCAACCGTGCGTCGCCGGTTTTTGCGCACAGTGCTGTCGGCCAAGAATATATCAAACCCGGTGCTGTCATTTGAAGAGATCGGGCTTGAGGCCAAGCCTTCGCTGGTTGGCGTAGTTGCCGCATGACAGGGTTGGCCGATATACTGCGCCTGTCAACTGATCTGCTATGGTTGAATTTTATCGTATTCCTGCGCGTTGGCCCGGTTATGTCGATGTTTCCCGGGTTTGGTGAGCAATCGGTGCCAAGGCGGATCAAGCTGGTGCTGGCGCTGGCATTCACCATTGTTATATCTCCAGCACTTGCTTCGGATATTGCCCCAATGGTCCGAAACCCACCGCCCCTTGCCTGGCTGATCCTTACGGAAACTGGTGTCGGGTTGTTGATTGGTATTGGTGTCCGGCTGTTTATTCTGGCCTTGCAAACTGCTGGTTCAATCGCGGCACAGGCCACCTCGCTTTCGCAAATACTGGGCGGTTCCAGCGTGACACCTTTACCCGCCTTTGGCCATTTTCTGGTGGTTGGCGGGCTGGCCCTGGCGATGATGCTTAATCTGCATGTGCGTACGGCAGAAATGATGGTGCTGACATATGGGCTTTTCCCGGTGGCTGAACTGCCTGATGCCGCTTCAGTTTCTATGTGGGGCGTGCGCCGAGTTGCCAGCACTTTTGCCCTTGCCTTTACCCTGGCCGCGCCTTTTGTCATCGTGTCGGTGCTTTATAATCTGACGCTTGGCATCATCAACCGGGCGATGCCACAGCTGATGGTCATCTTTGTCGGTGCGCCGGTGATCACCGCAACCGGGCTGATCCTGCTGATGCTGCTCGCCCCTATCATGCTGACTGTCTGGGTGCAGGCATTTGCAACCTTCATCGACAATCCATTTGGAGGCGGCTGATGGCGGATAAAGACGACGATACCGAAAAAACCCATGATCCAACCCAGCACAAACTGGATGAAGCGCGGAAAAAGGGAGATATTGCCAGCTCGACCGACCTGACGACCGCCGCAGCCTATGGTGGGTTTTTACTGACCGGGTTGGCGGTTGGTGCTCAGTCTATTCAACAGGTCAGCGGCAATCTTATGATCTTTCTGGATCAGCCCAACAGCCTTGCTGATCTTATATTCAATGGCGCGGCCACAACGCCAATTGGCGGGCTGTTGGGGGCTGTGACCCTAAGCCTTTTGGCCTGGTTTTTGATCCCGGCAATGATGGCTTTGCTTTCAATCATTGCGCAGCGTGGCTTTGTTGTGGCCCCAGATAAGCTTATCCCAAAGGCATCGCGCATCAATCCCCTTGCGAATGCCAAGAATAAATACGGGCCTTCCGGCCTGTTTGAGTTTGCAAAAAGCTTTGTGAAATTGTTGCTCTATTCCATCTTGCTTGGCATTTTCCTGACTTACCGGCTCTCGGATATGGCGGGGGCATTGCATGGCGAGCCACAGATCGTTGGCGCGTTAATGCTGCAGATGGTGATGGAATTTATGTTTGTGGTTTTGCTGATTTCGCTTGCCATCGGGGCGATTGATTTCATATGGCAAAAATTTGATCACCAGCGCAAAAACCGTATGTCGTTTCAGGAAATAAAGGACGAACACAAGCAGCAGGAGGGCGATCCGCATATGAAGCAGCAGCGCCGCCAGCGTGGCATGGAAATCGCCTCAAAGCAGATGATGAAAGATGTGCCGGATGCCGATGTGGTGATCGTCAATCCAACCCATTATGCCGTGGCATTGAAATGGAGCCGCCTGCCCGGGGCCGCTCCGATTTGTGTGGCCAAGGGTGTGGATCATGTGGCGCATGCCATCCGCGATCTTGCGTTTGAAAACGGCGTGCCGGTGCGCCATGACCCGCCAACGGCCCGGGCGTTACATGCCACAGCTGGCATCGGCGATGAGATTGATCCCGCTCATTACCGCGCCGTGGCCGCCGCCATCCGGTTTGCCGAAACCATGCGCCGCCGCGCCCGGAGCTTTGGCTGATGCATGACCCGCTTGCCGATCTTGTCAATCTGACCGACGCGCTTTATCAGGCCGAGCTGGCAAAAATGCACGGGCTGGCCGCGCAGGAAAGTAAATTGCGCGGCGATCTGATCAAGCTTGATCAGCATCAAAAGCAAAACATGGCCTTGTCGGCATCAGAGCTTTTTGCGCCCCGCCATATTGGTGCCGATGTGCTTTGGCAGGGCTGGGTTGGCCGGTCCCGGACAGAGCTTAATCAGCAGCTGGCGCTTGTTCTGGCGAAAAAATCCCAGATGATGAGCGCCTTGCGCCGCGCCCATGGCAAACGCCATGCTGCCGCTCAATTACGGAAGGATGCGCTATCTGCGCGTCGTAAAAAATCCAATGAAAAACGGGATCAACAAGAACAAAACCTGTTATTGCTAAAACCCTATCTGGGGTGAGGCGGGTTACCGCGTAGGCACAGGGGTTTCGCCCCGGTAATCATAAAACCCCCGCCCGGCCTTGCGGCCCAGCCATCCGGCCTCGACATATTTCGTCAACAATGGGCAGGGCCGGTATTTGGTATCTGCCAGCCCATCATGCAGCACATTCATAATCGCAAGGCAGGTATCAAGCCCGATGAAATCCGCCAGCTCCAGCGGCCCCATCGGATGATTCGCCCCCAGTTTCAGCGACTGATCGATGGAGCTGACATTGCCGACGCCCTCATACAGCGTATAGACCGCCTCATTGATCATCGGCATTAATATTCGGTTGACGATAAACCCCGGAAAATCCTCAGCCGAGGCGGCGGTTTTCCCCAATTTTTCAACGACTTCCAGGCAGGACTGATAGGTTTCCTTATCTGTAGCAATGCCGCGTATCAGCTCGACCAGCTGCATCACCGGCACCGGATTCATGAAATGAAACCCCATGAATTTTTCCGGCCTGTCGGTGCGGCTTGCCAACCGGGTGATCGAGATCGAGGAGGTATTAGAAGTTAAAATCGTATGCGGTTTCAGATGCGGCAGAAGCGCGTCGAATATCTTTTGTTTGACGGCTTCACGCTCGGTCGCGGCTTCAATGATGAGATCAGATTTGCCCAGATCACTCAGCTCAACCGTGACTGCAATCCGCGCCATCGCCGCCTGCATGTCACCCATGCTTATCTTATCCCGGCTGACCTGCCGATCCATGTTTTTTCTGGTTATTTCCAAGGCTTTATCAAGGGCGGCCTGATCAATATCATTAAGCAGAACATCATACCCGGCCAGCGCCATCACATGCGCAATCCCGTTGCCCATTTGCCCCGCCCCGACCACGCCGATTGTCTGAATCGTCATTTGCTGCCCCCTCACTTTTTCAGCCACAACATAGGCCTGCCGGGGAGGGGGCTGCAAGACCTGCCGGATCGTTAAAAGATATAATGAATTGACACATTAGCAAATTCTAAACGGATTTGGCCGAATCTTGTCTGTGGTGAGAAAAAGTGGTGGGTACGATGTCTTATTTGCGTCAGGGGGACAGCCCCCTAAATTATGAGCTATGCCGGTATCATGGCTCGAAACTGATGTTTCGCGGGCCGCGCAGGCAGCTTTACGGCGATTATGCCGCCTTTCTTGGGGCGACTGAGACCTATGGCAAGTTCATCGCCCATCCGTTCCCGGAATTGACCGAGGTGCAGACCGGGATGAAATGCGTGAATTTCGGCTGGCCAAATGCCGGGATTGATGCCTTTCTTAATGATCCCGGCGTGATTCAAGCGGCAAATGGCGCGCGGGTAACAGTGCTCCAAGTGCCCTGTGCGCAGAACATGACAAACCGATATTATACCGTGCATCCGCGCCGGAATGACCGGTTTTTGCAGGCGTCAGATTTGTTGCGCGACCTGTATGATGAGGTGGATTTCACCGATTTTCATTTTACCCGTCACATGCTGGGCTATCTGGCAAAAACCCGGCCTGAACGGTTCACAATTATACGCGAAGAATTACAATCCGTCTGGATTTCGCGGATGAAGATGCTGTTGCAGCGCATCACTGGGCCGGTCATCCTGCTGTGGTTTTCATCGCGCACACCCGATGAGACCGATACCAGCCTGAATGTGTCGGATGACCCGGTTTTTGTCACCCGCGAAATGATTGAGGCTTTGCGCCCGGTGGTAAGCTCAATTGCTGAAGCGACGGCCAGCAATGCCGCTTTGTCACAGGGCACTAAAGGCATGGTGTTTTCAGATATTGAAGCCCCGGCGGCGATGGAATTGCTTGGCCCGGCGGCACATCAGGAAGTGGCTGAAATGCTAAGCCCCCTGATTGCAGAATTCACCATGCAAAACAAAAGGCCCGCCTGATACTGGCGGGCCTTTTTATAATGTAGGTCGGGCTTACTCTGGCTTAAATCACAGTTTTTCAGTCAACTCAGGCACGGCTTCAAACAGGTCCGCAACCAAGCCGTAATCGGCCACCTGAAAGATCGGCGCGTCCTCATCTTTGTTGATGGCGACGATGATCTTGCTGTCTTTCATCCCCGCCAGATGCTGAATCGCGCCAGAAATGCCTACCGCGACATAAAGATCAGGGGCCACCACCTTGCCGGTCTGACCCACTTGCCAGTCATTCGGCGCATAGCCCGAATCCACCGCCGCGCGCGAGGCCCCAACAGCCGCGCCCAGCTTATCAGCCAGCGCTTCGATCAGCTTGAAATCTTCTTCTGATCCCACACCGCGACCACCGGATACAACCACCCCAGCTGAGGTCAATTCGGGCCGGTCTGAGGTGGCAACCTTGTCTTCGACCCATTCCGAAAGGCCGGGATTTTCAGCCGCCGCCACAGTTTCAACGCTAGCCGCGCCGCCATCCCCTGCCGCATCAAAGGTCGAGGTTCGGAAGGTCACAACCTTGGTGCCATCGCTTGATTTAACCGTCTGAATGGCGTTGCCCGCATAAATCGGCCGCTCAAATGTGTTGCCGTCAACCACGCCCGACACATCCGAGATTACCATCACATCCAAAAGTGCGGCCACCCGGGGCATCACGTTTTTGGCGTCGGTCGTCGCCGGGGCGACGATATGTTCGTAATCCCCCGCCAGTGACACAATCAGCGCCGCCGTGGATTCCGCCATTCGGTGCCCCAATGAGGCATCTTCGGCCACCAGAACCTTGGCCACACCGGCAATTTTGGCCGCCGCATCGCCAGCCGCCGCAGCGGATGCGCCACAACACAGCACGGTCACATCGCCCAGCGCCTGTGCGGCATTGACAGTTTTGGCGGTGGCGTCCAGCGCCAGTTCGCCATCGGTTACTTCTGCGAGAAGAAGAACAGCCATTATATCGCCCCCGCTTCTTTGAGTTTCTCAATAAGCTCGTCCACCGAGCCAACAATCTCACCTGCTTTGCGCGTATCAGGCTCAGCCGTGCCAATAATTTCAAGCCGGGGTGTCACGTCAACGCCGTAATCGGCGGCGGTTTTTTCATCCAGCGGCTTTTTCTTGGCCTTCATGATGTTGGGCAACGAGGCATAGCGCGGCTCATTCAGGCGCAGATCAACGGTGATGATCGTGGGCATTTTGACCTTGATCGTCTGCATCCCGCCATCAACCTCACGGGTGACCACAGCCGTTTCGCCATCAATATCCAGCCCCGAAGCAAACGTGCCCTGCGACCAGCCCAGCAAAGCCGAAAGCATCTGGCCGGTAGCGTTCATGTCATTGTCAATCGCCTGCTTACCGGCCAGAACGATGCCCGGCTTTTCTTCGTCGACAATCGCCTTGAGGATTTTGGCCACCGCCAAAGGCTCAATATCGGTATGCACATCCTCGGCAGCCACTACCAGAATGGCGCGATCGGCCCCCATGGCCAGCGCGGTGCGCAGGGTTTCCTGGCTTTGCTTCACGCCGATGGAGACGGCGATGATTTCCTCGGCTTTGCCGGCTTCGCGCAGGCGAATGGCCTCTTCCACGGCAATCTCATCGAACGGGTTCATCGACATCTTCACATTGGCAAGATCGACCCCGCTGCCATCCGCCTTGACGCGGACTTTCACGTTGTAATCGATCACACGTTTGACAGGCACAAGCACCTTCATTGGCATGGTCTCCTTGGTATGAAGGGCAGCCTTGATGCGACTCCCCCAAAATATCTTACGCGCGTTCTTAGCAGGTTACGGATTGGATGAAACAGGGTAAAATCGTCATGTTTGCGGCCCGCGACGTCGCGTTTGCGTCTTAAAAGGCAAAAAACTTTCAAGAGTATGTCAAAATGCGCATTTCAGCGGTTTGCGCCGGGCACCCAAAGCACGTCATCTTTACCGTCATTATTGGCCACCCGAGCGGCCACAAAAAACCAGTCCGACAAGCGGTTGAGATAGGTCACAGCCACCGGATTAACTGCCTCAACACTGGCCAGTTCCACCACCAGCCGCTCAGCCCGGCGCGATACCGTGCGGCACAAATGCAAATATGCTGACAGGTCAGAGCCACCGGGTAGGATGAAGCTGCGTAATGGCTCAAGTGCTGTATTCATCGCGTCAATTTCGGTTTCAAGCCGGGTGGTCTGGGCCTCATTCACCCGCAAAGGGGCATAGTCGGATTGCGCATCCTTTTCCATCTCCGGGCGGCACAGATCAGCGCCAAGATCAAACAAATCGTTCTGAATACGGGCAAGGCCATCATTCATCCCGCCATGGGCGTGCAACCGCGCCAGCCCAACCGTGGCGTTAACCTCATCCACGGTGCCATAGGCATTTACCCGCGCAGAATTTTTCGCCACGCGGATGCCATTGCCCAGCGCGGTTTCACCCTTATCGCCGGTTTTGGTGTAGATTTTGTTGAGCACAACCACCTTATTGCCCCCCCATCCTGCGTACAAAAACGAACAACAGGATCAGCAGCACCGCCACAAACTGTGCCCCAATCCGCCAGCGCATGATCTTGTTGGCATATTTGCGGTTAAACTCCCCACCTTTGCCAAAGGTGCCAATGCCAAACATTAAAATTGCAAGCACCGCGACACAGGCCACAGCCACAAGGATAAATAGCGGATCATTACGCATCTGGCGTTCCTTTTTATATCGGTTGTGGCCCATGTAGACGCTTGGCCGGTAAAATGCGAAAGGAATTTTGCCGCAGCCGCTCATCGCGCCCGAACGTGCGCGCCTCGCAAGACAGCCACGTCAGGGGCTGATGAGCTATCCCTGCGATAACACCCAATCCAACGCCCTTGTCGGCAATATCCGGCGTAATGTGCCCATAATATAGGTCGGCGTTGTCACATAATACCGCGCTTTTGGGCGCTTAGCCTCAACCGCATGGATCAGCTTTTTGGTCACCGCCGAGGCGGGCAATTCAAATTTGCTCGGGCCACGCTCGGAATAAAGCCGGTTGTGCAACTTACTGTAATCGCTTGCCCGCGCCGAATTTTCCCAATCAATCCAGCGCTCAAAATGCGGGATCGAATTCACCCGGATTTTTGAGGTCACCGGCCCCGGTTCAATCAGCACCACATCAATCCCGGTGCCGCGCATCTCAATCCGCAGGGTATCGCTCAACCCTTCAATGGCAAATTTGGTGGCATTATAGGCCCCGCGCCATGGCATCGTGACCAGCCCCAAAACAGATGAGCATTGCACAATCCGCCCATGTCCTTGGCGACGCATCACCGGAATTACCCGCCGGGTCAGATCATGCCAGCCAAACACATTGGCCTCAAAAATTGATCTGAGCGCATCGCGTGGTATGTCTTCTGTCAGGCCCGGACAGGCAAAAGCGCCATTGTTAAAAAGCGCGTCCAACCTGCCGCCCGTGGCCTCAAGCACCTCGGCCATGGCCGCCGCAATCGATGCTTCATCCTGATAATCCAGCTGCGGACTTTCCAGCCCCTCATCTTTCAGGCGGGCGCAATCTTCGGGCTTGCGGCAAGCGGCAAACACCCGCCACCCCCGCGCCTTCAGCCCATGCGCCGCGTCATATCCGATGCCCGATGAGCACCCGGTGATCAATATGGATTTCTGTTCTGTCATCGCCCTGATATGGTCTGCAATACGCGCGGATGCAATCAGTTTGCGGCGGTGACCAGCCAATCAGCGATCCAACCCATCTCACCGGTTTCCAACACCAGCAGCCTGATCCAGCCGTTACCGGGATCCTCCAGCACCTCAATTTCGGTGCCTTTTGTCAGTGCGCCAACCCGCTCAAAACTGGTGCCAGGGCCACCTCGCATGTTAACGACTTTGCCTGCCACCTCGCGGATATCGCCCGGCTGTGTCGTCTCAGGCACAATCACGGACTCAACCACTGCAACATCTTCATCCAAAGTATCAAGTGTCAGAACCGCCACTTTTTCAAGATCGGTTCCTGTGTCTTCAATAGTTTTTGCAGTTTCAGCTAATTCATCATCCCCGACCTTACCAACAGAGGCCAGCGTGATCTGCGTTCCATCGCCCTTGCTCACATCAATATCTGCAAGTGATGCGGTTGTGCTTTCATCCTCATGTATAGCAGAATCATTCAGACCACGCACAGGAGGCGTTTTTTCTTCAACCACGCGCGCCTGCAATGTACCCGGTCGCGGTGCATAATCCGCGCCACCGCTGATCACGTAAAATGCCCAGCCCAGAAAGGTGAATGTTATTAATATAAAGAGCTTCATCACGCATATCCCCCCAGGGATGCAAAATTTTCACCAGAAATAACTACGCAGCAATCGTACCTTACACGATTCGCGGGTGCGCATCACCGGGAAAACCACAAAACTTTCCCGCTTGGGTGCTTTACGCCCATTTCCCCCTTCGGTATCACATCATCTATGAATGATTTGCTGGATGACCCCAATATCGGCCCCAATACTGTTGCCGAACCGCTACGCCGCGCCATTGGCGAGCGCTATCTGACCTATGCGCTCAGCACGATCATGCACCGCGCCTTGCCCGATGCGCGCGACGGGCTGAAGCCGGTTCACCGGCGGATTCTTTATGCCATGCGCGAGTTGAAACTGAGTTCTACCGGCGGATTCAGAAAATCCGCCAAGATCAGCGGCGATGTGATGGGCAATTATCACCCCCATGGCGATGCCGCGATTTACGATGCCATGGCGCGTCTGGCGCAGGATTTTGCGGTGCGCTATCCGCTGGTCGACGGCCAGGGGAATTTTGGCAATATCGACGGAGATAACCCCGCCGCCAGCCGCTATACCGAGGCACGGATGACCGCCGTGGCCGAGGCGCTTCTGGATGGCCTGACCGAAAACGCGGTTGATTTTCGCGACAATTACGACGGCACCCTGACCGAGCCTGTGGTGCTGCCAGCGGCCTTCCCCAACCTTCTGGCCAATGGCTCCTCCGGCATTGCCGTGGGCATGGCCACCAACATCCCGCCGCATAATATTCCCGAGCTGATCGACGCCTGCCTGCACCTGATCAAAACCCCCGAGGCGCGCGATGATACCTTGCTCAATTTCGTGCCCGGCCCGGATTTCCCCACCGGCGGCATCATTGTCGAGCCACCTGAAAACATCGCCAATGCCTACCGCACCGGTCGCGGATCGTTTCGTCTGCGCTGCAAATGGGAGGTTGAAGATACCGGTCGCGGCCAATGGCAGATTGTTGTCACTGAAATCCCCTATCAGGTGCAAAAATCCCGGCTGATCGAAAAAATTGCCGAGGCGATCCAGAATAAAAAACTGCCCATTC
>UOEG01000182.1_pt1 | contig 24562 bp, 20 predicted proteins | sample 1990051 | NCBI WGS metagenome assembly UOEG01 (sample SAMEA4728526, study PRJEB27164) | hydrothermal vent metagenome | biome: marine basaltic hydrothermal vent biome; feature: marine hydrothermal vent; material: mineral | place: Pacific Ocean | collected 2011-06-14/2011-07-23 | depth 1741 m | reverse complement strand
TGAGTATACCGATCACCACCCGGTTCAGGCCCCGTTCAGGCCCGTTCAGGCAGTCACACCCGGGTCATAAAGCTAAATCCCACACTCTGCTTTAATCTGTTGACCTTAACGGCGAGCGTTGAACCATCCCCACCACCAGCAACGGCAGGCCAACGGTAATCGCCGCGACCACCAGCAATAGCCAGCCAAGCTGTGAATAATCTGCCATTGTCAGCACCGCATCGCTGGTAGGGTCGCGGACCTCGCGGGTGATCTCAAATATCTGATTAAGGTATCTGGTTGTCAGCGCCGAGGCCGAAAGCGCCAGATTGGTGAATGAGGCCATAACGGCAAAAAACGTGGCCTTGAGGTGCCCCGGCGCATTGCGCGCAATCCAGGCCAGCATCGGGATCATCGCCACCTGCCCAAGCGGCGATTCCACCGCCGTATCAATCACCGCAATGAAACGCGCGTCCACCACCCCTCCGGTCATGGGCGCGGTCCAGTTTTGGATGCCGTAATACAGCCCGATATTAGGCAACGCCAGAACGCCGCTGGCAAGGGTCAGCATCACCACAATCCAGGTGATCGAATGCCGCGCCATCATCGGCCTTAAAATCACCATGCCCGCCAGTGTCAGCACCGCCACGATCAGCGATAAGACCGACAGAAACTGCTGATCAAACCCCAGCACATCAATCTCAAACCATGTCAGGCCCGGCCCCGGCAGCGGGACGGCGCGAAACACAAAAATGATCAAAGCCGTGCCCACAAGGGCGCGGGCTTTCCCGGGGCTGAGGGCGGCAATCAACTGCCGCATCAACAGCAGGACAATCGCCATGGACCCGGCAAAAATGATCTCTTGACCAAAGCGGATATCCGACAGGCCAATGCTGAGCGTCAGCGCCACAAACCCGGCACCGCCAATGAAATACCACGGGTTTACCTTGGTTTTTTCGCCGGGCTGATCAAACAGCGCCCGCGCCTCGGGTTTTGACATTCCGCGCCGGATCAACCGCATCCGGGCGTGGTATTTCTGCACCCCGGAAAGGACCATGCCCGAGACGGAAAGCAGCGGAATACCAAGCGCCAGCAGATATATCTGTGCATAGGTTTGTGCCTTATCCGCGTCGCTCATCCCGGCGATGCCGGAAAACATATAGATGTTGAGAAGCGCCACCATGACGGTGCCACTGATCAGGGCGATGCGGCCAAGGGTCTGCATCGTGGTGTGCATGGCTTTAACCATGTCTTCCGGGATGGGCGCGCCGGTTTCATCATGCCGGGGTACGGCCTCAACCGACATCGCATCGGCCACCGCATCCTGAATTACCAGCCCCACAGGTGTGACCAGAAACGCGGTCACATACCAGGCATTCACCGGCATAATGCCTGCCATCATCGGGCGTTGGGTGATCAGAAGATACATGATAACCATGCTTAACCCCACCAGCACGGCCCCAAGCCAGACCAGCACCCATTTCCACCGCCAGATAATATCAACCAGATGCCCAAGCGGCATTTTCAACGCCCATGGCAACCCGGCCCAGAACGCCAGACCGGTGATGAACGCGGCGGAAAGATCAAGGTAATCCTTAACGAAAAACGTGCCGACAATTGCCGTCAGCCCGGAAAACCCAAAGGCGAAATAGATCATCAAGGGCGGCAGAAAAGACCAGCGCACCTGTCGCGCCAGATCAAAAACGATGGCATCCATCCAGCGGTTAAGGCGGTTGGCAATGGTCATGCTTTTCTTCTCTCCTCCCCGCATGTCCCAATATGTTCCGGCCCTCATACAGATGCAAGAAATGCAGCAGGCTTTCGGATAAAATTGCACAGATTTCACAGTTTGCACAGTTTGATGGCGGCATATTCTGTTGCGTACAGCACAGATTTCCGGGCAAAGGATTTGGTTATAAATGCCCCATGATGCTTTATTGCATGATTATCCGGGCCTGCCCCCGATATTTGGCGTTTAAAGTTCGGAACTCCTGGGGTATTTCTGCCATTACCATCATTTTACACAGGATCATAAATGTTACTCTCAGCATGGGTTTACACCCTCATCCCCGCCTTTCTGGCCATTAGTGCCGCCGTCATGTTCGTAAGACTGCGCCCTGGCCCTGTGGCGGTCAGTGCCATTCAGCATTTCGCCGCCGGTGTGGTCTTTGCCGCCGCCGCCGCCGAGATTTTACCCGATGTGGTACATGCCGGCTCGGCCATGGCGATCTTTATCGGCGGCACGGCCGGTGTGCTTCTTATGTTGGCTATCAAACAGCTGGAAACCCTGATCAAGGGCCCTGCGGGGTTGCTGACCATGATCGGGGTGGATTTGCTGATCGACGGGCTGATCCTGGGGATTGGTTTTGCGGTGGCCGTGCAAACCGGCTTGTTGCTGACTGTGGCTTTGTCACTTGAGGTGATTTTCCTGGGGCTGGCATTGGTTATCGGACTAAGCGAAAACGACTGGCCTGCACGCAAAATCATCCTCACCATCATAGGGCTGATGGCCCTTTTGCCGGTCGGGGCGGTCATTGCCGCGCCCGTTGCTTTGATGTCCGCGCCCGTGATCGCGGGTTTTCTGGCTTTCGGCCTGATTGCTCTGTTGTATCTGGTGACCGAGGAATTGCTGATCGAGGCCCATGAAACCCCTGATACCCCATGGGTGACGGCAATGTTCTTTGCCGGGTTTTTGATCCTGCTGATGCTGGAAGAGGTCATGGCCTAAGCGCTGGCACGCATCACGAATGGCCCCAGGGGCGTTACAGAATATCCAGAACCGCCACAGGCGGACGCCCCAACGCGGCGCGGGATTTGGTGATTACAATCGGTCGCCCGATCAGTATCGGGTGTGCAGCCATGGCCGCAATCAGCACCGTGTCAGTATCATCCGCGCTAAGACCAAGCTCTTTGAACTTGGCCTCGCCCTGGCGCATAAGTGTAATGGCATTTGTGTTCATCAAGGATGAAACATGCCGCAATTCGGCCTCTGAGGGGGCATCCTCAAGATAGTTACGGATGTGGATTTCCTTGCCCCGCTCCTGCAACAGCGCCAGCGTCTGACGCGATTTTGAACAGCGCGGGTTGTGCCAGATGGTGATCATAGCCAGTCCTGTCGTTTGCGGCCAACCGCCTCAGAAATATGGCTGTAGCCGTCCTTTTCAAGCAGTTTATCAAGTCCACGCGCGATTTCCGCCGCCAGTGAAAGCCCGTGATAAACTAGCCCCGAATATATCTGCACCGCACTGGCCCCGGCTTTGATCTTGGCATAGGCCTGCGCCGCCGTGCTGATACCGCCGACGCCAATCAGGGGGATTTTGCCGTCTGTGAGCTGAGAAAGCCGCGCCAGAACCCGGGTAGAGACCTCAAACAAAGGCGCGCCGGAAAGCCCACCGGCCTGATCCCTTTTCGGGCTTATAAGCCCGTCCCGGGACAGGGTGGTGTTGGTGGCGATGATGCCGCTCAGGCTTGAGGCAAGCGCCACATCGGCGATTTGCGCCAGCTCTGAATCGCTCAGGTCCGGCGCGATTTTAAGGAAGATCGGAATTGGCGTTGGCAGCCATGATCGCGCCTCCATCACACCTTTGAGTAACGCGCTTAACGCCTCGGCCCCTTGCAGATCGCGCAGCTTTTCGGTGTTGGGCGACGACACATTCACCGTGGCAAAATCAAGATAGCGGCCACAATGCGCCAGCACCCGGGCAAAATCCTCGGCCCGGTCACTGCTGTCTTTATTGGCCCCCAGATTAAGGCCGATGATGCCCCCTTTGGGACGCCCGGCCAACCGCCGCGCCACCACCCCCATACCGTCATTGTTAAAGCCAAACCGGTTGATGATAGCGGCGTCTTCGCTTAAGCGAAACAACCGAGGCCGGGGGTTGCCCGGCTGCGGCTTCGGGGTGACGGCTCCGGCCTCGACAAACCCGAAACCCGCACGCAAGAGCGGGGTGAGGGCGCGGGCGTTTTTGTCAAACCCGGCGGCAAGGCCTACGGGGTTTGGCAGGGTCATACCGGCAATTTCCGTGCGCAAACGCGACGAGGTCACCGGGCCTGAAAGCGGCACCAGCCGCAGCCGCAAGGCCCGCAGCGCCAGATGATGGGCAGTTTCCGGGTCCAGCCGGTGCAGCGCGGTCAGGCCAAGGCGCTCAAGCATTTTCATGTGAAACCCTGCGGAAACCGGTGTTGCCCATCGGTGAAATGCAAGGGCTTTGACCACAAAATATCATCCAGTTTCAAAACCCGGTACAGATGCGGAAAAAGCGCACCACCGCGCGAAGGTTCCCATTTCAGGGCCTCGCCTAATCCCCCGGCCTCAACGGCCAGCAGCATCAGGCCCACATCACCTGCAAAATGCTTTGCCGCCGTCTCACGCACCTGCGCGGCAGTGGAAAAGTGCACAAAGCCATCCGCCACATCCACCGGCGCGCCCATGATTTCGCCACGGGTGCGCAATTCTGCCCATTCGGACGCGCGGAAAATCTTATAGATCAACATGCCCGCGTGATGCCCTGCCACGGGCAAGCGGTCAAGTCTGAAGCACCGGGGCCGGAACGTGGGGTATGAATGCTCAAACCATTGTTCAGACCCGCCAGCGCTGGGCGTCTTTGTCATAGCTGCCACGCTGTGACATGGCCGCAAAATGTGCAAGCCCTTTGCATTTTTCCAACCAATCCCGCATACCCGGATCAAACAGATCATGAGGCGGAAATGGATCAGGTCAAAGATCAATACGAGGCATATCCCTATCCCGAGCGTAACCCAAAAGATGAGGCCAAACGCCTGATCCAAGGCTCGCCTTCGCACCCGCTTGAGATCGATCATTTCGTATTTGGCGGACAGCGTGACTGGTCCAAACCGCTGCGCGCTCTGGTTGCGGGCGGCGGCACCGGCGACGGGCTGATCCAACTGGCCGCGACCCTGGAACAGGCGGGCAAACCCCATGAGATCACCTATGTCGATCTCTCTCGCGCGGCGCGAAAAATAGCCGAGGCGCGGGCCAAAAAGCGCGGGCTTAAAAATATCCGCTTCCTCACCGGCAGCCTGATGGACGCGCCTGATCTTGGTGCGTTTGATTACATTGATTGCTGCGGCGTGCTGCATCACCTGCCCGATCCCGGCGCCGGTTTTACAGCGTTGCGGCAGGCCCTCGCCCCCGGCGGCGGCCTCGGGTTTATGGTTTATGCGCCTTATGGCCGCTCCGGCGTTTACCCGTTGCAAGAGGCGTTTGGCGCGTTATTTGAGGGCCTTACCCCGCAAAAGCGCCTGAAAGCCGCGCGTAAGCTGATGCACGATCTGCCTGATGGCCACCCGTTCAAAGGCAATCCCAACCTGGGCGATCACCATGACAGTGACGCAGGCTTTTATGATCTGCTGCTGCATTCGCAGGACCGCGCCTTCACCGTAACCGATCTGATCGAAACCATGGCCGGGGCCGGGCTGACGCTCAGCGGCTTCACCATGCCCGCGCTTTATGATCTGGCGCGGCTGACAGAGGTGCCCGAGGGTCTGAATGATACCGCCGCTATGGCCGTGGCTGAAAAGCTGCGCGGCACGATCAAGACCCATGTGGGCTATGCCGTGGCCGCAGATAAATCGCATGATCCGGCAACGGGCCGCAACCGCGCGTTGGTGCCGCACCTTAAAGGCGTGCAGGCACAGGCCTTGGCGCAGGCCGTGGCCCAAGGTCAATCCCCGGCGATGAGCTTTGGCGGCTTGTCAGGCCATCTGAAACTAGCGCGTCAGGCGGCACCACTGATTGCTGCGATCAATGGCCGCCGCACCCTCACGGACATTGCCGCCCTGACCAAATCCGATCCGATCACCATGGGCGCGCTTTGGGGGCCATTAGAGGCCGAACTCACAGGCTGGGGCCTGCTGCTTTATTCCGGTATCATGCGCTAGAACATGTGCGGACGGTTTGCCAATCTCTTACCCACTGATGCTATGGCGCGGCTGTTTGCGGCTGCCCCGGCCAATGACCTGCCGACGGGGCCAAACTTCAATATCTGCCCGACCAATCAAATCCATAGCGTGACATTTCGCGATGGTCAGCGCCGTCTTGAGGCAATGCGCTGGGGGTTTATTCCGCGCTGGTATAAATCACCCGACGGTGGCCCGCTGCTGATCAATGCCCGCGCAGAAACCATCGCCACAAAACCTGCCTTTCGCGAGGCCTGCCGCACCCGCCGTTGCCTGATCCCGGCAAGTGGGTTTTATGAGTGGACAAAGGATGCCGAAGGTCGGCGTCTTCCGTGGTATATCACCTCTGCCGATGGTGCCCCCTTGGCTTTTGCCGGGGTCTGGCAGCGCTGGGGCGGTGACAATTCCATCACCACCTGCGCGATAATTACCACCAAAGCCAATGCATCCCTGTCACATATTCACCACCGGATGCCGGTGATTGTGGGCCTTGATGATTGGTCCCTGTGGCTGGGGGAGGCAGGCTTTGGTGCCGCGTCCCTGATGCGCCCGGTCCCGGAGGCGGCCCTGAAATTCTGGCGCGTTGCCCCGGCGGTCAATTCAAACCGGGCCAGCGGCGCGGGGCTTATTGCGCCCGTTTTGCCATAAGCTCAAACCCGATTGTTACCTCAAACCCAAGCGAGCTTGCCGCCACACCCAGCCCCATCCCGAAATCCCGCCGGTCCACTGTTGCCTGACCGCGGGCTATGGCCTCACCCCCGGTGATTTGCAGCTCAAACGGAATGTCCAACGGCACCGACTGATCCCGGATCGTCAGGCTGCCGTGGGCAATCTGGCCGCCGCCAAGCGCGATGATATCGGCATCATACACGGCAACAGGATAGGTTTTGACATCGAAATACCCCGCCCCCATGACCTGTGACGTGACCGAGCCAAGGTTAAGCGAGACCAAATTGACGGTTATGCTAACCGAGCCATATTTGCCCTCAGAATCGGGCTTTTCGTCATAGGAAATATCCGCAGTCCAGTCGTCAAACTGCCCGGTAATATCCGAGCCAAGTTGCTTGATGGTGATCCAGAGCGCCCCATTTTGCACCTGCCAGTCGCTCTCAACCTGCGCCAGTGCTTCGGTCGAAGCGGTGGGGGCGTCGTTCTGGAGCCTTGGACTCCAGCCCAACAGGAATACCCCACCAACAAGGCCCATCAAAAAGGCAACCGCAGTTATCGCGGGCCGGGCATGGCCGGGCTGTGCGCTTGTGGGCAAAGCTGCGCAATGGCCGGGCAGCATCCGCCGCAATGTGGCGTCGTGGTCAATCACATGATGTTTTAAGGCCCCCGCCACATGCAAAGCGATGGCTGCGATCAGTATCCATTGCAGGATGTAATGCAGCGCATAGGCCACATCCGCCACCGCATGGCTTTTGGGCACAAATGGCAGGCCCTGACCAAACGGCCACCAAATGGGGGCAAATCCTGTGGTCGCGGCATGATAAATCCAGCCGCTGAGCGGCACCAGCACCAGCGCGCCGTAGAGCATCCAATGCACGGTTTCCGCCAACCAGGCCTCGGCGCGCTCATTGCCGTTCAACAGGCCCGGTTTGGGCTGTGTCATGGCCCATATGATGCGGGCCAGAGCCAGGAAGAAAAGGCTGACCCCAAGGGTTTTATGCACGGAAAACAGCGTCACCGTCAGGGCCACGCTTGCCTGATCCGGCACATTGGATGGATCCCGCAGGGTCTCGGCCATATTGCTGGTGATGATGCCGACCGGGATCATCACCAGGATCAACAATACCATTAGCCAGTGAAACCACTTAGCGACAGAACCATACGAAACGGGAGAATTGCCGAGTGCCATCCTGAAAACCTTACTACTTTACCCCGTGCAGAATACCTCAACACCCAAGCGCCGCAATAGCAGCTGCTGCACAGCTCATATGCGCCAATGTAAACTGGCATAAGGTTGATTGTTGCGCGCCGGGCTTTGTCGCGCTATCGGGGGTTAAACCAACAGGGAGGCACCCAAACAAATGAGCCGCGCATTCATTTTCCCCGGGCAAGGGGCACAGACCATCGGCATGGGCAAAGCTTTAGCTGAAGCCTACCCAGCCGCGAAAGCCGTCTATGATGAGGTTGATGAAGCTTTGGGCGAAAACCTTTCATCGCTGATCTGGGAGGGCACGCAGGATGACCTGACCCTGACGCGCAATGCGCAACCGGCTTTGATGGCCACGTCACTGGCAGCGCTGCGCGCGTTAGAGGCCGAAGGTGTACCGATCAAAGCAGCTTCATGCGTGGCGGGGCATTCATTGGGCGAATATTCGGCATTGGCTGCGGCGGGGGCAATCAGCCTGGCAGATACCGCCCGGCTGTTGCGCATCCGTGGGGACGCGATGCAACAGGCTGTGCCTGTGGGCGTGGGTGCCATGGCCGCCATTCTTGGCCTTGATTTTGAGGCGGTTCAGGCGGTGGCGGAAGAGGCAGCCAAGGGCGAGGTCTGTCAGGCCGCAAATGATAACGATCCCGGACAGGTTGTCGTGTCGGGTCACAAAGATGCGGTTGAACGAGCGATGGTTCTGGCTAAGGAACGCGGGGCCAGGCGGGTCATGCTATTACCGGTGAGCGCACCTTTCCATTCCGCCCTGATGGAGCCAGCCGCCCGCGCCATGGCCGAGGCGCTGGATGAGGTTGAAATCAACCGGCCGGTTGTGCCTTTGGTGGCCAATGTGGTGGCGGAAAAGATCAGCGATCCGGCGACAATCCGCTCTTTGCTGGTGGATCAGATTATGGGATCAGTGCGGTGGCGCGAATCTGTGCTTTATATGGCGCAGGAGGGTGTGAATGAGGTTTGGGAGATTGGTGCAGGCAAGGCGCTTTCCGGGATGGTACGACGGATTGACCGCACTATCACCTGCCGGGCAGTGGGCATGCCCGAGGACGTTAAAGCTGTGGTTGATGTGTTTCAAAACGAATAGGCTAGGTGGTAAAAGTTTTATAAAAACTTTTTGCAATTTTCTTATTTAAGAAAATTGGTGCCCGTGGCCAGTGTAGGAAAAGGGAATTGAGATGTTTGATCTGAGTGGCAAATGCGCATTGATCACCGGTGCGTCGGGTGGCATTGGTGGGGCGATAGCTCGTGCTTTGCATGGGGCCGGGGCCATGGTTGCCCTCAGCGGAACACGGGTAGATCCATTGCAGGCCCTTGCGGCAGAGCTTGGTGAACGGGCACATGTGCTGCCGTGCAACCTTGGCGATGCTGACGCTGTGAACGCGCTGCCAAAAGAGGCGTTCGCAGCCATGGGATCACTTGATATTTTGGTCAATAACGCGGGCATTACCCGTGATCAGTTGTTTATGCGTATGTCCGATGAGGATTGGCAAAAGGTACTTGATGTTAATCTGACCGCCACTATGCGGCTTTGTCGTGGGGCGGTCCGCCCTATGATGAAAGCGCGCTGGGGCCGGATCATCAATATCAGCTCGGTTGTGGGCGCCATTGGCAACCCAGGTCAGGCGAATTATGTTGCCTCTAAGGCAGCCATGATCGGCCTGACCAAAGCCATCGCCCATGAGGTTGCCACGCGCGGGATTACTGCCAATGCCGTTGCCCCCGGATTTATTGCCACTGCCATGACAGAAAAACTAACCGATGGGCAAAAAGCAACCATCAATGCAAAAATCCCCGCCGCCCGCATGGGCACCCCCAATGAAATTGCCGCTGCCGTGGTTTATCTTGCCAGTAATGAGGCCGGGTATGTCACCGGTACAACGCTGCATGTCAACGGCGGCATGGCGATGATCTGAAGCGCTGCGGCATATTGTTAAAGTATGTCAATATGTCGAAGCGCCCACATCATTCAGGCCCAGATACCCCTACTGCTCCGGCACCAGTATTTCGCGTTTACCCACATGATTGGCAGGACTAACAACGCCCTCATCCTCCATCTGCTCGACCAGACGCGCCGCCTTGTTATACCCAATCGCCAGCTTGCGTTGAATATAGGACGTGCTGCATTTGCGATCCGTCAGCACGATCTGCAACGCACTGTCATAAAGCGCGTCTTCACCATCGGTATTGCCCCCAAGGCCCAGCACCGCATCAATACTGCTTGCCTTGTCCTCAGGCGGGCCAGCCACCACATGGCTGACATAATCCGGCGGGCCATTGGCCTTGAGGTTATTGACCACCTCTTCGACCTCTTCATCACTCACGAAAGGCCCGTGGCAGCGGGTGATCTTACCGCCGCCCGCCATATACAGCATATCCCCCATGCCCAACAGTTGCTCGGCCCCCATTTCGCCCAAGATAGTCCGGCTATCGATTTTTGAGGTCACCTGAAAGCTGATCCTTGTGGGAAAGTTGGCCTTGATCGTACCGGTAATCACATCCACCGACGGGCGCTGCGTGGCCATGATCAGGTGAATGCCGCTGGCCCGCGCCATCTGTGCCAGCCGCTGAATGCAGGCTTCAATCTCTTTGCCTGCGACCATCATCAGGTCGGCCATCTCATCGACGATCACCACAATATAGGGCATCCGTTCGGGGGCAAATTCCTCGGTTTCAAACACCGGCTCACCAGTGGCATCGTCAAACCCGGTCTGCACCGTGCGGCTGAACATCTCACCTTTGGCGAGGGTATCATCCACCCGGCCATTATAGCCATCAATGTTGCGCACACCCATTTTCGACATCTTGCGATAGCGCTCTTCCATCTCACCCACGACCCACTTGAGGGCCACAACCGCCTTCTTGGGATCAGTCACAACCGGGCTGAGCAGATGCGGAATACCGTCATAAACGCTGAGTTCCAGCATCTTGGGGTCAATCATAATCATCCGGCATTCATCCGGCGTGAGCTTATACAATAGGCTCAGAATCATCGTGTTGATCGCCACTGACTTGCCTGATCCGGTGGTCCCCGCAATCAGCAAATGCGGCATCTTGGCAAGGTTCACAATCATCGCGTCGCCGCCAATATCCTTGCCCAGCGCAATCGGCAGTTGCTGATTGCTATCGCCAAACCCCCGGTTCGCGAGGATTTCCCGCAGCATCACCTTCTCGCGGTGCTCATTGGGCAGCTCAATCCCGATCACTGACCGCCCCGGCACCGTCGACACCCGCGCACTCAGCGCCGACATCGAGCGCGCAATATCATCCGACAGGCCGATGACCCGGCTCGCCTTAAGGCCCGGCGCAGGCTCCAGCTCATACATGGTCACAACCGGGCCGGGGCGCACACTGACAATATCGCCCTTGACGCCGTAATCATCCAGAACAGTTTCCAGCATCCGGGCGTTTTGCTCTAGCGCCTCATCGCTCAGATGATGCCGCTCAATCGCCACCGGATTGGCCAGCAAGCTCAGGGGCGGCAGCTCATATTCAACCTTCTTCTTATCCTCAAACTGCAAACCGGGCTGCGCCTCGGCCATTGCCTTTTGTGACGGTTGCACCGGCTTGCGCAGCATATGCTGCACCACGCTGCGCGGCTCGGCCACAGGAATATGTGGCGGGATATGTGGGGCCTCGACAGGCGCAGGCTCAACCGCAAATTCCGGCTCGGCAACTTGGCGAAGCACCTCATCTTGCGGCTCGTATGCCTCATTCTGCACCGCACCCGCCGTCAGGGGTGGCTCGGGCGGCAATTCAGTAACGCGGGCAGAGTTAAACACCAACGGATCAGGCCCCCGGCCCCGGCCCTTGGTCAGGGACCTATCTTCGGCCACAGGTTTTTGCCTGCCGCGTGATTTGATCGCCGCACTGATGCGCGCCGAAATCCGCTCAGGCCCGGGGGGCAATGCGCCCCTGTCCGGCGCTTCCAGCTCAACCAGTTCAGGCTCAGGCACAGGTTCTTGCCGCCGGATCAACGAAGGCATACGCGACAATAACCCACCGGTTTTCACCGGCTTTTCCGGCGCTTCCTCAACCGCGTCAATCACCCGCTCAACCGGCCGTGATACCAGCGGCTCGGCCACCGCCCGGCGCGCCCGTGGCGCATCCGCCTCACGCGCCAGCCGCTCACGGCGCTCAGAATGGCGCGCCTGTAGCGTACCGGCACCCTTCACAGCCCCTTTTACAGCGCCTGACGTACCTTTTCCCAGCAGCGCCATCACCCCGGCATAGGTCATGATCACGCCCACCAGCAGGAACCGCATCAACCGCGCCAGCTCGGCCCGGTTAAAGCCCAGCACAAACGCACCAAATATCAGCATCAACGCCCCCAGCAGCAGCGAAACCAGCTTGACCCCAAGGGTGGCACTCATCGGCACAATCCCCAGCAACGTACCCAGCGCCATATCGCCAAACAACCCGCCAAGGCCAAAACTATGGGCCGCACTCCACGCCGCACCCGGCATCAAAGCCGAGGCATAAAGCGCCAGAACCGCAATCCAGATCGGCGCAAAAATCAGCCGTCCGATGGCGCGCTCCTGCCCCCGGTGCAGCACAAACCGCAGGCCCCAGACCCCCGGCACAATCGCAAGGCCCCAAGCCCCCCAGCCAATGATCATAAACAACGGGGCGGTAATCGACGCGCCTAACGTGCCCAGCCAGTTCTGCACCGGCGCATCCGTGGCCGACATCCAGCTTGGATCATCCGGGCTGTAAGACGCAATCATCATCATTGCCATCACACCCAGCGCCAGCAATCCAAGCCCCAGCAATTCCTTGCCGCGCTTTTCAATCGCCTGAGCAACCTTGCTATCCAAAAGCGGGTCTCGCGCCCGTGCCTGATATGCCATTTTTACCTCACCTTTACTTCAAATTTCATGCGAAAAGACAGCTCTTGAGCTTTATCAGCCCCTGCGCCATCTCCTCCAAAGGGGCGACCATCGCCACCCTGATATATCCCTTGCCGGGGTTCACACCCCCCGCCTCACGGCTCAGATACGCCCCCGGCAGCACCATCACGCCGGTCTCCTGCCACAATCGGATCGTCGCCGCCTCGCCATCCTCGACCGGCAACCACAGGAAAAACCCTGCCTCAGGGCTGCTGTACCCCGCCAGATCGCCCATGATCTCATCGGCTTTTGCGTATTTCGCCGCATATAATGCCCGGTTTTCCACCACATGCGCCTCATCGCGCCACACAGCCTCGGCGGCATATTGCAACGGCATCGGCAGGGGTGACCCGGCATAATTGCGCAATTCCTTAATCCGCCGGATGCTTTCCGGCCCCCCCGCCACAAAGCCCGAGCGCAACCCCGGCAGGTTTGAGCGTTTCGACAACGAATGAAAGCTCAGAACCCGCTCCGGGTCCGCGCCCAAATCGCGCGCCACCTGCAGCACACCGGTTGGCGATATGTCGCGGTAAAGCTCGGAATAACATTCATCGGCAAAGATTTTGAAATCATATTTCTCCGCCAGCCTGATCAGCTCAACCCAATACTCCCGGCTTGCCACCGCGCCTTGCGGATTGCTCGGTGAGCACAGATAGGCCACCGCTGTTCGGTTCAGCACATCCTCAGATAACCCACTGAAATCAGGCAAGTAATTGGTGCCTCGCGTGGCGTTCATAAACACCGGCTCGGCCCCCACCGACAGCGCTGCCACCATATAAACCTGATAAAACGGGTTCGGGATCAGCACCACAGGTTGGCCATTCTTGCGCTCAGGGCAAACCGCCATCATCGCATTATAAAGCCCCTCACGGCTGCCATTTAATGCCATCACATTGAGCTCAGGGTCGAGCTTCACGCCGTAGCGCCGTTCCACCCAATCACAGATCGCACTGCGCAGCCCCGGCATCCCCTCATTCACCGGGTAAACTCCAAACCCATCCGCGTGCCGGGCAATAATATCCATGATCCACGGCGGAAAATCATGCCCCGGCTCGCCAATGGTCATGCGCATCGCCTCGCCGCCGGGCGCATAAGCGCTGAGCAAGCTCCGCAGACGCGGAAACGCATAGGCCGGAAGGTTCGAAAACCGCTCGGGGAACATCAGTTCTGCCTCAATTTCGGGATCGTTATCGCCCCGTTCCCATTGAATTTAGCCGCCCCCCGGCCTCAGGTCCATCAAAAACCACCTAAATCGCAATTTTTGTGGTATTTTTAGCAGCGAAACCCAACGCGAGGCAGTCTGTAAGGACTGACGAGCAGCCCCCTAACGCAACGTCGAACGTGACAAATTCCACCCCTCCCGGCATCATAAACACCACCAACCCGGAGCAAACCATGACAGCCTACCCCCACCTCCTCGCACCGCTCGATCTGGGCCATATCACCCTGCCAAATCGGGTCATAATGGGCTCGATGCACACCGGCCTTGAGGAAACCAAAGACTGGAACCGCGTCGCCGAGTTTTACGCCACCCGCGCGCGCGGCGGGGTTGGCCTGATTGTCACCGGCGGCATGGCCCCCAATGCCGAGGGCGGCGTTTTCCCCGGTGCGGCGGGGCTTTTCACGGGTGAAGACATCACCAACCACCAAACCGTCACCACCCGCGTGCACGATTCAGGCGGCCGCATCGCCATGCAAATCCTGCACGCCGGCCGCTATGCCTATTCGCCTGATTGCGTCTCGGCCTCCGCCATCAAATCGCCGATCTCTCCCTTCCCGCCAAAAGAGCTGGATGCGGACGGCATTGAAAAACAAATCCGTGATATTGTCACCGCCGCCACCCGGGCGCAGCAGGCGGGCTATGACGGGGTTGAGATCATGGGCTCCGAGGGCTATTTCATCAATCAATTCCTCAGCCTTCACACCAATAAACGCACGGATGAATGGGGTGGCTCTTACGCCAACCGAATGCGTCTGCCGCTTGAGATCATCACCCGCGCCCGCGCCGCCGTGGGTGCCGATTTCATCCTGATCTACCGCCTCAGCATGATTGATCTGGTGCCCGACGGGGCCACTTTCGATGAGGTCATCCAACTGGCGCAAGCGGTTGAAAAAGCGGGGGTAAACCTGATCAACACCGGCATTGGCTGGCACGAGGCGCGCATCCCGACGATTGCCACATCCGTCCCGCGCGCCGCGTTTGCCTGGGTCACGCAAAAACTGATGGGCAAGGTCTCAATCCCGGTGATCACCTCCAACCGCATCAACACCCCCGGCGTGGCCGAAGACATCCTCGCCTCAGGGGCGGCGGACATGGTCAGCATGGCCCGCCCGTTTCTGGCCGATCCGAATTTCATCACCAAAGCCGCCTCAGGCAAAGCCGATACCATCGCCCCTTGCATTGCCTGCAATCAGGCCTGTCTCGATCATACGTTCAGCGGCAAAATGACCACCTGTCTGGTCAACCCACAAGCCTGTTACGAGACCGAGCTGCAGATCACCGCCACCAACACCGCCAAATCCATCGCCATCATCGGCGCGGGGCCTGCCGGGCTTGCCACCGCCATGACAGCGGCCCATCGCGGGCATAAAATCACGCTATATGAACGCGCGGACCAAATCGGCGGACAGCTCAACATGGCCCGCGTGATCCCCGGCAAAGAAGAATTCAACGGGCTGGTGCGCTGGTACGCCACGATGATGCAGCACCCCAACATTACCCTCAAACTGGGCACCGAGGCCAAGGCAGATGACCTCGTGGATTACGACGAGGTGATCATCGCCACCGGCGTCACGCCGCGTAACCCCGACATCCCCGGCGCAGACGGCCCCAATGTGCTGAATTACATCGACGTGCTGCGCCATAACGCCCCGGTGGGCGCGCGCGTGGCCATCATCGGCGCGGGTGGCATCGGCTTTGACGTGGCCGAATTTCTGGTGCAGGACGGCGAAAGCCCCACCGAAAACCTGGCCGCGTGGAAGGCCGAATGGGGCATTGGTGATCCTGCAAAAACCCCCGGCGGGCTGGCCAAAGGCGGCCCTCAGCCCACCCCTCCGGCCCGCGACATCACGCTGTTGCAACGCAAGCCCGAGCGGGTTGGCAAGCGGCTTGGCAAAACCACCGGCTGGATTCACCGCGCCACCTTGAAGATGAAAGACGTCAAAATGCTCAGCGGGGTGAATTATGAACGCATTGATACCCAAGGCCTGCATATCAGCTTTGGCGAGGCACTTGAAAACCCTCAGGTGATTACCGCCGACACCATCGTTTTGTGCGCCGGGCAACTGCCGCAACGCGCATTGGCCGACGCGCTCACCGCCATTGGCATCACGCCGCATATCATTGGCGGGGCCGATGTCGCGGCGGAATTGGATGCCAAACGCGCGATTAATCAGGGCACCCGGCTGGCCGCTAGACTGTGATCCCTTAACCACTGGCAATCCCGGCCTTGAAAAGGCCGCCTCAACTTTCCGGCAGGCTTGGAACAACGTCGCCATTTAAGATTGGGAACTTCTGTTTCCATGTTTCCAACTTATCAACTATATTCATGAAAACCCTGATATTGTACGAGGCCTGCCGCTGTTATGCCCCAGTTATGCCCAATTTCCCGGTGAAGCTTGAGTTTAGTAAAAATTTATTTAAAGGTTTGAATAATGGATCGCCTTACCGAAATGGAGGCCTTTGCCACAGTTGTTGATCAAGGTGGTTTTACTGACGCAGCCCGCAAAATGGGCATCTCAAAATCTGCTATCTCCAAGCATGTTTCATCGCTTGAGGCCCGCCTTGGCGCGCGACTTTTAAACCGCACCACCCGCCGCGTGTCACCCACCGAAATCGGCCTCGCCTATTATGACCGCGCTTTGCGGGTCTTGAATGACGCGGGCGAGGCTGACGCACTTGTCAGCTCGATGCAATCCGACCCTTCAGGCCTTTTGCGCATCTCTGTGGCCACCGATTTTGGCGTCAATCACCTAAGCCCCGTCTTGGGTAAATTTCTTGAAGAATACCCCGATATTTCCGTCAACATGGTGCTTGATAACCGCTTTGTTGAGCTAATCTCAGAAGGCTTTGACATGGCCATCCGTGTTGGTGATCTGGAAGACAGCTCAATGCGCGCGCGCAAGCTCACCGATACCACCAAACGGATGATTGCCAGCCCGGATTATTTGCACAAAAATGGGCGCCCGGCAAAGATTGATGATCTCAATGGTCATAAATTGCTGCATTATTCCAATCAATCCAATGGCTCGGTGTGGAAAATCACCGCCCCTTCTGGCGAAAAACGTCAGGTCCGCACCGCCGGTGGCCTTTCGGTTAATGACGGTCAATCGCTGTTGAACGCTGCCATTTCCGGCCTTGGCATCGCCTATCTTCCCAGTTTCCTGTATTCTAAAGCCATGAAATTGGGCCAGATTGTTGATGTCATCCCCGACCTGCCGGTTGAGATGCACGGCATCTATGCGATCTACCCACCGGGGCGTTTCACCCAACCCAAAGTCCGCGCCTTCGTTGATTTTCTGGCCCGGTCATTTGCCAATAAAGGCCCGTCGGACTGGTAACAGGGGCCACATCCGCTTCTTGCCTCAGCCTTACGGGTTTTTATGCGCATTAATGCACCGTCTATCAAAACACATGATTGAGTGTGCGCTCATGCGTATTGCATCATAGCACGTTCTTTCGCACCTTTGTGTCAAATGAAATAGCAAAAGAAAAGAGTGCCTGACATGACAAACCCAACCTTGCTAACCCTCTCCGGCTCGTTGCGAAAAGGGTCTTATAACCGGATGCTGCTGGCCAATGCGGTGCAGGTTTTCGGCCCGGCCACTGTGCATGAGGCCAACCTCAACCTGCCGCTTTATGACGGCGATCTTGAAGCGGCCAAGGGCATCCCGCCCGCCGTGCAAACCCTCGCGGATCAGATCAGCCGCGCCGACGCCGTGGTGATTTCCTCACCGGAATATAACAAAGGCATATCCGGCGTGCTGAAAAACGCGCTTGATTGGATCAGCCGGGTTGAGGGCATGGTATTTCAAGACAAACCCACCGTCCTCATCGCCGCCGCCGCCGGGCGCACCGGCGGAGAAACCGCGCTTTTCATGACCCATAGCTGTCTCACCCAACTTCAGGCGCATCTTCTGCCCGGCCCGGCGGTTCTGGTGGCGGGCGCAATGGATGAATTTGATGAAAAGGGCAGCCTCACCAACGCGCAATATATGGCAAATCTCACAACCCGGATGATGGCCCTGCGCACGGCAATATCATAACCCCCACGCCCCGGCCGCATCTCTGATCCTCGTGCCGGGGCCTCACGGGCTACCCCCGGCAAATCCCGCAGCGCCAGCGCCATCACCTGCGCCGACTGCACCATATCTTTGATCCCCACATATTCATCCGGCTTATGGGCCAAATCCAAAATCCCCGGCCCGTAAGCGATGCAATTTTTCAGCCGCCCAATCCGGTCAATATGCTTTTGATCATAGGTGCCGGGGCTGACCACATAGTCCGGCGCGCGCACCCGCTCTAACGTCGCCCGTATCTCGGCCTCAACCTGCGCTATATCCTCTTCAGTCAGGAACCGCCGGTCGATCACCATCCGGCAGCGATCCGGCATAGTCCGGACACACGGCAATAAACGCCTCAACCGCGATAATACTCGCGGCCAGTCCGCCCTTCATATCGCACGACCCCCGGCCATAAATACGGGCCCCTTCACCTCCCCGCCAAACGGATCCACGCTCCAGCCATGCCCGGCCTCAACCACATCAATGTGGCTGTTGAAATGCACACACTCACCGGGCCTTTTACCCTCGCGCCGCAGCCGCCGGTCAAGATACTCACAAATCTCAAGGTAATTCTCGCCGGGCGGGTTGAGCGTAGAACTACGAATCTAATCCCGCGTTAACAGATTCTGTTAATCCTGCCCCCTTGCCACCTCTTGTAACAACGCCTCACCCATCCCAATTCCGCCGCAACAAAGCTTCCGCCTGCGCCACAACCGCCGCTAAAATCTCCGCCGCCGGGGGCCGGTCATGGATCAGGCCGGTGGCCTCGCCGACAAATGTATTGGCCCGCTCCGGATCACCCGCCGCCCAGCCCCTGGACCACTCGGCCCCCGCCTCAGCATCTGCCATCAGCCCCGGCAAATCGTCATGCCAGCGCTCGGTAAAGCCATTCTGCAAAACCCGCGCGGTGTATCTTTCAGACCATTTCAACCCCCGCGCCATATCCATCACGGTTGAGCGCAGCGTCTGATCCCCATTGGCCGCAATCGCCGCCTCCACCATCGCCTCCGACACCTCCGCCTCCGCCGAGGCCCAAAACCTTGATCCCATCAGCACGCCGTCCGCCCCCAGCATCAGCGCCGCCGCCAGCCCGCGCCCATCGGCAATTCCGCCCGCCGCCAACAGCAACACCTCCGGCGCATGGGCGCTTAACCAATCGGCCACCTCGGGCACCAATGTCATCGTCGCGCGCCTCTCGCCATGCCCCCCGGCCTCGGCCCCTTGCGCCACGATCACCGCCGCGCCGCAATCCGCAGCAGCCTTGGCATCGCGCAATGTCTGCACCTGACAGATTAGCGGCACGCCTGCCGCCGCAATCTTCGCCGCATGTGGCGCGGGGTCGCCAAATGACAAAAACATCGCCGCCGGTTTATGCGCCAGAACCCGGTCCAAAACCTCGGGTCGCCCGGCCATCTTCCAGGTGATCAGCCCACAGCCAACCCGCGCGTTCCCCGCCTTGGAAAATTCCCGCTCCAACCAGTCCGGGTCGCCATAGCCGCCGCCGATTAATCCCAGCCCGCCAGCGCCCGTCACCGCCGCCGACAGCCTGCCGCCCGAGGCAAACGCCATCGGCGCCGAAATCACCGGATATTTCAGGTCAAATTTTTCCGTGAGCCGGGTTTTCATGCCACTTCCTCCTGTGCGGTCACCATGCGACAGGCCTCAGGATCAGGCAAGCCCGCGAAATTCAGCCGTGTTGTACAAAACACCGGGTCATGTTGTACAACTTGTACAAGATTCAGGCCGCTTCCGCCGCGTTTCGGATCGCCCGGATATTTTCGCCGTAAACTGCCGGGGTTTCCACGCTGCCCCCCTTGAAAACCGCCGATCCGGCCACCAGAACATCCGCACCCGCAGCGGCCATCAAAGGCGCAGTCTCAGGCGTAATCCCGCCATCAATCTCAATATGAATCGGCCGATCACCGATCATCTGCCGCAATTTCCTGACCTTCTCAATCTGGCTGTGAATGAATTTTTGTCCACCAAATCCGGGGTTTACGGTCATCACGCAAATCAAATCAACCATATCCAGCAGGTATTCCAGATCCTCAATTCCACTGCCCGGATTAAGCGCCAGCCCCGCCTTACACCCCGCCGCACGGATGGCCTGCAACGTCCGGTGAGTATGTGGCCCGGCCTCAAGATGCGCTGTCAAAATGTCCGCGCCCGCATCCGCATAGGCGCTAACGTATTGATCTACCGGGGAAATCATCAGATGCACATCCATCACCGTTTTGATATGCGGCCGGATTGCTTTCAATAATGGCGGGCCAAAAGTGAGGTTCGGCACAAAATGCCCGTCCATCACATCGACATGCACCCAATCACAGCCCTGCGCCTCAATGCATTGAATTTCCTCACCAAAATTGGCAAAATCAGCCGAAAGGATCGACGGGGCAATCTTGATTGAGCGGTCAAACGGCATCTGCACTATCCTTTTTTGGCTATCCGGTATGGTTTCAAATGCAGCCCAATCCGGCCAAGGTCAAGGGGCCTGCACCGATTGATCTCCACGCCGCTTTGTGACACCCTCATCCATGATGTTGAGGAGCAGGTTTCACGGATGTTTACCAAGTGACTGATAACAATCATAATATTGACATGATCGCTCTGTCTGCATGGCTGATCCAAAACCTCAAAGGCTTCAAAGGCCCGGCCAAAATTGTCAAATACAACGGCAGCCAATCCAACCCGACTTACCGTTTATCCACCCCGGGTCAGACCTATGTCTTGCGCTGCAAACCCTCCGGGGTGTTGCTCAAATCCGCCCATGCGGTTGACCGCGAGTTCCGGGTGCAAAAAGCGTTGGCTGAAACGGCGGTTCCGGTGCCCGAAATGCATATCCTGTGCAAAGATGAAACTGTAATAAATTCAATGTTTTACATCATGAAAGAGGTTAACGGCCGCTGCTTTGGCTCTCCGCAATTACCCGATCAATCACCACGATCCCGCTGGAGGATCATTGACGAAATGAACCGGGTTCTGGCGGCGATTCACGACGTGGATATTAACGCCCAAGGCCTTTCCGATTACGGCCCCACCGGCAATTATTACCGCCGCCAACTGGATCGTTGGCGCAAACAATACAGCGCCAGCCAGACCGAAAACCTCGCTGATATGGAGACGCTCAGCAACTGGCTGGATCAGAATATCCCTGCGGATGACGGCCAGCGCACGCTGGTACATGGCGATTACCGCCTTGATAACCTGTTGTTTTACAAGGGTAAATGCATGGCCGTGCTGGATTGGGAGATGTCAACCATCGGCCATCCCTATGCCGATCTGGCGGCGGTGATCATGCAATGGTCAATGCCACCGGGCCGCAACGGACGCGGGTTGTTGGGGGTCGATCGTCAGCCCCTCGGTCTCTGGAGCGACCAGCACTTCATTGACAATTATTGCTATCGACGTGGCCTGCCCGGCATTGAGAACTTCGGCTTTTACCTCGCGTTTTGCTATTTCCGCATGGCCGCGATCCTGCAAGGGGTGCTGAAGCGCGCCCTTGACGGCAACGCCTCAGACCCAAAGCGCGGACGGCAACTGGGCCGCTATGTGCCGCAATTTGCCAAGCGCGGATTAGAGGCCGCGCAAGGCCAATAATCAGGCCTTCACCCGCGTCATCTTTGGGTCAATCAACGGCTGCATATGCACATTGCAGGGGATGCGTTTCGTGGCCACTTCAAGCTCATAATCACCCGCCAGAACATAGTCCTGATCCACCCCATCCGCATTGCGGATATATCCGTAACCGATTGATTTACCAATACTATAACCAAACCCGCCAGAGGTAAGCCAGCCCACGCGCACGCCACCCCGATAGATCGTTTCACGCCCCAACAGCACCACATCCGGGTCGTCCACGGTAAAGCCCGCCATCATCTTTTTGACGCCGTTTTCCTTCTGTGCGACCATCGCTTCCCGGCCTTTGAAATCAACGTTGGATTTCAGTTTCACCGCCCATCCAAGCCCGCTTTCAAACGGCGTATGATCCGGGCCAATGTCGGCTCCCCAGGCGCGATACCCCTTCTCTAACCGGCAACTTTCCAGCGCGCGATAGCCCGCGTCCTGTAACCCATGCGCAGCCCCGGCCTGCATCAAGGCGGCATAAACCGTGGTGGCGTATTCCACCGGCAGGTGCAATTCCCAGCCCAATTCGCCCACGTAAGTGACCCGCAGCGCCAACACCGGACAGCCCGCGATGCCGATGGTTTTGGTGCTGCCAAACCTGAACCCCTCATTGCTGACATCATCGCGCGTCACCGCCTCAAGAATGTCGCGCGCCCGTGGTCCCATCAGCGCCAAAACCGCATTTAACGATGAAATATCAAACAGTTGGCAGTTCATGCCCTCGGGGATATTGCGGCTGATCCAATTGAAATCATGGGTGGCAAACCCAGTGCCGGTGGTGATATAAAACTCATCCTCTGCCACCCGCGCCAGTGTCAGATCGCATTCAATCCCGCCGTGATCATTCAGCATCTGGGTATAAATCAATGACCCAACTGGCTTTACCACATTATTGGCGGCAATCCAGCTAAGCGCCGCCTCGGCATCGGGGCCTTTGAGGCTGAACTTGGCGAATGAGGTCTGATCAAACAGCACCGCCGCCTCGCGCGCGGCCTTATGCTCACGCCCCACCGCGTCAAACCAGTTTTGCCGCTCAAAGCTGTAGATGTCTTCGGGCGTTTCGCCATGCGCCGCATCGGCAAACCAGTTGGGCCGTTCCCAGCCGAGTTTTTCGCCAAAACAGGCGCCTTTTTCCTTTAAAACCTCATATAATGGCGATTTTCGGCAGGGGCGGCCTGATTGGTTTTCCTCATAAGGCCAGCCCATTGTGTAGTGTTTGCTGTAGGCCTCAACCGTGCGGGTGCGGACCCAATCAGTGTCAAAATGCGGACGGCCAAAGCGGCGAATATCAGCCGACCACAGATCATAGGGCGGCTCGCCGTTTTTGACCCATTCCGCCAGCGCCATGCCCGCGCCGCCGCCTGCGGCGATGCCAAAGGCGTTGAAGCCCGCGCCGACAAAGAAATTGGACAGCTCGGGCGCTTCGCCGATGATGAAATTCCCGTCAGGGGTGAAGCTTTCGGGGCCATTGGTGAGGGTTTTTATACCCGCAGTTTCCAGCGCCGGAACCCGGCCCAAGGCCAGCTCCATCAAGGGTTCAAAATGGTCGAAATTGCTGTCGAGAAGCGTGTAGTGAAAGCCCTTGGGAAAGCCATCAACCGCCCATGGAATCGGGTTGCTTTCATAGCCGCCCATCACCAGCCCGCCGACCTCTTCCTTGTAATAAGTCAGGCGGTCCGGGTCGCGCAGAGTGGGCAGGTTTTTGGGCATTCCGGCAATGGCTTCGGTCACCATATATTGGTGTTCCATGCTGACCAGCGGCACGTTGACCCCAAAGCGCGCGGCAAATTCACGGCTCCATTGCCCGGCACAAAGAACAACTTTTTCGCATTCAATGCGGCCATGCTCCGTGATCACAGCGCGGATTTTTCCCTTGTCAATTTCCAGATCAAGCACCTTACAATCCTCAAGGATTTTCGCCCCGGCCATGCGCGCGCCCTTGGCCAAGGCCTGGGTGATGTCCGAGGGGTTGGCCTGCCCGTCGGTGGGCATGAAAGCGGCCCCGATAACGTCGTCAATATTCATTAACGGCCACAGTTCAAGCGCCTCTTCAGGGGTCAGCAGATCCATCTGAAGGCCAAAGGAACGCGCAGTGGTGGCCTGGCGTTTCACCTCGGTCCAGCGTTCGGGGGTGCAGGCAAGGCGCAACCCGCCGTTCATCTTCCAGCCGGTGCCAAGGCCGACCTCATCCTCAATTTTATTATATAAATCAACGGAATAGCCCAGTAATTGCGTGATGTTGGCGTTTGAGCGCAACTGCCCCACAAGCCCTGCGGCGTGAAATGTGGTACCGGAAGTCAGCTTTTTGCGCTCCAGCAAAGTGCATTCCACGCCCATTTTGGCAAGGTGATAGGCGGTCGAGCAGCCGATGATGCCACCGCCGATGATGATCGTCTTGGAAGAGCTTGGAAGGTCGTGCATATTCAGGCCTCAGCTTTGGCTGAAATCATTCAGGGCCGCGCGAAATCGCGCCAGATTTTCAGCGGTGTAGGTGGCAAAATCAAACTCGATCTCGGATGAGATTTCCGACACCATGCTCCACATGGTCTCGCGCAATAATGACGCGCATTTCATCGCCGTGTAGCGATGAAACAGCGCGTCAGTCAGCGGCGTCTCAAAATAATTCTCCAGCAGCCAAACTTCCTGTGCGGCGCTCAGATCATTATTCGAGGCCAGCCCGCCGAGATCAAACAAAGGCGAGTTGAACCCGGCATAATCCCAATCAATCAGCCACAGGCGATTGCCGTCATCAAGGAAGTTGGCGGCCAGCAGATCATTATGGCCGTAAACCATATCAAACGGGCCGGCTTCGGCTTCCAGCATGGTTCCAGCGGCCAACAAATCGGGCAACAGGGCCGCGTGGGAGCTGCCACCCTCGGCCAATGTGGCGGCGTAATCGCGGATCACATGGAACACCCAGAAAATCAGCGCCGGGCCACGCAGATGTTTGGGCATTTCCGCATGGCATTTGCGGATC
>UOEG01000105.1_pt1 | contig 25420 bp, 29 predicted proteins | sample 1990051 | NCBI WGS metagenome assembly UOEG01 (sample SAMEA4728526, study PRJEB27164) | hydrothermal vent metagenome | biome: marine basaltic hydrothermal vent biome; feature: marine hydrothermal vent; material: mineral | place: Pacific Ocean | collected 2011-06-14/2011-07-23 | depth 1741 m | reverse complement strand
CTTGCGGCTGGTGAACCGGATGCCGTTATCCGTCAGGATCGTGTGGATGCGGCAGGGCAATCCGGAGATGAAATTGCGCAAGAATTGTGCCGCAACCATTTTGCCCGCTCTCTCATGCAATCCGACAAAAACAAACCTGGAAGTTCGGTCCCTTCCCGGGCAATGGATGGCAACGAAAAGGCGTGGCTTTCCCTGGCCGGTTCGTACCTCTGCGATGTCAATGTGAACATATCCAACCGGGTATTTCCTGAACTTCTTCTTCGCGGGTTTGTCGCCCGTCATATCCGGCAGGCGGCTAATGCTGTGGCGCTGCAAACACCGGTGCAGCGATGATCGTGTCCCCCTCCCGGTGATTGCTTCGCATTCACCTGCCGGACAATGGATGCGGGATGGTCGGCTGCAAGGCATAGAGGCAGTCGTCCGGCGGCAACAGAGTGTGGCGACGAAACGCCACGATCACCGCCTCTTCAATGCTCAGAACCGTGGAGCGGGCGGCCTTCGGCCCCATCTGTGCATCTTCCACACGGTCGCTGTATGAGCGCTCTGACCGCGTGCGTGATCGTGGCGCTGCCGTGTAAAACCTGACCCATAGTGTTTCCTTCTGGTGGCTACATATCTGCAGACCATCACAAGCCGGGACTATACACCTAGCGCCTTCACAATTTTATTCAAACATAAATACAACCCTATGGGTAACATTTTTTGGGTATGTATATTTACAACACCCCTACAACCAATTGAGATGCATGCATTTCCTAAACAGGAGTGTTTATTGAGGCCTTTGGTTCACTCAACCCGATGATATCACTTGCAGACACTTGTTGCCCGCCTTCCAATATGAGAATGGTCTGGCCATTTTCACTGCGGGCCTCAATAATTCGACTTTGAATTTCAACCTGCCTGGTATCAATAAGATCACTTCCACGGTAGCTTTCAACCGATATGGCATAGGTGCCCGGAGCAAGCGGCGTCCCTGTCTGATCGGCACCAGCCCATTCAATTTCACCGCTGACGGGCGGAACGGCACCACGTTGCACCACTGTCCCCTGGGCATCGCGAACCACAAGCTCGGCGCGGTCCGCTAGGGGGGCTACTTTTATATCAAATAAAACAGGCGCGCCGTCAAACACAACCGGTACTTGGGCGCGGGCATCAAGCCCGATCCAACCCGAGAGCTGTGCCACACCAAATGAGCCAAACTGATTGCCAAGATTTGTGAGCAGGTCATTGGTTTTAACCTGCTGTTCAACCGACGAAAATGTTGCCAGCTGGACAGCAAAATCCGCTGATTCAATCGGGTTTAACGGATCTTGGTTTTTCAACTGGGTTGTCAGCATGACCAGGAAAGTTTCAAAATCCGATGACAGTGCCGGGGCCGTTTGCGGAGGCTGGGCCGGGTTGGTGTTTGCAGGCAGTGTTGTTGTTGGGGTGATTTCCATAAGAAATCCTTTCTTTAAGATGAGTTACAGTCGGATATCAACGCGATCCGTGATAATTCGAGTGGCAGCGATGGCATTGGTCTGTGGTGGCGTATCCGGCATGGCTTCATCTGCCTGGCGGGCCATTTGCGGGCTGCCTGGGGTGTACTGATCAGAGTCAGCGCCATTTTGGGGGTCGTTTTGCCCAAAGGCAAAATCAGCCTGACCATATCCTATGTCCAGAAATTCCTGGGCCAGCACATTAATATGTCGCCGCATCAGATCCAGTGTTTCAGGTCGATCGGCAATAACGCTGACAGTCATCGTCCCGTCAATCGAGGCCATGCTGATTTTAACCCGGCCCAGTTCTGTCGGGTTCAGCAGTATCTCAACCGGCTTTTCGGCCCCGCCACGTTGGGCAGCACTGGCAATCTGCGCCGCCAGATGACGGGGTAAATCGGGGTGTTGGAATGCCTGAGTTATGGATGTTGTGACCGGCGCGGCTGACCTTGGTATTGTGCCTGTATCCGATAAGATTTCGGTTTCAGAAATCCAGTTGACCCGGCTCATATCCATCTGATTTTCTGCGATGGTCACGGGGGCAGGGCCAATAGCCATGCCTGAGATGGTGCCAGACGGCGGAGGCAGGATTTGACCACTGCGATCCGCTGGATTCAGGGCGACCCCACGCGAACCTTCTTTTTGGCGCTCGATTAATTTATCCACATTTTTATATGTTTTGCCAGCTTCTGCCGACGCTATCGGCCCCAAACCCGGTTGGTTTGTGGCTGTTGGCTGGCGCGTAACGGCTTGGGAAATGTCACCAACCATTTTTTCCGGCAGGGCCTGATCCGGGTCAAGTTGTATTGCCCTCGTACCGGCTGGCATATTTTTTAGTGCCTCAGTTTGTCCAGGTTTTGTCGCGCTGGCCTGCTGACCGAGGGCAACACCCAAAAGACTGTGCACCGGCTGCCCCCCTTTGGGAGGTGAAATATCATCAACCGCAGCCTGCGGGCCGGTTGATACCCGAGGGGTGTCTGCTCTGACGTCGTCGGCCAAAATCGTTTGATCTGTTACCTTGGGGGCTGGATCGTAAATCGGTTGTGGGGATTGTGCGGTAGTCAGCAATGGACCAGTATTACCGCCAGTATTGCCCCGAGTATTGCCCCGAGTATTGCCAAGTGCCGCAATGACCCGATCACCCGATGCCCTGTCGCTCAAGATCGGCGAAGGATTATGCCCACTTTCGCGCCCCGTCTTATTTCCGGATCCGGCGAGTTCATATGGGTTAATTCGGCCTGTTTCGGCGATCACCCCGCCGTTATCAATACGCTGGGAGGCATCATTTTTTGCACCAGCCAGCGGAAAGGTTTCATCACTATCCGGTGGGGTTGTGGCTTGATCTGTAAGAATGGGAAATTCCGCCAACTCATCCGTGCCGGCCTCAACCGTGCCAGCCTCAACCGTGCCAGCCTCATCCGGGTCAGGTACGGGATCAATATCGGCCTGTGTATCCGGGAAGGTGGCATCCTCAGCCTTATCGGCGGTATCGGATTCAGCCGACAGCACGGATTCAAATGTCTCATCCCCGCGAGGTGTTTCATGAGGTTCAGAATTAAGGGATGTCTGGGGGTCAGGTTTTGGCCCAGTGGTCTGACTTGTGGCCTGACCGGCAGCCTGGCCTGATGCGGGCGCGATATTCAGGGGATTTAGCATGCATAACTCCGGGATTTCTTCCACGATATGCACACTATGGCAAAATCTGGTTACCGGATGTTTACCGGTTTGGGGTCACATAGAGAGATAATCCGAGCAATTCGAGGTATTCCAGTGACTGATTTTTTACCAATTACCCCAAACCGACTGCCAAATGTGGCCCCCAGCAAAGCGCTGGCCAGTAAAGAGATGCCCGGTAAAGAGATGGCCAGCAAAGACATGAAAATCCGCGAGGTGGCGCAAAAGCTTGAGGCGACGTTTATCGCGGAAATGCTTAAATCTGCAGGGTTTGGCGAGCAGGAGAACAGCTTTAACGGCAGCACCGGGGAGGATCAATTTGCCTCGTTCCAGCGCGAGGCTTTGGCCGCGCAGATGGTGAAGGTGGGCGGTATCGGGCTGGCGGAAGCGTTTTATAAATCAATGACGGAGACACAAAATGACACAAGATAAGGCACAGAAAATAATTGATCAGCTGGATGACCTGCTTGATTCGGAACGTCTGGCGCTGCTGGATGGTGATCTTGAGCGGATTTCCGGGCTGTTGGAGCAAAAAGAGACGCTGATTGATGCGTTGAATGCGCTAGAGCCCAAAGCCCGGCCCGAATTGCAGGGGCTACAGGATAAGGTGGTGCGTAATCAGGCGCTGCTGGATGGGGCGCTACAGGGGATTCGCAAAGTTGCGGCGCGTATGGCGGCGTACCGAAAAATCCGCCGGTCACTGGAGACATATGATGAAAGTGGCCACAAAAAGATCATCCCCGGGGCGATTGATCATAAGGTTGAGAAACGTGCTTGAGGTGATTTATATCAAATGCTTGATAGATCGCCGGCAGAGCTTAGCATTCCATTAGCATATTCCGGACCATTGTGTGCCTGCATCCAGATTTGGGTGGCGCAGCCGGGATAAACCCTTTCGCTGCACATGTCAGAAAGACAGTTAAAGCTGCCCTTATTCGGGGGCAGGACATGTAACTGGTGCAAAAGCGCCATTAGTAAAGGATAATGCTATGTCCAGCATTCTGACAAACAGCAGCGCAATTGTTGCTCTGCAAACCCTGAAATCGGTCAATATGAACCTGGCCAAAACTCAGGATGAGATTTCTACCGGTAAATCCATTGCCACGGCCAAGGATGGCTCGGCGATCTTTGCCATCGCAAAAGTGATGGAAAGCGATGCAAATGGGTTCAAAGCCATCTCAGACAGTCTTGCCCTTGGGGAATCAACTGTTGCGGTGGCGTCGGCCGGTGCTGAGCAGGTGGTTAACGTTCTTCAGGATATCAAAACCCTGATTGTTTCCGCGCAAAGCGAAAACGTTGATCAGGCCAAGATTCAAAATGAAATTGGCGAACGGGCTGCACAGATTGCTTCGGTTGTTGCTGCGTCGCAGTTCAACGGCGCCAACCTTCTGGCCACTGATGTTGACGGCAACGGTGCCACCAGCCTTACAGTGCTTTCGTCGCTTGATCGGATTGGCTCTGCGGCTCCAACGGCATCTTCAATCTCTGTTGCTACCGTGGATTTTGAAGCAGATGTTGATCTGGTGGCCAACCTGACGGTGATCACCGATACGGCCACCGCCGCAACGGCGCTGGGGGAAATTGAAGCCTTCCTGCAAATCGCAATTGACGGTGCTGCCTCACTTGGTGCGTCGGCCAAACGGATTGAAGGCCAGGGTACTTTTGTCTCCAAGCTGACCGATGCCATGACATTGGGCATAGGGGCACTTGTGGATGCGGATCTGGAAGCGGCTTCGGCCCGGCTTCAGTCGTTGCAGGTTCAGCAGCAGCTGGCAACACAATCACTGTCGATCGCCAATCAGGCGCCGCAGTCGATCCTGTCACTGTTCCGGTAATATAAAATTGATCAGGGGCGCCGGAATGGCGCCCCTGACCCACGCTAATTAATAGGTTTCGCCTTGTTGCCACAGGTAACAATATCAGGTGTCACCAAATAAAGCCTGAATCCAAACCGGCGTTTTACGCCTGAATACTGGTCTGGCACCGAACAACCCGTCGAGGTTAATACCCCGAAAGGATATGATGTGAATGCGATCCTCAAGGCGCAGAATGCGTATAAAACCAGCGCACAGCCAATACGCACCAATCGCGATACAGAATATAACGCTTTTGCCAAGATCACGCGCCGGCTAAGGGCCGCCTCTGGTGACGGTATGTCTGGTTTTAAAGAACTCGCCAGTGCGTTACAGGATAACCGCATGCTTTGGACAATCTTGGCTGGCGATGTGGCAGACAAGGGTAATCCGTTGCCTACGCAGCTGCGGGCGCAGATCATTTATCTGTCACAGTTCACTCAGGCCCATAGCCGCCAGGTATTGGCAGGCAAGGCGACCGCCGATCCGCTGGTTGAGATTAATATCGCGATCATGAAAGGTCTGCGCAATATGGAGGTCGGATCATGAGCGGTCTTGTCCTGAAACTCAGCCCGAAAGAGCGAGTGTTGATCAATGGTGCGGTGATTGAAAATGGTGACCGGCGCTCGCGTCTGTCGATCATGACCCCAAACGCCAATATCCTGCGCCTGCGCGATGCCATTCATCCCGAAGAGGCAACAACCCCGGTGCGCCGGGCCTGTTATGCGATCCAGTTGGTGCTGTCGGGTAACTCTGAGCCGGAAGAGGCAAAATTACAGCTGTTGCGCCGCATTGAAGAGCTAAGCTTGGCGATGACCGACCATGACAGCCGCACGCATTTGACACGGGCAACCGAGGCGTTGCTTGCAGATCAGCATTATCAATGTCTAAAAGCCCTGCGCGCCCTGTTGCCGCGCGAAGACCGGCTTTTGGCGCATCATCGCGCGTCATGAATTTTCAACCGCTCATACCGCTCAACGGATTACCCGGCTGGGTGTTGCTGAACAAGACGCTTGAACAGCAGACGGAAGTTTTCAACAAATCCCCGCAGATCATCCGCGACACCGAGTATTTTGAGCAAAATATAGGCTCGGTTCTGACGGCAGAAGACCTGGTATCGGACCGGCGCCTGTTGCGTGTGGCGCTGGGCGCATTTGGCCTGTCTGATCAGATCAATGACCGGGCATTGCTGCAAAAAGTCCTTGAAGAAGGCACCGAGGATCGCGGGGCTCTGGCCAACCGGCTGGGGGATAATCGGTATAAGCAATTAGCAGATGCCTTTGGCTTTGCCGATGAAATCATTCCCAGCACGATCCTGCTGTCCTTTGGCCCTGATATTACCGATAAATACCGCCAGCGCGAATTCGAGGTGGCCGTTGGCGAACAGGATGAGAGCCTGCGGCTGGCCATGAATCTGAAACGTGAGATCGGCGATCTGGTAAGCAGTGATTCACCCAATGATACAATCTGGTTTCGGATCATGGGCACCCCGCCGCTCAGGAAAGTGTTTGAAGTGGCCCTTGGGTTGCCCAGCAGTTTTGGGCAGCTTGGTATTGACCGGCAACTGGAGATTTTCAAAGATCAGACCAGAAACCAGTTTGGAGTTAATCAACTGTCAGAGCTGACCGATGATGACCTGCAAGAGCAATTGATCCGACGCTACCTGTTGCGCGATCAAATCGCGGCAATTCAGGTGCAATCCAGCAGTGCAATTGCCTTGACCCTGCTGCAATCCGTGCCCCGCGTGTTTTGACCGGCAACTCAGCCGATCCCCTCATTCTCAGCACATTGCCTGACTTTGACCTGCTGAATTGCAGACAACAGAACTTTATGACCTATTGCCGGATAATAGAGGTGGCCTTGTAACCTGCTTACGGGCGGTTGTTTTTGGCTCGGGTTTGGGGGCAGGCATTTGTCGTGGCAAGATCCCCGGTGCAACCCGGTCTGAACCGGCCCGCCGCAGGATCAGCGACAGCCGATCAAAACTATTCTGGGTGGAAATTGTTTCCGGTTCGGCCAAAAACGCATCCAGCTCGGGCCAGACCCGCATCGCCTGATCCAGCTCGGGATCGCTGCCCTCGGCATAAAGCCCGGCCTTGATCATGGTTTCCGAGCGCGCATAGGTGCCCAGCATCCCGCGCGCCCGCAAGATCAGGGCGTTTTCCGCATCACTTGCCGCCGCAGGCAGGCTGCGCGACACCGACCGTAACAGATCAATCGCCGGATAACGCCCGCGCTCGGCAATCTGCCGGTCGAGCACCACATGCCCGTCCAGCACCCCGCGCAGAATATCGGCCACCGGCTCATCCATATCTGAGCCCGCCACCAGAACGCTGAGGATGGCGGTGATATCGCCCATCCCGTCTTCGCCCGGGCCGGCGCGCTCACATAAGGACATGATCATATGCGCTGTTGAGGCGGGAAATCCGCGCAGGGCGGGCATTTCACCGGCGGCGGTCGCCACCTCGCGGTGGGCCTCGGCAAAACGGGTGATGGAATCGGCCAAAAACAACACATGCTTGCCCTGATCACGAAAATGCTCGGCCACGCTCATCGCGGTCCAGGCGCAGCGGCGGCGAATGAGGGGCGAGCGATCCGAGGTGGCGGCGATGATCACCGAGCGGCGCATCCCCTCGGGGCCAAGCACGTTTTCAACAAAATCGCGCAGCTCGCGGCCGCGCTCACCAATCAGGGCAAACACCACCACATCGGCCTGCATATGCCGCCCCAAATGACCCAGAAGGCTGGATTTTCCGACCCCGGAGCCGGCGAAAAGCCCGACCCGCTGACCCCGGACAATCGGCAGCATGGTGTTGAACACCGCCATTGCAGTTTCCAGCCGCGCACCAAATGCCCGGCGCTGCGTCGCGCGGGGCGGATCGGCTTGTAATACCCGCGATTTTGGCCCGCGCATCAGGGGGCGGCCATCAAGCGGTTCGCCAAATGGGTCAATAATTCGACCTATCCAACTGTCATTTGGTGCGATTGTATTGGCATCCATCAGCGAGGCGCGGTCCCCAAGTGCGATTCCCGTGGGTGATTCGTCGGGCAGCATCACCACCGCATCCGCATCCATCTGCAAAATTTCACCGGCCAGAAAGCCACCATCACGGCGGTACACTCTGATCCGGTCACCCAACCGGGCCTCACCGGTTATACCACTGATTTTAATGATATTTCCTGACACGGCAGCGACCCGACCGACCACGCGAACGGCCTGTAATGTGGCGATCCTGGCTTGCAGGCAATCTAATCCGGATGTGGGCATCGTGCTCTCCAATAATTTTTCACAAACTATTTCTAAAGGAATCACGGTTAAGCCTTAGTTGAAGCCAATCGAGGGAGAAGCCCCGGTGTTTGAAAAACTTGAGATATTCCGTACAGCGCAGGCCATGGCCGTGCATGCGGGCGCACGCCAAGCGGTCGTGGCGCAGAATATGGCCAATGCCGATACGCCTGGGTATGACGCGCGTGAGATTAAACCGTTCAAGGCGGTGATGGAGGCCGAGAATTCCGGCTTTGGCCAAAAAGCCACGCGCCCCGGTCATCTCAATGGTGCCACAAACGCTTTACAATTTGATGTGTCTGAGGTGCGCGATGCGCCGACGGATCCCAATGGCAATTCAGTGTCGTTGGAGCAGGAGATGATAAATGCGGCGGATGTGAAGCGTCAGCATGATCTGGCGCTGGCAATCTATAAATCCTCGCTCACCATTTTACGCACAGCCGTGTCGCGGACATAAAGGATAATTGTCATGAGTGAATTTATGAAAGCATTATCGGTGTCCGCCAGCGGCCTGAAGGCACAAGCCCAAAGGCTGCGGCATGTGTCGGAAAATATCGCCAATGCCGATACCCCCGGATACCGCCGCAAAACTGTGAGTTTTCAGACCGAATTTGGTGCAAATGGCAGCGTTGGCAAGGTGGAAACCGGCCGCGTGCGTCTGGACCAAAGTGAGCTGGCAAGGGTCTATGATCCAAGCCATCCGTTAGCCGATGAAACCGGCTATTATGACGGGTCAAATGTTGATCTTGTCATTGAAATTGCTGACGCGCGCGAAGCGCAACGCAGCTATGAGGCGAACCTCAAAATGTTTGATCAGGCCCGGCAAATGTCGGCCAGCCTGATGGAGCTTTTACGACGTTAAAGGAGATCCAGAATGGATATTAACGCACTGGGCGCAGCCCAGAAATACGCAGCCGCCCGCCCCGCGACCGAGCCGAATGCCGGTCAGGGCGGCGCGGGTGCGGCCTTTGTTGGCCTCGCCCGTGATTTTGCCGCAACCTTGCAGGATGGCGAAGCCACGGCCAAAGCGGCCATGGTTGGCGAGGCTGATCCCCATGCGCTGGTACAGGCGCTGGCGCAAACCGAGCTGGCGGTTGAGGCTGCCATCACGGTGCGCGACCGGGTGGTCGAGGCCTATCAGGAAATCCTGCGGATGCCGGTGTAAGCCATGCTGGATGAGGTCATCTTTTTTGATACGATGCGTCAGGGGATGTGGATCGCAACGATCATATCCCTGCCGATTTTGACGGTTGCGCTGCTGGCCGGGCTTTCAGTTGGGTTGTTTCAGGCGCTGACCTCAATTCAGGAGCTGACACTTACGTTTGTGCCCAAGCTGGGGGCGATCATCTTCGTTTTCTGGCTGTCGATGGGCTTTATGACAAAGACGCTGGTGGCTTTTTTTCAGGATCGTTTGATCCCGCTTATTATAGGAGGCTGAGATGGAAGCTGCAGGATATATAACGCTGACCCGGCAAACCGGTTTGATGCGGGAAATGCAGGTGGTTGCCAATAATATTGCCAATGCCGCCACCACCGGATTCCGCCAGGAGGGGCTGGTTTTTGGCGAATATGTCAAACGCATTGATGGGGGCGACTCGCTTTCGATGGCGACAGCGAATATCCGCAATACATCGCTGATCCAGGGCGCGCTGACCAAGACGGCTGGTACGCTTGATTTTGCCATTGAAGGTGAAGGGTTTTTCCTGATTGAAACCCCCTCGGGTGAGCGTCTGACGCGGGCCGGTAATTTCGCGCTTTCGGCTGAGGGTGATCTGGTAACCAATGATGGCTTTCGCGTGCTCGATGCCGGCGGGGCCCCGGTTTTTATTCCGCCGAATGTTGGTGAAGTTGGCGTATCTGCCGACGGCACAGTCAGTGCCGATGGCCGTCCGTTGGCACAGATCGGACTGGTCAAGCCGATTGATGTAATTGATCTGATCCGTGAGGATGGCGTGATGTTTCGCACCGAGGGTGGTGTTGAGCCAGTGCTTGATGGCCGCATCCTGCAAGGGTTTCTTGAAGGTGCGAATGTCGATCCGGTGGGCCAGATCGCCCGCATGATCGAGGTGCAGCGCGCTTATGAACTTGGCCAGAGCTTTCTCGATTCCGAAAATCAGCGCATTTTAAAGGCGCTCGACAGTATAATTCGTTAAAAGGAGATATGTAATGCGCGCCCTGAAAATCGCCGCCACGGGTATGGCTGCCCAGCAAATGCGGGTTGAGATCATCTCAAACAACCTGGCCAATATGTCGACCACCGGTTATAATGCCAGACGGGCCGAATTTTCCGATCTGCATTATCAGCAACTGACCCGCGCGGGCACGGTGAGTGCTGCCGATGGCACGGTCTTGCCCACCGGGGTACAGCTTGGCCTTGGGGTGCGGCCTGCGGCGGTATCCGTCAATATGGCGCAAGGGTCGCTTTCGGCCACCAACTCTGATCTTGATCTGGCGATTGAGGGCAAGGGATATATCGAGGTCACGCTGCCTTCGGGCAATGCGGGCTTTACCCGGGACGGGGCGCTGAAACGCTCGGCGGACGGTCTGATTGTGACATCAGACGGCTTTCCTGTAGAGCCAGAGATTACCATTCCCGATGATGCCCGCAGCATTTCAATCAACTCCGAAGGTGAGGTATTTGCATTTTTTCAAAATACCGCTCAGGCACAATCTCTGGGGCAGTTGAACCTGACCGGTTTTACCAATCCCAAAGGGTTGGAGGCGATTGGCGGCAATCTCTTTACCGAAACCGAAGCCTCGGGGCCCCCGATCACATCAACCCCCGGCGAGGATGGGCTTGGCACTCTGCGGCAGGGCTATCTTGAGGACAGCTCGGTCGATCCGGTGCGCGAGATTACCGAACTGATTGAGGCCCAGCGCGGCTATGAACTGAATGCCAAAGTGATCTCGGCTGCCGACCAGATGCTTGGCGCAACCACGCAGATACGCTGATGCGACAGTTTATTTTCATGGCCCTTTTGTTGCTCGCGCAACCGGCGCTGGCCGATACCATTGTTGCCGCCCGCACGCTCCGGGCCCAGACGATCCTTACCGGGCAGGATCTTGCCATCAAGCGTAATGATATTGATGGCGGGGTGACTGCGGAGCAGCTGATCGGAATGGAGGCGCGAATCTCACTTTATGCGGGCCGGCCGATTACTTTGGCAGATGTTGGGCCGCCTGCTTTGATTGAGCGCAATCAGGTTGTGCCTTTGATTTATGAAATGAACGGGCTGCGGATTTTATCCGAAGGCAGGTCACTCGCGCGGGCAGGACCGGGGGAATATGTCCGGGTTATGAATATGTCATCAAGGACCACGATCACCGGCCGGGTCATGCCCGACGGGCGGGTCAGGATTTCACAGTAGGTATTGGTATGAGCAAGCATAAAGCAGCGATTTTTCTGGGCATTTTTGTCATATTTACCGGGTGTTCAAAATTGGATCACCTTGGCAAACCACCAAGTTTTACCCCAATTGATAGCTCATCTGAACAGCAGGCGATGATGAGCCCCGGTCTGCCGCGCACAGTTGAGTCCGCGCGCCCGGTGGATCGGGCGTCCCTATGGAGCGGCGGCAAGCAATCTTTGCTGGGCGACCGGCGTGCCATTCAGCGCGGGGATATCATGACGGTGGTGATTGAAATTGACGAAGAAGCCAAGATTTCAAACTCGACCGCGCGCTCACGCAGCGGATCGGAATCATTGGGCATTCCGCAGCTTTTTGGCCTGCCACAACGGATTAATAAGACATTGCCGGAGGGGGCGTCGCTGGATAATGCTGTGTCACTCAACTCAAGCGGGCAATCAGGCGGCACCGGATCGGTCAATCGTAAAGAAGAGCTTACGTTGCGGGTGGCTGCGACGGTGATGCAGGTCCTGCCAAACGGGGTGCTTGAGATACAGGGCACGCAGGAGGTCCGGGTGAATTTTGAGATCCGTGAATTGCTGGTTTCGGGGTTTGTGCGGCCCGAGGATATCTCACGCCAAAATGAGATCACCTATGACAAGATTGCTGCGGCACGGGTGTCATACGGTGGTCGTGGTCAGATCACGGACGTTCAGCAACCGCGTATCGGGCAGCAGGTACTGGATGCAGTGCTGCCGTTTTAGGAGGTCATAAATGATCAAGAAACTTTTCCCAATCTTGCTGGCCCTGATCGGTGTCGGTGGTGGCATCGGTGCCGGCTTGGCGTTGAAGCCCGGCCCAGAAGAGATGGCGGCCATGCAGGCCGAATGCCCGGCTCAGGCCGGGCCGGATACATCCTATGCGGCGACAACGGAAGGGGAGGGTGCTGAAGAAGGGACTGAGCAGGAATATGTCAAGCTCAACAATCAATTTGTGATCCCTGTTGTTGGCAAGGAAATGGTGGATTCACTGGTTGTCATGTCTCTGAGCATCGAGGTTGAGCCAGGCTTTACCGAAACGGTTTATGCACGCGAACCAAAACTGCGTGACGGATTTCTTCAGGTGCTGTTTGACCACGCAAATATGGGCGGATTTCAGGGCGAATTTACCAATTCCAGCAATCTGGATGTCTTGCGCGCCTCGCTTCGGGAAGTCGCGCAATCTGTGATCGGTGCGGCGGCCAGCAATGTGTTGATTACTGACATCGCCCGCCAGGACCTGTAACAGATTTAACCACAACAGAAAGAGGAGGCTCCAGATTTGTGGTCTGGGTCTCTTCTCCGCGACTATTGGCTAATGATGGCTTACCCCTTCGTTGGGCCCGCTACCTGTCTGGTTACTGCAAGCCATCGCCATTCGGCAAATTGGGTCGTTTACAGCTTTTCCATCCCTCATCCGCTTCCCCGCCTTGCCGCCACGCCGCGCGCGGTCTACACCGCGCGAAAGATACCGGCTGCCAAAAGGAACACCACATGATTCCCCGCTATTCCCGCCCTGACATGGTCGCCATTTGGGCGCCTGCAACCAAATTCCGCATCTGGTATGAGATCGAGGCCCATGCCTGCGATGCCATGGCTGATCTTGGCGTCATCCCCCGGGCGAATGCTGAAGCCGTGTGGAAAGCCAAAGATGTTGAATTTGATACCGCCCGGATTGACGAAATTGAGGCCGTGACCAAACATGACGTGATTGCCTTTCTCACTCATCTGGCCGAGCATGTGGGCGCCGATGAGGCGCGTTTTGTGCATCAGGGCATGACCTCATCGGACGTGCTCGATACCTGTTTCAACGTGCAGCTGGTACGCGCCTCGGATATTTTGATCGCCGATATGAAAGCCCTGCTTGAGGCGTTGAAACGCCGTGCTTATGAGCATAAAATGACCATCCGCATTGGCCGCTCGCACGGTATCCACGCTGAACCGACCACAATGGGCCTCACATTCGCGCGTTTCTACGCCGAGATGGACCGCAATCTTAATCGCCTCAAAAAGGCCCGCATGGAAATAGCCACCGGGGCCATATCCGGCGCGGTTGGAACATTTGCCAACATTGACCCGGCGGTCGAGGAACATGTCTGCGCAAAGCTTGGCCTCACACCTGAGCCGATCAGCACGCAGGTGATTCCGCGTGATCGCCATGCCGCCTTTTTCGCAGCACTGGGCGTAGTGGCCTCTTCGATTGAAAATATCGCCATAGAAATCCGCCACATGCAGCGCACCGAGGTGCTTGAGGCCGAGGAGTTTTTCTCGAAAGGGCAAAAAGGCTCATCTGCGATGCCCCATAAACGCAACCCGATTCTGTCTGAGAATCTTACTGGCCTCGCACGATTGGTGCGCATGGCGGTGGTGCCGGCAATGGAAAACGTGGCACTTTGGCACGAGCGTGATATTTCGCACAGCTCGGTTGAGCGCAACATCGGCCCTGACAGTACGATCACCCTTGATTTTGCTCTGGCACGGCTGACCGGGTTGGTGGATAAGTTGGTGATATATCCCGATAACATGCTGGCAAACATGAATAAATTCCGTGGCTTGGTGATGTCGCAACGGGTGCTTTTGGCGCTGACACAGGCCGGGATCAGCCGTGAAGACGCCTATAAATTGGTGCAACGTAACGCCATGAAGGTCTGGGAAGAGGGCAAGGATTTCAAAACCGAGCTGCTGGCCGACACGGATGTTTTGGCGGTACTCAGCGCCGATCAGATCCAAGAGAAATTTGACATCGGCTATCATACCAAACATGTGGATACGATTTTCAAGCGGGTGTTTGGCGCGTGATGGCAAAGCCCGGCTCAGACCGATCACAAATAATTCAACATTAAATCCTTTCGTGACTTGCCGGACTGAGATATTAGCGTAAAAACACCAATATTTGCAGGGTATTCCCCTGACTGCACGATATTGACTGCGCGATAAAAGATCGGGGCCGGTTTAAGGACGTTTTGATGAACAGAAAACTTGCCATATTACTGTCGCTGCTGACGGTCACCCTTTTGGGGGCTTGCGCAACCTATCGGCCAAATGGGCCACCCATGGCCACTAGGGCTGAGATTGCTGAACTTGAGCAGGGCCTCCTTGATCTTGGCCCCGGTATTGACCCAGAAGAGGCCCGCCGCGCGGCGCGCATCACCTATGAATATACATACCAACTGGCGCAGGAATATCAGATCACAGACCCACCGCTGATCCATAATATGAAGGTCAATGCCGGCTTGCGCCCGCGCGGCTTGTGCTGGCAATGGGCCGAAGATATCGAGGCCCGCCTGAAGCAGGAAAACTTCAAGACGTTAGTGTTATTCCGCGCCATTGCCAACGCTGACAGCCGTATCCTGATTGACCACAGCACCGCTATCCTTAGTCGTCGTGGCGATACGATGGAGCAGGGTGTGGTAATTGATCCGTGGCGTTATGGCGGGGTTCTGTTCTGGTCCCCGTTGCTTGAGGATACCCGTTATACATGGGTTCCGCGCATGGTAGTGCTTAACAAAAGGGCCGCTGAGCGAGGGTATATACGAACAGATCCCAGCTCTGAGCCGTTACCTGCAAGCGGGTCCTGACCTTAGCCAAGTAGCATCTGGTCATATAACCGACCCGGGCCCAGCCCTCTGGCCGGATCCCAGCCAGATGCAGCAGATGCCAGGTCAACGCCTGATTAGAGCTGATCACCGGCAGTTTCAGCCGCGTCTCAACCTCATCAATTACCCCAAAACTGCGCAGCTTTGTGCAACTGGCAAAGACGGCCTCAACCCCCTCCGCCCGCACCGGCATCAGTTTCAATCCTCATGCTCCACCCTCGGCAGGCTTAAAATACCGCCACAAACCGGGGCCACCACGCCGGTTGTGCCCGGTGCCGACAGGGGCAGGCCGCGTTTAACCCGCACCGCGAGATAGGCAAAAGCCTGCGCCTCAAGCATATCCCCGTCCAATCCAACCTCCTCAACCGGGATGACCGGGCAGTGAAGCGCCTCTTGCAACATCGCCATCATCACTGGATTTTTGCGCCCGCCGCCGGTCACCAACACCCGCTCGGGCGGCTCCGGGCAATGCGCCATCCCCCGCGCCACTGCCGCCGCCGCCATTATGGTCAGTGTCGCCGCCGCATCGGCATCGCTGAGATCTGCAACCAGATCCAAAGCCGTTCTGAATGCATCCCGGTCGAGTGATTTCGGCGGCCTCCTCGTAAAATAATCCGCCTGCAAAAACTGTCCTAAAGCCGCGCTTGTCACAGTGCCAGCCCCGGCCAGCGCCCCGTCTTTATCAAACGCCAGCCCCCGCCGCGCCCGCATCAGATCATTGATTGGCGCATTGGCCGGCCCGGTATCAAACGCCAGCAACGCGCCCGCGTCCTCGGCCCGTTCATGCCCCGGATCAACCCAAGTGATATTACCCACGCCACCCAGATTTAAAAACGCCAATGGCCGTTTTGCCCCGATCCACCGCGCACAGGCAAAATGAAAAAACGGTGCCAGTGGCGCGCCCTCGCCGCCCTGCCTTATATCTTCGCCGCGAAAATCCCACACCACCGGCAGGCGCAGCTTATCCGCCAAAGCCGCGCCATCTCCGATCTGATAGGTGCCCCGCCCGCGCGGTTCATGCGCCAAAGTCTGGCCGTGAAACCCCACCAGTTCGGCGCGTTTAAACCCCGCCAAAAGCCGAGCATGCGCGGCCATCACAATCTTTTGCGCCGCCGCCACATCCTCACCGGGCCACTTGCCTAATGCCGCCCTGAATACCGCCTGCTCAGCCGGTGAATATTCGCAATACCGGGTGTCACCAAAGGCAAAAATCGTCTCGCCGTCGGTCTCAAGCATGGCCGCATCAACGCCGTCCAGCGACGTGCCCGACATCGCGCCAAGCGCCCAGATGTGATTTGCCTGCAACATGGCCTTTTCCTTCGTGATTTGCCCCCTAAAGCGTTTCGTGTTCAATTTGGTTGCGAATTACACTCGAAACGCCCTGGACATCAATAATTCTTACAGCGCTTCGTCCAGATTTCGATTCTCAATCTGAGCGAAACACTTTATACATGCCGCGCAAAGCATCACGGGACAAGCGCAATGACCTATCACCCCAAATCGGACTTTATGGATGTCATGATGACACGCGGCTTTTTGGCCGACTGCACCAATTATCAGGAGCTGGATGAGGCCCTGATGCAAGGCGTTGTTCCGGCCTATATCGGCTTTGACGCTACTGCCAAATCTTTGCATGTTGGCTCGCTCATCCAGATCATGATGCTGCGCTGGCTGCAAAAAACCGGCCATAAACCGATCACATTGATGGGCGGCGGCACCACCAAAGTGGGCGATCCCAGTTTTCGCGCCGATGAGCGGCCACTTCTGACGCCGCAGGAGATTGACGACAATATCAACGGTATCAAACAGGTTTTTGCCGCCTATATTGAATACGGCGATGCCCCGAATGGCGCGCTAATGATCAATAACGCCGAATGGCTGGACGGGTTGAATTACCTTGATTTTCTTCGCGACATTGGCCGGCATTTCTCGGTCAACCGGATGCTGGCGTTTGAATCGGTGAAATCCCGGCTGGACCGTGAGCAATCTCTGTCGTTCCTCGAATTCAACTATATGATCCTGCAAGCATATGATTTTCTTGAATTAAACCGCCGCTATGGCTGTGTTTTGCAAATGGGCGGATCCGATCAATGGGGCAATATCGTGAATGGGATTGACCTGACCCGCCGGGTTCTGGACCATGAACTATATGGCCTGACCTCGCCGTTGCTGACCACATCCGACGGCAAAAAGATGGGCAAATCGCTTGCGGGGGCCATCTGGCTCAACGCTGACATGTGCGCGCCCTATGCCTTTTGGCAGTTCTGGCGCAACACCACTGATGCCGATACCGGGCGGTTTTTGAAGCTCTATACCGAGCTGCCGGTGGATGAATGCGCGCGTTTAGGTGCCTTGCAGGGGGCCGAGATTAATGCGGCGAAGATTATCCTTGCCAATGAGGTGACCACCCTGTTGCACGGGGCGGATGCGGCAAAAGCCGCCGAGGCCACCGCCCGCGAGGTGTTTGAAAAAGGCGGTGTTGGGGATGATCTGCCGACGCTCACACTGACAGCTGATGACATCGGAACAGGTATTTCGATTGTGCAACTGATCGTCAAATCCGGCCTTGCCAAATCCGGCAAAGAGGCCAAGCGCCTGATCGCGGAAAACGGCGCGCGCCTTGATGATGCGCCTTTGACCGATGCCGGATTGATGATTGATGCCGCCGCTTTGGCCAACCCGATCAAACTCAGCGCCGGGAAAAAGCGCCATGCGTTGGTAAAGCTTTCGGGCTGACGGCTGGCCGGTTTAGCCCTTGGTGTTTAGTGCGTCCTGCAAGACTTCGCGCACCATATCGGGGTCCACATCCGAAGTCACAAACGCCTCACCAATGCCGCGCACCAGCACATAACTCAGCACCCCGCCCATCATCTTTTTGTCCTGCGCCATGATCCCCATCAGGGTTTCAGCATCGGGCAAATCCCCGGCAATATCGCTTAGATCAACTTTCATCCCCATGTCACGCAGATGGGCGCGCACCCGGCTTGGGTCTTCTTGGGAACACAGCCCCATCCGCGCCGACAATTCAAACGCCAGCGCGCAACCTATGGCCACCCCTTCGCCGTGCAGCAGGCGATCAGAATAGCCCGTCGCGGCCTCCAACGCATGGCAAAATGTATGGCCGAGATTAAGCAGCGCCCGGTCGCCATGCTCTTTTTCGTCGCGCTCGACAATATCGGCTTTCATTTCAACTGAGCGTTTAACAATCCTGATCCGCGCCGCCATATCGCCCGCCGCCGCGCGCGTTGCATTGACCTCAAGCCATTGAAAAAACTCAGAATCCCCCAGCAGGCCGTATTTCACAACCTCGCCATATCCAGCCAGATAATCGCGCTTTGTCAGGGTGCCAAGAACATCGGTATCGGCCAAAACAAGGCTTGGCTGATGAAACGCGCCGATCAGGTTTTTGCCCTGCGGCGCGTTGATGCCGGTCTTGCCGCCCACCGAGCTATCGACCTGCGCCAACAGGCTTGTGGGGATTTGAACAAAACGAATGCCCCGCCTGAGAACCGACGCCGCGAACCCGGCAAGATCGCCGATGACACCGCCGCCAAAGGCAATTAACACGTCACTCCGCTCAATCTTTTCATCCAAAAGCCACTCAACCGCGCGTTCAAAATGCGGCCAGGATTTGGTTGTCTCACCGGCGGGTAATGTCAAAGACACAAGCGTAATACCCTTTGTCGCCAACCCCTTGCGCAATGCCTCAAGATGCAGCCTGGCCACGTTTTCATCGGTGATCACCGCCACATGTGGCCGCTTGAGCAAGGGCGCAATCAGCCCGCCAGACTGCGCCAGCAACCCCGGGCCAATTTCAATATCATAGGCGCGGGCCCCAAGGCCCACATGCACGCGCTCAGTCATTCCATAGCCTCCAAAACATCCTTGCGGGTCAAGAGCGCCTGCACCACATGCCCGGTCATGTCTTCTATTGAATAGTCAGGTTTGGCAGTGACGCACAAATCCGCCAACCGATAGACCGGCACCCGTTGATCAAAGAGCGCACGCAGCGTCGCCTTGGGGTTGGTGGTGCGCAGTAAGGGTCTGGTATCTTTGTGTTTTACCCGGTTCCACAAGGTCGAAAAATCCACATCCAGCCATAAAGACACGCCTTTTTGGCTGATTAATTCGCGGTTCCGTTCGGCCAAAAACGCGCCGCCCCCGGTGGAAAGAATACCGCATTTACATTCCAGCAAACGGTCAATCACCTCTGATTCACGATCGCGAAAAAATGCCTCGCCATCGCGCTCAAATATTTCGGCAATGGACATGTTGGCGGCCTTTTCAATCTCGCCATCGGAATCCAGAAAAGGCAGGCTCAGGCGCGCCGCCAACGCCCGGCCGATTGCGGTTTTGCCCGCCCCCATCATGCCCACAAGCACCACGGTTTTTTTCAAATTCCAGCTCTTGGATGCAGCCACGCCCCGGCGCTCCTCTGCCTTATTTACGAATTTCTCACTGAATGACGTGATCTTAGGCAAAAGGCCAGTTATATGTTATGTAAAATAAATCGAATACAGGCCTATATAACATGATGCGTCTCATCAAGTGGTTGTTTTATCTTGCAATTCTGGCATTTATCGCTCTGGTTGCCTATGCCTATATCGGTCCGTTTTTCGGGGCTGATTTCTCACCTCCGCAAAAAGAAATCCGTCAGGAAATCATTCTTGAAACCAATTAGCATCTGTCTGGCACTGATTTGTGCGGGTTCTGCAGGTCTGGCAGAGCAGCCCTTATCGGCCATCGATTGGCTCAATGATATGGCGACATTGCCCGCCGCGCAGCCCAATCCGTATTTTGATGGCACCCCTCCCGCCGAAGGTGGGGCCGGGACAATTCTGGTGCAGCCGCTTGGGGATGCCAAGCCGGATGCCGTGGGTCTGTTGCCCTCATCCGTTACATCGCTGCCCGAAACCTTGTGGCAGGCCAGCAGCATATCCGACCTGACGGCGTTATTGGCGCGTATCCCGCCCGATGCCCTGCCCGCGATTCAGACGCTCTATTACAGCCTGCTTCTGGCCGAGGCCGAGGCGCCGATTAATTCCGGCCCCGAGGCGGTTTTCCTCAAGGCGCGGGTCAGGGCGTTGGTGGATTTTGGCGCGGTTGAACCTGCTTTTGCGCTGCTTAATCGCGCGGGGCCAGAAACCAAGCCCCTGTTTGATCAATGGTTTGACCTGGCATTGCTGAGCGGCGATGAAAATAAGGTCTGCACCATTCTGCGTGATCAACCTGGGTTGAGCAATAGCTATCCGGCACGCATCTATTGCGCAGCACTTGCCGGGGATTGGCCCACCGCTGCGCTGACATATGGCAGCGCCAACGCCCTTGGCCTGTTGAGTAAAGACGAGGCGGAATTGCTGGCGCAGTTTCTTGACCCCGAGACGATTGACATGTCGGCCCTGCCGACGCCGCCACACCCGATGACGCCGCTGATTTTCCGGCTTTATGAGGCTGCGGGCGCGCCGCTGCCCACCCAAGGCCTGCCGAGTGCCTATGCCATGGCAGACCTGCGCGGCGCCAGCGGATGGAAAGCCGAAATAGAAGCGGCCGAGCGGCTGACCCGCTCAGGCGCGATGGCCCCCAACCGGTTGATCGGGCTTTATACCAGCCGAAAACCGGCGGCCTCGGGCGGGGTCTGGGACCGGGTTTCAGTGGTGCAGCGGTTTGATGCTGCGCTGACTTCAGGCAATGCCGATGCCGTGGCGAAAACCCTGCCCAAAGCGTGGGATATGATGCGCGGTCAGGGCCTTGAAGTGGCGTTTGCGCAGTTGTTTTCAGGCCCGCTTCAGGCGATTGACTTGCCGCCCGATACCCGCCCGCTGGCCTTGAAAATTGGTTTATTGTCAACGGATTACAAATCTGAAACCCAAAATTATCAGGCCGCAGACGGGGATGGCGGGGATGAAAAATTCATGCTTGGGCTGGCCCGGGGCACGCCTGATTTGCGGCTTGCCAACACGGATATGCAAACCGCGATTGCCTTGGCTTTTGCCGCCACAGGCCCGGCGCGAAATCACAAGATGTTGTTGCAGGACGGCAAAATTGGCGAGGCTATCCTGAGTGCCGCCATCGGGCTTGATCGCGCGTCGTCGGGCAATCTTGAGGGCACAACCCAAGCGCTGGCCACCTTGCGCGCGGTCGGGCTTGAAAATACCGCGCGCCGGGCGGCGTTGCAGCTGTTGATACTGGAGCGTTACCAGTGAGCGGGGCAATATCCATTGAGCTGTTTTTAGAGGCTCAGGCGGCCGAGCTGGGGGCCTCGGAAAACACCCTTGCGGCCTATGCCCGCGATTTGACCAATTTCAAGGATTGGCTTTCCGGCCCGCTGGATGTGGTTGGTCAAAGCGATGTGGAAAATTATCTGGTGCATTGCGACGTGCAGGGCCTTGCCAAATCCACCCGCGCGCGGCGGCTTTCGGCGATCAAACAACTGTACCGTTTTGCGGTGGATGAGCGTCTGCGCGAGGACAACCCGGCGATTCGGATAAAAGGCCCCGGACGGGCGCGTAAATTGCCGCAGACCCTGAACCAGGATGAGGTAAACCGCCTGCTGGATGCAGCGCAAACAACCGGGCGCACCAAGGCGGACCGTTGCCGCAATACCTGCCTTATGGCGCTATTATATGCCACCGGGATGCGGGTGACCGAGCTGGTATCGCTGCCGGTTGCGGCGGCGAGGGGCAATCCTCAGATGCTGTTGGTCAAGGGCAAAGGTGGCAAGGAGCGCATGGTTCCTTTGTCGCCGCCCGCGCGCAAGGCGTTGGCGGTGTGGCTGGCGCTGTTGGATGAAAAAGCCGATGGGCGGCCCATGTCGGCCTTTCTTTTCCCCTCAACCGGCAAGCTTGGCCATCTGACACGGCATAGGTTTTATATGCTGATCAAAGAGCTGGCAATTAATGCCGGGGTATCCCCGCAAAAAGTGACGCCGCACACCTTGCGCCATGCCTTTGCCACTCATCTGCTGGCCAATGGCGCCGATCTGCGGGTTATTCAAACCCTGCTTGGCCATGCCGATATTGCCACCACCGAGATTTACACCCATGTGCTTGAGGACCGGCTCAAGGATCTGGTGCAGGAACATCACCCGCTGGCCAGCGATATGCGGCGTAAATCCAATGGCAGCACATCCTCGGATGGCCAATAGCCAGAACCAAGATCATGTAGTCTCATCCCTTGATTGCGCGGCGTTCAAAGCCCATAATCCTGGTAAATAAATTGATAAAGGACGAAATGGAAGCTTCATCATTACCCCTGGACGCTGCGTTTTGGATCACCATCGCTGCCATCGTGGCACTGCTGATCCTGTCGGCGTTTTTTTCCGGCTCCGAGACCGCGTTGACGGCAGCCTCGCGCGGGAAATTGCGGGCGCAGGCCGAGAAGGGATCAAAGGGGGCCAAGCGGGCGCTGGCGATTACCGAAGACCGTGAGCAGCTGATCGGCTCGGTCCTGTTGGGCAACAATCTGGTGAATATTCTGGCGGCTTCATTGGCCACAGCTTTGTTTACGCGGCTGTTTGGCGACAGTGGCGTGGCACTGGCAACTTTGGTGATGACGCTGCTGGTTTTGGTCTTTGCCGAGGTGCTGCCCAAGACCTATGCGATCACCAATGCCGAGGTTGCAGCCGCGCGTGCCTCTCCTGTTATCTTATTGATCATAAAGCTGTTTTCACCAATCGTCACCGCGATACGCTGGTTCGTGCGCGGTGTTTTGCGGCTGTTTGGCGTAAAGATTGACCCTGACAGCCATATCCTTGCGGTGCGTGAGGAAATTGCCGGGGCGTTGTTTATTGGCCAATCCGAAGGCGTGGTTGAGAAGGAAGACCGCGACCGGATTTTGGGGGCGCTCGATCTGGGCGACAGGGTGGTGGAAGAGATCATGCTGCACCGCTCGGGCATTGAGATGGTTGACGCTGAGGCCGAGCCTGCACTGATTTTGGATCAATGCATGGAAAGCAATCACACAAGACTGCCGATTTACCGCGATGACCCGGACAATGTGATTGGTGTGATCCACGCCAAAGACCTGCTGCGCGCCGTTCATGCCATGGCCGTTGGCAGTGAGACTTCTGATAAGGCGTTGAAATCATTTAAGATATGCGATTTTTCCCGCAAGCCGTATTTTGTGCCGGAAACCACCACTTTGGATGATCAGATGCGCGAATTCCTGCATAAGCGCAGTCATTTTGCGCTGGTGGTGGATGAATATGGCGATTTGCAGGGTCTGATCACGCTTGAGGATATTCTGGAGGAAATCGTTGGTGAGATCACCGATGAATTTGACCTTGAGGATGAGCCGGGGATCATAAAAATTGAGGGTAATCAATACCTTGTTGACGGGGCCATGACCATTCGTGATCTAAATCGCGCCACCGATTGGGCGCTGCCGGACGAAGAGGCCAACACCATCGCCGGGCTGGTCATCCATGAGGCGCGGATTATCCCGGAGGAGGGTCAGGTATTCATTTTCCATGGCTTCCGGTTTGAGATGGTCAAAGTGAACGACAACCGGATCACCCAGTTGAAAATCCGGCGGTTGGCAGCGGGGATGCAGCAGAAATAAAGGCGGCGCAAATGGATGAGACGTTAATCACATCAGAGGTTGGTTTCGCGGCCCTCGGCAAACAGACCGGTTTTTTTGCACCTGCCGCATATCGGTGCATCGGTCGGCTAGTGGCTTTATTCTCATCCCGGTTGTGACGCTGGTAAATGGCAAGGGGCCGATGATTTTACTGATGGCGGACCGGCTTTGCACGGCCCTATGCCCGTAGCTTTTCACCTTTGGGATCAAATGGCGGATCACGCAGGATACGCGCCTTGTGCGGTTGGCCAAGCACCATCACTTCCACCTCATCCCCCGGCCCGGCGCCTTTGACAAAGCCAAGGGCAAGCGACATGCCGACGCTATAGCCGTAAGTGCCCGAGGTGACGCGGCCAATGCCCTTGCCGTCTTTGAATATCGGCTCGCCACCGGTTGCGTCGGCGTTTGAGGCGGTGACATCCGCCTGATCAAGATGCAGCAGCACCAGCTTTTCGCGGGGCGGGTTTTTCAACGCGGCCTCAGCGGCGGATTTGTTGAGGAAATCCTTGTCCATCTTGCACAGGCGCTCAAGCCCGACCTCATGGGGAAAATACTCGGGGCTGTATTCGCGCGACCATGAGCCATAGCCCTTTTCAACCCGCATTGACATCAAGGCGCGCGCCCCAACCGGCCCCGCGCCAAACTCTTTGCCGACCTCCAGAAGGGCCGCGTAAAGCTGTGCCTGATCGGTCGTGGCGCAATGCAGTTCCCACCCCAGATCGCCGGTGAAGGACACCCGAAGGGCGAGGCATTTCACACCGGCCAGCTCAATCTGCGCCGAGCGCATGAAGGGGAAATCCGCCGTGGCGAGGGAGGTATTGGTAAGCCGTTGCAGCATCTCGCGCGATTTGGGACCGGCGACGTTGAAGCCGCACATGGCGACGGTGTGGGATTCAAATACTGTGCCGTCAGGCAAGGGCACCGCATCGAAAAACCGCTTGTGATAACGCTCGGCCATGCCTGAGGAGACGATCCAAAACTCATCGTCACCTGTGCGCGTCACCGTGGCATCCCCGGCGATGCCGCCGCGCACTGAAATTAGCGGCGTAAGGCACGAGCGGCCGATGGATTTGGGCATATTGTTGGCAAAAACCGCGTTCAGCCAAGCCTCGGCCCCCGGCCCTTTGCAACGGTATTTGGCGAAGTTTGAAATATCAATGATACCCGCCCGCGCCCGCAGCATTTTGCATTCCTCGCCCACCGGACCCCACCAGTTTTGTCGGGTAAAACCATTGGTATCCTCGGCCCCCGGCGCACCCGCGAACCATTGCGGATGCTCCCAGCCGTAGTTGAGGCCAAAGACCGCGCCCATGGCTTTTTGCGCCTCGTAAACCGGCCTTGTGCGGCAGGGGCGACCGGCGGCGCGCTCTTCATTGGGGAAGTGGATGGCAAAGCGGTGGGTGTATTGATCGCGCACCTTGGCGCGGGTGAATTTCTTGTCGGCCCAGTGGCCAAACCGCGCCAGATCCCAAGGGAACATATCATATTCCATCTCGCCGGTGGTCAGCCATTGGGCGCACATCAGCCCCATGCCCGCCGATTGGCTGAAGCCCGGAATGATGCCACCGCAG
>UOEG01000197.1_pt1 | contig 31131 bp, 26 predicted proteins | sample 1990051 | NCBI WGS metagenome assembly UOEG01 (sample SAMEA4728526, study PRJEB27164) | hydrothermal vent metagenome | biome: marine basaltic hydrothermal vent biome; feature: marine hydrothermal vent; material: mineral | place: Pacific Ocean | collected 2011-06-14/2011-07-23 | depth 1741 m | reverse complement strand
TTTTCTGATGTTTCAGGGGCGTTTGGCCGTGCTGATACGCACTGTCGGATCCCTGCGCGCGGCGGCGGTGATCGGGTTTGCCGCTTTCATGATCTCAATCAACTGGTTTGTTTTCATCACCTCAATTCAGATCGGCCGCGCGGTTGAGGCCTCATTGGGCTATTACATCTTCCCGCTGGTGGCGGTGCTGCTGGGCGCGGTGGTGCTGCATGAAAAACTGGGGCGGGCGCAGATACTGGCGGTGGCGCTGGCCACGGTTGCGGTGATCACGCTGACATTGGGCCTTGGGGTGGCACCTTGGATTGCGCTGATATTGGCCACGTCCTTTGGGTTTTACGGGCTGATCAAAAAGCGGATTGAGGCCGGGCCGGTGGTGTCGGTCACCGCTGAGGTGATGCTGCTGACGCCGATTGCGGTGATCGTGCTGGCGCAGGTGCATCTGCGCGGGCAGGGCGCGTTTGGCAGTAATCTCAGCGATAGCCTGCTGCTGGCGTTTTCCGGGATACTCACCGCGACCCCATTGATTTTATTCAGCTATGCGGCCAAGCGGGTGCGGCTGGCAACCGTGGGTCTGGTGCAGTATATCAATCCGACATTGCAGTTTCTGGTGGCAATTTTGGTCTTTCGCGAGGGCTTTAGCTTTTGGCACGCGGTTGCTTTTGCCCTCATCTGGGTGGCATTATTGATCTATACTCTGGCAACCCTGCGTCAGGACAGAGCCTTACGCAAAGCGCCGGATAATTCCTGAACATTGCCCACCACCTGCACAAAATCCAGTATCGAGCCATCGGCAAAGCCGTGCGCAATCACATGGTCGATCATCGCGATCAAAGGCTGCCAATAGTCATCGGTATTGAGCAGGAATATCGGTTTTTCGTGCAGGCCAAGCTGCCGCCATGTGAGCACCTCGAAAAACTCATCGAGTGATCCGGCCCCACCGGGCAAGACCACAATCGCGTCCGAGCTTTTGAACATCAGCTCTTTGCGCTCATGCATGGTTTGGGTCACCACCAATTCGGTCAGGTCAGCCTTGCCTACCTCGCGGTCCATCAGGTGTTGCGGGATCACGCCAAAGGTCCCGGCCCCCGCCTTTTGTGCGGCCCGCGCGGTGGCCCCCATCAGGCCAACATCGCCCGCGCCATAAACCAGCCGCCAGCCGTGACTGGCCAGCATCCGGCCCACATCGGTGGCTTCGGTCATGAATATGGGCTGATTTCCCGGGCGTGAGCCGCAAAAGACACATACTGATTTAACTGCCATGCAATTTTCCGTCACATACAAAGGGTTGTTTTGACCCTTGTTAGCCGTGTTGGTATGGTCGGGCAACCGCGCATGGTGATCTGTGACGGGCTGGGGAAGGAATGCAGATGAGCAATCAGGCAGGATGGGCAAAGGCAGGTAATTACGGCATTGCGGCATTGGCGGTGGCAATCATTGTCGGCATCGGGTTGTTTTTCACCGGAGTTATCGCGCCGGTTGAGATCCCAAAAATGCCTGATGTTGAGGCCACACAGGCCGATGGCAATACGGGCACGATCCCGGATCAATCCACTGGGGCCGCGACGAACGCAACGGGGTCGCAAGCCGGTGCGCCTGCTGGTGTAACAGATCAAACCACGCCTGAGGCTGTCGCCGAAGTAACCTCTGAAACCGCCCCAACGGGTGCGCCTGAGCAGGCTGAAATTGCCGGGGGGGCAGCCGCGCTTGCGGCGCCTCCGTCGATTGATGTGTTCCGGCTGGAAACCGATGGCGGAATGCTTGTGGCCGGGCAGACCAAACCGGGCTGGGAAACCACAATTTTGGTGGATGGTGCTGCGATTGCCACCGTGACACCCGATGGCAGTGGGCAGTTTGCCGAGTTCCTCAATCTCGATTACAGCGATCAGCCGCGTGTTTTATCCTTGCTGATGCGTGCGCCTGATGGTCAGGCTCAGGTGGCCTCGACCGATGAGATAATCCTCGCTCCTTCGCCTAAATTACCGCCTGAACCCGTGATTGTGGCCGCAGCGGATGAGGCCTCTGAGACAAGCGCGGACGAGGCGGCTGCCCCTGCCCAATCCGACCCGTCTGAAGCGGAAATCAGCGGCGCAGATGCGCAGCAGCAAAGCGGCTCACAGGCGGTATTGCTGGCGGACGAAACCGGCGTGCAGGTTTTGCAAGCACCAACATCGGGGGATGCCTCGCCTGAGGTCATGTCAACCGTGGCGCTGGATGCGATCACCTATTCTGACGAAGGTCAGGTACAGCTTTCGGGGCGCGCCTTGGGGTCTGGCTCGGTCCGGGTTTATCTTAATAATGCGCCGGTCATCACCGCGACGATTGAGGAAGATGGCAACTGGCGTTCGGAACTGCCACAGGTGGATACCGGGGTTTATACGCTTCGGGTTGATGAGCTTGATGATCAGGGCCGGGTGACCTCGCGGGTGGAAACCCCGTTCAAGCGCGAGGATGAGGCGGTTCTGGCTCAGGCCGGCGCGGCGCAGGGCTCAACAAAGGTGACGGCGGTAACGGTGCAGCCGGGATCAACCCTGTGGGCGATCTCGCGTGAGGCATACGGCGAGGGCACATTATATGTACGGGTGTTTGAGGCCAACAAAAGCCGCATTCGTGACCCGGATCTGATTTATCCCGGTCAGGTATTCAACATTCCAAAATAAACCGGCTGGCATTTTGGCCGGGGCGGGCCTATTTCAGGCGGGCATGTAATTTGAAGGCTCATGGATGCGCCGCTCAACCCTGACAACAACCGAGATGCCGAAAAACGGCTGGCGCACCATTCGCCGGGTTGTGCCCTATTTGTGGCCGGAAGATCAGCCTTGGGTCAAACGCCGGGTGGTGCTGGCAATGTTGGCGTTATTTGTGGCCAAAATCATCGCCGTGGGTACGCCGCTATTTTACAAAGCAGCGGTTGATGCACTGGCGGGGGACGGCAACAATGACGCCTGGATGCTGGGGTTTGGCGCGGTGGGCCTGACGGTGGCTTATGGCGTGGCGCGGCTGATGAATGTGGGGTTTCAGCAGTTGCGCGATGCGATATTTGCCCGGGTGGCACAGCGCGCGCTCAGGTCCTTGGCGTTGCGCACCTTCAGCCATATTCACACCATGTCGATGCGCTATCACATCACCCGCAAAACCGGCGGCCTCAGCCGGATCATTGAGCGCGGCGTCAAGGGGGTCGAGTTTCTGCTGCGGTTTTTGCTGTTTTCCATCGGGCCGCTGATCCTTGAGCTGGTGATGATCGGCATTGTCCTTTGGGCATTGTTTGATTTTTGGTATCTGGCGGTGGTGATGGTGGTGATTGCGGCCTATGTCGCCTTTACCTTTCAGGTGACGGAATGGCGGGTGAAGCTGCGCAAGGCGATGAATGACCACGACACTGACGCCAATCAAAAAGCCATCGACAGCCTGCTGAACTTTGAAACCGTCAAGTATTTCGGTGCCGAGGCGTTTGAAGCGGCGCGCTATGATGTGGCGATGCGGGGGTACGAATCGGCGGCGCTGCAGACATCCTATTCGCTGGCCTTGCTGAATTTTGGCCAGTCATTTTTGATCACATCCGGCCTTGTGATCGTCATGGTGATGGCCGCCTTTGGGGTGCAGAGCGGGCAACTGAGCGTTGGCGATTTTGTGATGGTCAACGCATATATGATCCAGATCACCCTGCCGCTGAATTTCCTTGGCACGGTTTACCGCGAAATCCGTCAGTCGCTGGTGGATATGGGTGAGATGTTTGATTTGCTTGAACAGCCCCCGGATGTGACCGATAAGCCCGGCGCCAAAGCGTTGGTGGTACGGAGCGGGGCAATAAATTTTGACAATGTGAGCTTTGGCTATGAGCCTGAACGACCGATTTTGAAAGGCATCAGCCTGCGCGTGCCGGCAGGGCAGACGGTGGCGATTGTCGGCTCGTCCGGGTCGGGTAAATCCACCATCGGGCGGTTGCTGTTTCGGTTTTATGATGTTCAGGGCGGGCATGTGAAAATTGACGGGCAGGATGTGCGGGATGTGACGCAATCAAGCTTGCATGACGCCATCGGTGTGGTGCCGCAGGATACGGTGCTGTTTAATGACAGCATTGGTTATAACATCGCCTATGGCCGCGAGGGGGCGACTCAGAGCGAAGTTGAGGCGGCGGCAAAGGCCGCGCGGGTGCATGATTTCATCGCTGGATTACCCGACGGTTATCAAACGACAGTGGGTGAGCGGGGGCTGAAATTGTCGGGCGGTGAAAAGCAGCGCGTGGGGATTGCCCGTACCTTGCTGAAAAATCCGCCAATTCTGTTATTGGATGAGGCCACAAGTGCGCTTGATTCCCAGACCGAGCAGGGTATTCAGGATGCCCTTGCGCTTGCAGGGCAGGGCCGCACGGTGATCACCATTGCGCACCGGCTTTCGACCATTGCAGACGCGGACCGGATTGTGGTGCTGGAAGAGGGGCAGATTGTTGAGGAGGGCACGCATTCCGAGCTGTTGGCGCAGCAGGGGAGGTATGCCGATCTGTGGCGGCGGCAGGCCAGTGAACGCAATGTATCGGCAGCGTGAGGCCCAAATCTTTTGATAAAAGATTTGCAAAAAGTTTTTTGAAAACTTTTTGGGTCAGCACAACAGTGTTACCGGCTGGTTATTACAGAAGATGATGACCTGACCTGCATTCTCCACCGCATGGTATCCACGCCGTGTTATTTCACGAAAAAAACGTGCCCGCCCGACAATCCGGTCAATATCGTGCAGGCTGCGCCGGACAGAAGTGCCATCGCGGGCCGCTTTGGCATCAAATATTTTCCGCATCCAAATATCCGGCGGCAGCAGGATTTGCATCTGTGACATGACAACAAATTGACGCAACATAGTTAATGTTGGCTTAATTCTATTCAGCCGCCCGCAATGGTTTGCTGCCGGGTTTTGGTGTGACCGGAAAGTCAGCCTTGTTTTGCAGAGGTTCCTCATCCCAGATAATCTCAGGCGCTCTGACCCGTTTGGCGGCAATATTAAGCGCCCAGTCGCTTGCTGCCCGGCTGCTGCCGCCCAGTGACATCATCGCCAGTAGCTGCGCCAACCAGCGCAGATAGGTGGCCGACCATATCCGCAGCGCCAACATTGAAGGTGTGAAGATTAGTGTCAGGACCGTAGCAATACCAAGGCCAAACACCACCGCCGTGGCCAGTTGTTTCCACCAAAGTGCCGTCGGGCTGTCGAAGGAATATCCGCCATTTATGAAATCAAGGCTGAGGCCAAACATCATCGGCGCCAGCCCCGCCATGGTGGTGATGGTGGTCAGTAAAACCGGGCGGATACGGGCCTCGGTCGTGCGGGTGATGGCCTCAATCCGGGGCATGTAGCGGCTGAATTCCTGATAGGTGTCGATCAGCACAATGTTGTTGTTCACCACAATCCCCGCCAGTGCCACGATGCCGGTGCCGGTCATGATGATTGAGAACGGTTGGTTCATCACCAACATGCCAATCAGCACGCCGGTGGTGGACAGGATCACCGCCAACAGCACCAGAACCGCGTTATAGACGCTGTTGAACTGCGCCAGCAGGATGATGAACATCAACCCAAGCGCCCCCAAAAATGCCTTTTGCAGGAAGGCACCGGATTCGGCCTGATCATCGGCATCACCGGTCCATTCATAATCCAGCCCGGCGGGCAAAACGCCGCTATCGAGCCATTTGGTGATATGGGCGATGCGCTCATTCGCGGTCAGGGGCACTTCGGTTTCATTGCCGTCCTGATCGGTTACTGTCGCGGTCAGGCCCTTGGTAATATCAGCTTTGACATCATAATACCGGATCTGATCCACCCGGTCGATCTGCGCCAGCCCCGGCACAGGTTTGCGGCTGATGAAATTCGACAGCGGCACCAGCCCATCCTCGGTGCGCACTTTCAGCGTATCAAGCGTGCTGAGCACCCGGTATTGTTCCGGCAGGCGGATGCGGATATCGACTTCGTCATCGCTGCTGTCAACCCGCATGGTATCGAGCAAAATGCCGCGCGTGACCAGTTGCACCATCGCGCCCACAATCACCACATCCGCGCCAAACCGCCCGGCCTTGGCCACGTCCACATCTATTTGCCAGTCGATCCGGGGCAGGGGCAGGGTGTCTTCAATCAGCGTCAGCCCCCGGGTTTCATCAAACTTGGCCCGCGCCAGTTTGGTGAAATCGCGCAGTAGCTGACGGTCATTGCTTTTAAGCCGCAAATGCACCGGCTTGCCCGAGGCGGGGCCGCGTTCCAGCGCCAGAATTTCAATCTTGATACCGGGAATTTTGCTCAGGCTTGCGGTCAGTTCGGCAATGGTGACATCGCCGTCATTGGCCGGGTTGGTGACTTTACGCTGCACCTCGTAATTCAGCAGTGGTACGGTGAACCATGTCTCATAGGTGGTGGGGCGGTCCTCCCATGGGATGATCTCAAGCTGCACCTGCCCGATGGTATCCAGCGGCGGTTGCGCCCCGCCGGTGTTGTTATCCAGCCCGCCGTCGCCAGCAAAGGCAAAGGCGCTTTTGATATTGGGATGGGCCAGGACCACCTGCTCAACCTGATTGACCAGCGCGTCCTTTTGCTCAATCGAGAGGTTGCCGCGCGCGCGCACATAGACCAGCGCATTTTCCGGCTCGGATTCGACGAAAAACTCAACCCCGCGATTGTGGCCGATAAAGAAGACCAGAACCGTGCCCACCAGCACGAATATGGCGCAGAATGCAATTAGCGGGGCAATTGGATTGCCGGCAATCATATGGATGAAACGGCCAAAAGCGGTGCGGCGATAGCCGGATTTCACCTTTTTATCGCGCTGAGGAAATACCTTGCGCCGCAGCCACCGCAACAGATTGCCAAACCGGCGGGGAAGGGCGAGGGCCGCCAGAAACACTGCCACGACACCGGCCATCCCCACCGCCGCCGAGACCAGCGCCAGCATCAGCAAGACAAAAGCGGCAACCAAAGAGGGCACGACCGAGCCGATGATGGCAGCCATATCCATGGTGGAAAATTGCAGGCCGACCTGCGACAGCAGGTAGGGCATGGTATATTTGGCAAGCATAATGGCACCAATCGCCACCGGAAACAGCAGCAGATGCCAGAGGAAACCGGCCTTTGCGATGCGGTTGATCCGGGCGTTGAACCAGCCCTCAAGCCGCCCGGTGACGCCGCCCATTACCGGCAGGTAAACCAGCGCCACCAGCAAGGACGCCGACAGCACAAAGATCAGCGTCACCGGCAACATGCGCATGAACTGCCCCGGCACACCGGGCCAGAACAGCATCGGTAAAAACGCGCAAAGCGTGGTCGCGGTGGAGCTGACCACCGGCCAGAACATGCGCTTGGCAGCTTCCACATAGGCGTGCATCGGGCCGATGCCCTCATCTATGCGCCGGTCGGCATATTCCACCACCACAATCGCCCCGTCCACCAGCATCCCAACGGATAAAATAAGGCCAAACATCACGATGTTGGACACCGCCACGCCCATCACTGCCAGCATGGCAAAGCACAACAGGAACGAGGTGGGAATGGCAAACCCCACCAACAGGGCGGGCCGAATGCCAAGGGTTGCAAGGATCACGATCATCACCAGCGCAATCGCTGTCATCACAGCGCCTTCGAGCTGACTGACCATCGAGGCGATGGTGCGCGACTGATCTATTGATGTGCCCACATTGACTGCCGCGCGCATTTCCCTGGGCCAGGCGGCTTTGGCCTCGGCCACGGTTTTGCGCACCAGATCGGCGGTGTCGATGATGTTGAAACCCTTGCGCTTGACCACCTGCAGGGCCACGGTATTTTTACCATTAAACCGGGCGGTGCCGATGCGGTCTTCAAAGGTCAGGTTGATCTGCGCCAGATCGCCAAGGGTCACCACCCGGTCGCCATTGGTTTTGACCGGCAGGCCGTAAATATCACGGGTATCATCAAAGGAAGACGGGATTTTCACCGAAAACGACCCCTGAGCGCTATCAACCTCACCCGCCGCAATCAGCTGATTGTTGTTGCGCACAACAGAGATCAGCTCGCCTGCGGTGACGTTATAAGCCTCAAGCCGCAGGGGATCGATCAGCACCTCAACCATCTCATCACGGTTGCCGGCAATGCCCGCTTCCAGCACCGGCTCCAACCCCTCAAGCTTATCTTGCAAGTCCTTGGCCAGCCGCGCCATGGTACGTTCGGGCAGGGGGCCGGTAAGATTAACGATGATGATCGGGAATTCGCTGAAATTCACTTCGTTGATTTCGTATTTTTCAGCGTCATCAGGGAAATCGGCTTCGGCCTTGTCCATGGCATCGCGCACATCGGCCATAATCTTGGTCTTGTCCCAGCCGAAATCAAATTCCAGCGCCACACCGGCAAAATTTTCTGCCGCCGTGCCGGTCATTTCCTTCAACCCGTCAAGAGCGCTCAACTCGGCTTCCATCACCCGGACCAGCAATTTCTCACTGTCCTCAGCGGAAATGCCGGGGAAGGGGACCGAGACAAACAGCGCTGGTATCTCGATATCCGGCTCACCCTCTTTGGGCAGGCCAAGATAGGCCATGGTGCCCGCCAGAACCGACAGGATAATAAAAGCAATGACCATGCGTGCCCGGGCCGCAGCCCAGTCCACCAACCCTGTCATTAATTTATCCCTTCATATGAGGCGGCAACGGGGACACCGTCGGTGACATATTCCTGGCCGATGATGATCACATTCACCTGCTCGGGCAAACCATTTAGCCAGACCCCCTCGGTTGTATCATTGAGCAATGTAACCGGGGTAAACAGCGCCTTGTTTTCGGCGGTGACAATGCGCACGCCCAGGGTGCCCTCATCATTCAGGGTAAGGGCGGATTGCGGCAACAGATGCGCTTTGACGCCCTCGGCGGCGATTAGGATTTCGGCGGTCTGACCATCGCGAATGGCAAGATCGGGGTTGGGCACTTCGATCTCAACCCGAAAGGTGCGGGTGGTGGGATCGGCGGAACGCGACAGGAAAACCACCTCGCCCTCAACCTCATCGCCCGAGGCAAGCCGCGCCCCGGCTTGGGCCCCCAACATGACGCGGGCAACCTCGGTTTCGGGCACAAAGCCAACCAGAATGACCGGATCAAGCTGAATCACCGTGGCACAAAGGCTACCCGGTTGCAGCAGGCTGCCCAATTCGGCGGTGTCAGATTCCAAAACCCCATCAAAGGTGGCGGTGATTGTCAGGCGCTTGATCTCTTCCTCGGCGGCGGCCACGGCAGCAGCAGCGGATTGAATGCCCGCCTGTGTGGCCTCCAGCCCCGAGCGCGCGGCCTGAACTGCGGCTTCGGCGGAACTGACAGCGGCGCGGGTTGCGGCCACACGGGTATCCGAGGCAAAGCCTTCGGTTGACAGCTTTTCGGCGGCGTTCACGTTAATTTCGGCCTCGGTCAGCAGGGCCTGCGCCTCAAGCACACGCGCCTGTGATTCGGGCACGCGCGCGCGCGCTTCGGTCAGGCGGGCCTGCGCCTCGGTCAAAGCGGCCTCGCGGGCGGCGGGATCAAGCCGGCATAAAAGCTGGCCTTCAGTGACAAACGCGCCCTTACGCAGCGGCTCAGATATGACCTGACCCGAGGTTTCAGAGCGCAGCTCAACCTCACGGTCGGCTTCGGTCTGACCGCGCAGGATAAGCGCATTGTTCACTAATTGCGCGGTTGAATGCACCGCGATGACGCCAACCCGTTTAGGGGCATCTTCCGGCGGGGATGTCTGATCTGTCGCAGGCGTGGCCACCTCCTTGGCAGGGGCCGCAGCAAACATCGCCACAAGCGCTGCGCGTTGGAACACAAAAGCATAAATCAGCGCCGACACGACAATCGCGGCAAGTATTGGAAACAATCGCATAATGTGCCCTTTTGAGTGTAACGCCCGCCTGATCGGCAAAAGTGAGGGACCGCGCGGGTTTATCAACCGTAATTTCGCTAAACTGACCAGTTCAGAATACACTTTTCATCTACGGGCTTCAAGATGGGCCATTCCTGCAACACCAAGGCCCCTTGGCAGGGCCGGGGCTTCGGGGTAAGAGGGGGCAAAATATTAATGGGAAGAGATGCGTGAGCGAGACTGACAGTTTTATTGATGAGGTGACCGAAGAGGTCCGCCGTGATCGTTTGTTTGTGCTGATGAAGCGCTATGGCTGGATTGCGATTTTATTGGTGTTTGTTCTGGTCGGCGGGGCCGCGTGGAATGAATGGAGTAAGGCCAAAACCCGCGCGGTGGCGCAAGATTTTGGCGATAACATCCTTGCGGCACTTGAGCTTGACGAGCGCGGTGATCGTGCCAAAGCCCTGGCCGCGCTGGATTCAGAAGACCCATCTGCCAAAGCGGTGCTTGATCTGCTGGCCGCGGGCGAGTTTTCAGCCGATGACCCACAAGCGGCAGCGGCGCGGCTTCTGGCCTTGGCGGACCGCGATGGTACTGCGCCGGTTTATCGCCAGATTGCGATTCTCAAGGCGGTGGCGATTCCGGGGTCTGGCCTGTCGGCGCAAGATCGCCGGGCACGTCTTGACGGCATTGCCCTTGTGGGTGGTCTGACCGGGCTTTTGGCCGATGAGCAACTGGCCTATCTGGACATTGAAACCGGTGACAAAGACGCGGCTCTTGAGCGTTTGCAGGGGATCATTGAAAACGCCGAAACCCCTGCGGGCTTGCGCCAACGGGTGACACAGGTGATTGTGGCTTTGGGGGGCGCATTGCCCGGAGGGTGATAGCGCTGTTAATATAATGACCGCTTACGTGCCCATATCGGCACGGGGCATGACGGGCAAAACGGGGGCTAGTGTTTTGAAATCAACTGGTATTTATCTGGGGCTGGTTTTTGTCCTTGTCCTTGCGGGCTGTCAGAGAGACGATCCGATTCTGCCCGGTATCCGCGAGGGTATCCGTGATGAACAGGTGAATGCGGCCTTTGTCCCGAATGAAGAGGCCAGCGATGAAAATGATTTACCGCTGGTATTGCCAAAACCCATCGTAAACGCCGACTGGCCACAAAGTATCGGCACAGAGCTGACGCGCGTCGCCCATCCCGCCCTGAGCAAAACGCCACAGCTTGTCTGGTCGGTCCCGATTGGCGCGGGTGACAGCCGCAAATCCCGCATTACCGCTGATCCGATTGTGGCCCAGGGCCGGGTGTTTGCAATGGACGCGCAATCAAAGGTATCGGCATTCACCACCGCTGGCGCAGCAGTCTGGAGCACGGATTTGGTGCCCGAGAATGAAAACGCCTCGGATGCAACCGGTGGCGGTCTGGCTTACGGCGATGATAAGGTTTTCGTCACCTCGGGCTTTGGCCTGATTACGGCGCTTGATGCGGCCACCGGCGCAGTTGTCTGGCAGCAGAATATGCGCGCCACCGGGTCCGGTAGCCCAACCTATCTGGAGGGGCTGGTCTATGCGGTTTCCGGCGATGATGTTGCCTGGGCGCTGGACGCAAAAACCGGCCGTATTCGCTGGCAGTTGTCGGCCACCCCTGATCTGAGCAATGTGCTGGGCGGCCCGGCCCCGGCGCTTTCGCAAAAATACGCGGTTTTTGCTTACGGTGCCAGTGAATTCCAGGGGGCCTTTCGCAAGGGCGGCCTGCGCCTGTGGGATGCACAGATTGCCGGGCAGCGGCCGGGGTTCTCTAGCGCGCGGATTGGCGATATCACTGGGGATCCGGTTATCGTTGGTGACCGCATCTTTACCGGCAGTCATTCGGGCCGCACCGTGGCGCTTAATCTGGCTAATGGCGAGCGTTTATGGACAGCCAAAGACGGTCCGCTTAACCGGGTCTGGCCTGCGGGCAATTCGATCTTCATGATCACCGACCGCAATGAGCTGGTGCGGATCAACGCCGAAAATGGCCGCCGTATCTGGGGCAAGGCCCTGTCTTTTTTCAAAAGCAAAAAGCCCAAACGCCAGGCCCGGATCATTGCCCACCAAGGGCCGATTATTGCTGGTGGACAGTTGATTGTGGCGTCGGATGATGGATTTATTCATCTTTACAATCCAACCACCGGCACTGAGACCGGAACCGTACCATTGCCCGGTGGTGCCAGTTCAAACCCGATTGTGGCGGGCGGCACGCTTTATGTTGTCACCTCCAACGGCAAATTGCTGGCTTTCCGTTAGCGGCATGATGCTGTAACAGGGCGGCTTGACCGGCCCGGAGCCATATTGAAATGAGTTTTACCCTAGCCATTGTGGGACGCCCGAATGTGGGCAAATCCACGTTATTCAACCGCCTTGTGGGCAAACGTCTGGCGCTGGTCGATAACCAGCCCGGCGTGACCCGCGATCTGCGCGAAGGGGCGGCGCGGCTGGCCGATCTGCGCTTTACGGTGATTGATACGGCGGGGCTTGAGCAGGCCACTGACGAATCGTTGCAAGGCCGGATGCGCAAGCTGACCGAGCGCGCCGTGGATATGGCCGATATTTGCCTCTTTATGATTGACGCGCGCACGGGCGTGACCCCGGCGGATGAAATTTTCGCCGAAATTCTACGCAAACGCTCGGCGCATGTCATTCTGGCCGCCAACAAGGCCGAAGGATCAGCCGCAGATGCCGGTGTTAACGAGGCGTGGGCGCTTGGCCTGGGCGAGCCAATTCGTTTGTCAGCCGAGCACGGCGAGGGGCTGAATGATCTTTATTCACAGCTCATGCCGCTGGCCGATGCCTTTGCTGAGCGTGCCAAGGCGGATGCGCCCGAGACGGACGTAGAAATAGCCGAGGATGAGCCGGGTGAGATGCGTACCCCCACCCGTGCCAAGCCGCTTCAGGTTGCGGTTGTCGGCCGGCCAAATTCCGGAAAATCCACCCTTATCAATACAATACTTGGGGAAGATCGACTTTTGACCGGCCCTGAGGCTGGGATTACCCGCGATGCGATTTCGGTACAGATCGACTGGGACGGCCTGCCGATGCGGATATTTGACACCGCCGGGATGCGCAAAAAGGCGCGGGTGCAGGAAAAGCTTGAAAAGCTGTCGGTGGGCGATGGCCTGCGGGCGGTGAAATTCGCCGAAGTGGTGGTTGTGCTGCTCGATGCCGCGATCCCGTTTGAGCAGCAGGATTTGCGCATTGCCGATCTGGCCGAGCGTGAAGGCCGCGCGGTGGTGCTGGCGGTGAATAAATGGGATATTGAGCCGAATAAACAGCAAAAACTGCGCGATCTGCGCGAAAGTTTTGAGCGTCTTCTGCCGCAGTTGCGCGGCGCGCCATTGGTCACGGTTTCGGCCAAAACCGGCAAGGGCATTGACCGCCTGCGCGTGGCGATTGAGAAGGCCTATGAGGTGTGGAATCGACGCATCACCACGGCACAGCTCAACCGCTGGCTTACCGGGATGCTTGAGGCCCATCCGCCCCCCGCGCCGAGCGGCAGACGCATCAAACTGCGCTATATGACCCAAGCCAAAACCCGCCCGCCGGGGTTTGTGGTGATGTGCTCATTGCCTGATAAACTGCCGACAAGTTATTCGCGTTATCTGGTCAATGGCTTGCGGCAGGATTTTGATATGCCGGGCACGCCGATTCGTCTGCATATGCGCTCTCAATCGGATAAAAACCCCTATAAGGCCAAGAAAAAAACCGCGCCCTCGCGTCTGCGCAAACATCTGGGCCGTAGGCCGACGGACTAGGGTCCTGATCCTAACCTGTGGGTTCCAAACCGGCAAAAGCCTGCCGCGATTTTTTAGGTGGGCTTTGCAAATCCCTTTAAAAGTCTTACTATCATAGGTGTAAAATAGGGCTGTTTTGGGCAGCCTGTTGATCATCATGGGAGCATCGGGGCAATGCAAACGATCACCATACGCGATTTTACTAAGCCATATGCACGCAAAAGCGATGCCATGGGCGCGCTCAGCCTTGTGGCCACCTTTACGGTTTATTTCATCGCGTTGGGTCTGGCCGGGCTTTATGCCGCGCAGCTTTATATCTCAATTCCCTTGGTTGTGATCCTCGCCTTCGCCATGGTCCGGCTTTATGTGTTGCAACACGATTGCGGGCATGACTCGTTGTTTGCCACTAGGTGGCTGAATACGGTGGCGGGCTATGCCTTATCGGTGTTTTCGCTGACGCCGTACCGGGTGATGCAATACAACCACAATCAGCATCATGCCTATCTGGGCAATCTTGAGCACCGCGAAACCACCGAAATATTCACCATGACCTTGCGCGAATGGAACGCCGCGCCCTTGCGCAAACGCCTGTCATACCGGCTGTATCGTAACCCGTTTATCATGCTGTCGCTGGGCGGCATCGTGACCTATTTCTTTGTCTACCGCTGGCCGCGCAATACGCTAAGCACCGGCGGGGCCTTGGGGGTACTGGCGCATAACCTCATGCTCGCGGGGTTTGTTGGTCTGCTTTATCTGACGCTCGGCTGGGCCGGGGTTGCTGTTTGGCTGGCAAGTGGCGTGCTGGCCGGGGTAATCGGGGTGTTTTTGGTCTATCTGCAACATAATTTTGAGGACACCTATTGGGGCAGAAAACCCGATCTGGATTTCCGCAAGGCGACGCTGGTCGGCTCGTCCTCGCTTGATCTGGGGCATTGGTGGGACATTGGCACCGGCAATATCGCCTATCATGATCTGCACCATTATAATCCCGGCATTCCGTCTTATAACCTGCGCCGCTGTCAGCGTGATTTACCCGAGGTGCTGAAGATGCATGATGTCATCCGCTGGCCTCAGGCCCTGGGCAGTTTCCGGCTCAGGCTGTGGGATGAGGAGCGCGAAAAGCTGGTGCCATTCCCCAAACATCGCCTGACTTCAAATAATCACCCTGAAAATGTCATCGGGGCGGCCATAAAGTAAGGTTAACCTGACTTGACCCAAACGGTTTTGGGTTTGATGTTGCCCAAAATGGCCTTTCATTTGGCATTTTGGGCGGGGGATAGTATGAAACGCATTTTGATATTTTGTGACGGCACCTGGAATTCGCCAACCATTGCGCAGCCGACCAATGTTCATGCGCTGTGCAAGGCGGCGGTGGAAAGCGATGATCAGATGTGTCTCTATTTTCCCGGCGTCGGCACCGGCGGGAGGTTCAGCACGTTCATTGGTAAATGGATCAACAAAATTGGCGGCGGCGCGTTTGGCTGGGGGTTGAACCGCAATATCAAGGTGGCCTATGCGGCGCTGGCCGAAACCTATGATCCGGGCGATCAGATCATGATTTTTGGCTTTTCGCGCGGCGCTTTTACGGCGCGCTCTTTGGCCGGCATGATCCGCAAATGTGGCCTGCTGGATAAAGCAACGGTGACCCGGCGGCGGGTCAATAAGGCCTTCCGGCTTTACCGCAAACGCGGCTCAAAAAACCGACCGGATGCGCCGCATATCTGGCGCAGGCGGCAAGAATTTTCGCCGTCTTATGCAACCTCAAAAAAGGATCAGGGGATGCGTGCCGATGGCTCGCAGGTGATTGAGATCGCCTATCTTGGCATCTGGGAAACGGTGGGTGCGTTGGGTATTCCCGAAACCCTTCTGGGGCCGCTGGCGCGGCAGATCAACAAGCGCTATCAGTTTCACGATACCGATCTATCAAGCATGGTCAAACATGCCCGCCATGCGCTGGCACTGGATGAGCGGCGCAAATTCTACCGGCCCGCGAAATGGGGCAATCTTGATAAAAACGGGGCTAATCCGGGCCTGAACCAAGGTAAAACCGGTGCAAACCGCCCGTATCAGCAGGTCTGGTTCATCGGCAGCCATCCGATTGTTGGCGGCAGCAGCACGGTGCGCCCGCTGGTGGCTTATGCGCTTGACTGGATCACCAAGGGCGCGATGCAACACGGGGTCACCCTCAGCCCGTCGGCGGTGCTTCCCGATGCAACGCCAAACGCTAATGTTGACGCCGGTGAGATCAGTGATCCCGGTGGCATCTATAATATCGCGCCCAACCTTTTGGCATGGCGCGACGGCCCGACCAAGACATCAGACCGGCACATATCGGTTGACACAAGGCTGGATCACGATCCAAATTACCGCCCCCGCACCATGCGCGCGCTGCGGCCGGATTTGTGGCCCTAAACCAGCACGCCCTCAGCGCTCAGCCGGGTCTTGCCGCCCAACAGCCCATGCAACACCTGCGGCAACTCAACCGAGCCATCCGCCTGCTGGCCGTTTTCCAGCACCGCAATCAAACAGCGCCCCACGGCAAGGCCTGAGCCATTCAGCGTATGCACAAATTGCGGCTTGCCGCCCTGGGCAGGCTTGAAACGCGCCTTCATCCGCCGCGCCTGAAAATCACCGCACACGGAAACCGAGCTGATCTCACGGTACATATCCTGCCCCGGCAGCCAGACCTCAATATCATGGGTGCGGCGGGCGCCAAACCCGGTGTCGCCGGTACACAGCATCACGGTGCGGTAAGGCAGGCCCAGCTTTTCCAAAATCCCCTGCGCGCATTTGGTCATCCGGTCCAACTCATCACGGGAGCGGTCCGGATGGGTGATGCTCACCATCTCGACCTTTTCAAACTGGTGCTGGCGCAGCATCCCGGCGGTATCACGCCCCGCCGATCCCGCCTCGGAGCGAAAGCATTGCGCGTGCGCCACATAGCGCTGCGGCAGGCTGGCCTCGTCCACCACCTCGTTATTGACGATATTGGTCAGCGGCACCTCGGATGTCGGGATCAGCCACCAGCCATTAGTGGTGCGGTAGCTGTCCTCGCCAAATTTCGGCAACTGCCCGGTGCCGAGCATCATTTCCTCGCGCACCAAAACCGGCGTCCATGTTTCCGTCAGGCCATTTTCATCCACATGGGTGTTGAGCATGAACTGCGCCAGCGCCCGGTGAATGCGCGCGACGGCCCCCTTGAGCACCACAAACCGCGCGCCGGAAAGCTTGGCCGCCAGCTCAAAATCCATGCCCGGAGCCACGCCTGCCAGCTCATAATGCTCGCGCGGTTTGAAATCATATTTTCCTGGGCTTCCCCAGCGGTGAATTTCCACATTATCGGCCTCATCCGCTCCGTCCGGCACATCATCATAGGGCAGGTTGGGCAGCCCCATCAGCAGATCCTCAAGGGCGGCATCATCAATACCCGCCGCATGTTTCAACTCGGCCACCTCGGCCTTTTTCTCACCCACAAGCGCGCGCAACCGCTCAAATTCGGCCTCATCGCCTTGGGCCTTGGCGGCCCCTACCAGTTTTGAGGCTTTGTTCTGCTCGGCCTGTGCTGTTTCAGCGGCCATGATTTTAGCGCGCCTTGTTTCATCCAACTTCAGGATCGCGACCGACACCCGCTCAAGCCCCCGCCGCTTCATGGCGTCGTCGAAGGCAGTGGGGTTCTCGCGGATGGCCCGGATATCATGCATCAAACTGATCCTTTAACTGAGTCGATCTTTGCGGGCCTTATGCACCAGATTATTAGCGGGGTGTAGGGTGGGTGAAACCCACGCGCGGTTTTATTACAGGTGCCATGCGCAATCCGATGCTTCACACCTTGCAAATACCGCTCTGCGGCCCTAGGTTCCGTCAAAATTCAATGGGGGCCGTCCCCGCAAGATACGAAGGACAATACCCATGCAGCAACTTGGCCAATTTATTCCCCTGATCCTGATCTTCGGGATCATGTATTTCCTGCTGATCCGCCCGCAGCAAAATAAGCTCAAACAACACAAAGCCATGGTGGCCGCCGTGCGGCGTGGTGATCAGGTGATTACCCAAGGCGGCATTATCGGCAAGGTGACCAAAGTCAAGGAAGGCCAGGAAGTTGAGGTTGAGATTGCCAAGGATGTCAAGGTGCGGCTGATCAAATCGACCATCGCTGATGTCATCTCAAAAACCGAGCCAGCCAATAACAACTAAGAAATTAGAACATTCTAACCCGTTGAAAAGGCAAAGTTAATGCTGCAAATTGATCTGTGGAAACGCATTGTGATCTGGGTCTTTGTGGCCCTTGGTCTGCTTTTGGCCCTGCCCAACGGGTTTTATTCCCAGGTTGAAACCCACAATGATGCATTGGCGGCGATTGAGGCCGGGGATACAAGCCCCGAACTGACTGAGCAGGCGGGGAAATGGCCCGGCTGGCTGCCGTCAAGGCTGGTCAATCTGGGGCTTGACCTGCGGGGCGGCGCGCATCTTTTGGCTGAGGTGCAGGTTGAGGATGTCTATCAGACCCGGCTTGAGAGCATGTGGCCCGAGGTGCGTGATCTGCTGCGTGAGGAACGCGCCACAATCGGGCCGATCCGTCTGCAATCCACAGAAGGTGCCGAACTTCAGGTGCGTTTGGTTGAGAAACCCGATCAGGTGCAAGAGGCCGCCACTTTGGTGCGGGGGTTGGCCCGCCCGGTTACCACGCTTACCGGGGTTGGGGCCTCGGATATTGAGGTTAGAATCGACCGCGATAAGATTATCATCACCCTGAGCGAAGCCGAAAGGCTGGCCATGGATGAGCGTACCGTAAAGCAGTCACTTGAAATAATCCGCCGCCGGATTGATGAGGTTGGCACCCGTGAGCCGACGATCCAGCGCCAAGGCAAGGACCGCATCCTGATTCAGGTGCCGGGCATCGGCAGCGCCGCCGAGCTGAAGGAAATCATCGGCACCACCGCCCAGTTGAAATTCCAACCGGTGATCGGCCGCGCTGGCAGCGCCAGTGATGTCGCCGGTCCGGGCAATGAAATCCTGCCGTCTTTAGACGAGCCAGGCGTGTTTTATATCCTCGAAAAGGCCCCGGTTGTGACCGGTGAGGAACTGGTTGATGCGCAGCCTGCGTTTGATCAAAACGGTCGCCCTGCGGTGTCTTTCCGCTTCAATCCCACCGGGGCGCGCCAATTTGGCGACTATACAGCGGAAAATATCGGTAACCCCTTTGCCATCGTTCTTGACGGCGAAGTGGTCAGTGCGCCGGTGATTCAAAGTCGTATTCCCAGTGGTGTGGGCATCATCACCGGTCAGTTTACGATTGAAGATACTGCCAGTATGTCAATTCTGCTGCGCGCCGGTGCCCTACCCGCGAGCCTTGAATTCTTGGAAGAACGCACCGTTGGCCCCGAGCTGGGTGCAGACAGCGTCAAGGCCGGGCAGATTGCCTCTATCGTGGCCTTCGCGCTGGTATTGCTCTTTATGTTCCTCAGCTATGGCACCTTCGGAATTTTTGCCAATATCGCGCTGATCATCAATGTTGGGATGATCTTTGGCCTGCTCAGTCTGATCGGGGCAACGCTGACCTTACCCGGCATTGCGGGCATCGTGCTGACCATCGGTATGGCGGTGGATGCCAATGTGCTGGTGTTTGAGCGTATCCGCGAAGAGGCTAAAACCGCCCGTGGTCCGTCGCGGGCAATCGCATTGGGATACGAGAAAGCCCTGAGTGCGATTACCGACGCCAACATCACCACCTTCATCACCGCGCTGATCCTCTTTATGGTGGGCAGTGGTCCGGTGCGCGGTTTTGCCATTACCCTTGGTCTTGGCATCCTTACCTCGGTCTTTACGGCGATTTTTGTTACCCGTCTGATGGCCGTGATTTGGTTTGAGCGCCGCCGCCCGAAAACAGTGTTGCAGGGGCGGGCGTTCAGGCTGGTGCCGAAAGAAACCAACTGGGATTTTTTTGGCCGCTGGAAAATCACCATTGGCGCCTCCATTTTATTGGCCGTGATCTCTATCGTTTCCTTCGGCGCGCAGGGCCTTAATTTTGGCATTGATTTCCGTGGTGGCACCACAATCCGCACCCAAAGTACCGTGCCGGTGGATGTGGGCGCATACCGCGCTGCAATCGCGCCGCTTAATCTGGGGGATGTGGTGATAACAGAGGTGTTTGATCCAACATTTGCTGCCGATCACAATGTCGCAATGGTCCGGATACAGGCACAGGAAGGTCAGGAAAGTGTTTCAGCGGATATCACTCGTGAGGTTGAAGCGGCCCTGCAACAGGTGGTGCCAGACCTTACATTCACCTCAGTAGAAAGTGTCGGGCCGAAAGTATCAGGCGAGCTGATCTGGACAGCCGCCCTTGCGGTATTCCTCGCGATTTCGGCGGTGCTGATCTATATCTGGCTGAGGTTTGAGTGGCAGTTTGCTGTCGGGGCGGTGATTGCCTTGGTGCATGATGTTTGGCTGACTATCGGCGTCTTTTCGGTGCTACAGATACAGTTTGATCTGGCCACCATCGCGGCCCTTCTGACCATCGTGGGCTATTCGATCAATGATACGGTGGTGGTGTTTGATCGGGTGCGTGAAAACCTGCGAAAGTACAAGAAAAAGCCACTTTCCGAGGTGCTTAACCTGTCGATCAACGAAACCCTCAGCCGCACGGTGATGACCTCCGTCACCACCCTTCTGGCGCTCTTGGCGCTGTTTATTCTGGGCGGTGATGTGATCCGGGGCTTTGTCTTTGCGATGATCTGGGGTGTGATTGTCGGCACTTATAGTTCGGTCTTTATTGCCAGTACCATTTTGTTGCGGTTCGGTGTGAAGCGCGACTGGTCGAAGAAAGATATCGATGCTGGCAATCAATATGCCAACATTGATCCCTGACGCCTTAACGCAGCTTTGGCAGGTGCCGGGGCTGGGTTGGTTATTGCTGGCCATCGGGGTTGCCGGACTTGTGCGCGGCTTTGCCGGCTTTGGAACAGCTTTGATCTTTGTGCCCGTGGCCGGGATATTCCTGCCGCCCAGGACAATCATCACCGTGATGGTCCTGACCGGGATGCTCAGCACATTTGTCTTGCTGCCAAGGGCCTGGGCGCAAGGATCTCGCCGGGAGGTTGGGGTTTTGGCCATGGCGGGGTTGTTCACCGTGCCCATTGGCATATGGCTTTTGGGACAGCTTGATGCCATTGTGATCCGCTGGATCGTGACGATTATTGCCGGGTCTACCCTTGCGGCGCTGCTGGCGGGCTGGCGGTTTACCGGGCATGTCAACCGGGCGGGGCTTTTGCTGATCGGTGGCACGGCGGGTATAATTGGCGGTATGACCGGGCTGACCGGGCCGGTTGTGATCCTGTTTTATCTGGCCGGGCAAACATCGGCGCAGACGGTGCGGGCCAATACCATTATGTTTCTGGCTGCTTTGGATATTGTCATTGCTGGCAATCTGGCACTTCAGGGGGTTGTCGGGCTGAAAGACGTGGTCCTTGCCGGCGCGCTGGCGGTGCCCTATTTTATCACCACAATGATCGGCCAATCGTTGTTTTCGCCGCTGTATGAGCGGCTATATCGCTGGCTGGCTTTTGGGGTTATCGGGCTTGCTGTGCTTTCGGGAATGCCAGTATGGGAATAGGCTATGATATTGAATGAAATCACTTTTTCAACAGCCATGCCGATTGATGGCTATGGCCCCGGGTTTTTCCGAATCGGCCGAGAGGCCCTGCAGGGTGCGCTGGTGGTTACCGCAACCGGTGTGAAAAGCTGGGGCGGGTTTGACGACGCCAAAACCCTGCTTGATCTGGCCGGGAAGGTTGACGTTTTGCTTATCGGCACCGGCCCCGAGATTGCCCATATTCCTGCCAAACTGCGGGGTCGGCTTGAGGCTGTGGGGATTGGCGTTGAGATGATGAATTCCCCCGCCGCCTGCCGCACCTATAATGTGCTTTTATCCGAGGGTCGGCGGGTTGCGACAGCGTTGTTGCCGGTGTGACATACATGCGCCTGTAACAGCCGCGCTGATTGCGATAAGAGCGGGGGCATGGTGATTAAGGTAATAGATCTGACGATCGCGCGCGGCGGTATCAAGGTGCTTGAGGGCGTCTCATTTACCCTTGAGGCTGGCAAGGCTTTGGTGCTGCGGGGGCCAAATGGCATCGGAAAAACCACGCTTTTGCGCACCATAGCGGGGCTGCAAAAACCGGTGTCTGGCCGGATTGAGGCAGACCCGGACCGGCTGGTTTATGCTGGGCACGCGGATGGGCTGAAGCCAACTTTAAGCGTTGCAGAAAACCTGAAGTTCTGGGCGCAGGTCTTTGGAAATACAGATATATCTGTGGCCTTACAGGTGTTTGAAATCACCCCGCTAGCCGATCGCGCGGCGGGCGAATTATCTGCTGGTCAAAAGCGCCGTTTGGGCCTTGCGCGGCTGTTGGTCACTGGCCGTCCGGTATGGATTTTGGATGAGCCGACCGTGTCGCTTGATACCGCAGCGGTCGCGATGTTTGCGGCTGCCGTGCGGGCGCATTTGGATCAGGGCGGATCGGCGCTGATCGCCACCCATATTGATCTGGGGTTGCACGAGGCCGAGCTGCTGGATGTGGCGCAGTATCGCGCCAAAGCCCCTGATGTGGATGATTTTGACGGGGCATTTTTATGATTGCCCTGCTGATGCGCGATATGAGGCTGGCGATGCGGGCCGGAGGGGGATTTGGCCTTGGCCTGTCTTTTTTCCTTATTGTTGTGGTACTTGTGCCGTTTGGCGTGGGGCCGCAAAGCGCTTTGCTGGGGAAAATTGCGCCGGGAATTTTGTGGCTTGGGGCGCTTTTGGCCTGTCTGCTGTCGCTTGACCGGATATTTGCCCTTGATTGGGAAGACGGATCGCTTGATCTGTTGGCCACCGCGCCCTTGCCGATGGAGGCGATTGTCAGTATCAAATCATTGGCTCATTGGGTAACCACGGGCCTGCCTTTGGTGCTGGCGGCGCCTTTGTTTGGCTTGCTGCTGAACCTGCCGCAGGCGGGGTATAAGCCATTGATATTATCGCTTATTTTGGGCACACCGGCGCTGAGTGTGATCGGCACATTTGGCGCCGCCCTGACCGTAAGCCTGAAACGCGGCGGGTTGTTGCTGAGTCTTTTGGTGCTGCCGTTATATGTGCCAACCCTGATCTTTGGGGCCGAAATGGCGCGGCGCGGAATCGCCGGATTGGAGGCGACCACGCCGATGTTGATGCTGGCCGGGATCACCTGCGGCGCAATCGCGCTTATGCCCTTTGCCTCGGCTGCGGTATTGCGGGTAAACCTGAGATGATAGGAATGGAGCCTGAGCAGATATGCCATTGAATTCATTATGGGAATACGCAAATCCCAGAAAATTTATCCAAACAACCGACAAGGTTCTGCCATGGGTGGCGACGCTGGCGGTTGTGGCTTTGGTCACGGGATTAGTCTGGGGATTTTTCTTTACGCCTGCGGATTACAGGCAAGGTGCAACGGTAAAAATCATTTATATTCATGTGCCTGGCGCCTTGATGGCGATTAATATCTGGCTGATGATGCTGGTGACATCGCTGATCTGGATCGTCCGGCGGCATCATGTCAGTGCGCTGGCGGCGCGGGCGGCGGCACCGATTGGCATGGTGATGACGCTTATTGCCCTGATAACTGGCGCAATCTGGGGGCAGCCGATGTGGGGCACATGGTGGGCGTGGGACCCGAGATTGACCAGTTTCTTAATCCTTTTTCTGTTTTATATCGGGTACATAGCGCTTTGGAGTGCGATTGAGAATGATGACACCGCCGCCGATCTGACCAGTATTTTATGCCTTGTAGGATCGGTTTTTGCGCTGCTCAGTCGTTATGCGGTGAATTTCTGGAATCAAGGATTGCATCAGGGCGCGTCGATGAGCCTGGACAAAGAAGAGCATGTGGCGGATGTTTTTTATTACCCGTTGCTCTTGTGCATTGCGGGTTTCATATTACTTTTTATAAGCTTAGTTCTGCTTAGAACCCGCACCGAAATCCGTGCCCGCCGGTTGCGGGTGTTACTTGCGCGCGAAAGGATGGGGTGATGCCCGAATTGGGAAAATATGCCGAGACGGTTTTGTCGGCTTATGCAGCTTCGATTGTTCTGATCGTTGGGCTGGTTGCGGTCAGCATTATCCGCTCTGCTAAGATTAAGAAGCAGCTGCAAGACGTTGAAAGTAAGGTAAAAAACAATGGCTAAATTCTCACCAGTGATGATCGCTCCACCTGCAATTTTTGCCGGACTTGCGCTGCTTTTCTTTGTTGGCTTGCTACGGGAAAATCCGAATTCATTGCCCTCTGCGCTGAAGGGAAAACAAGCGCCGGCGGTTGTTTTAGGGCAGCTTGGCCAGCAAAAAGTGTTTGACGACAATGTCTTACGTGAGGATGGTGTGAAGCTGGTGAATTTTTGGGCAAGCTGGTGTGTGCCGTGCCGGGTGGAACACCCGAATTTAGTTGCCCTGGCCAATGAGGGCATCAAAATCTATGGGGTGAATTACAAGGATACTGACGTCAAGGCCTTGAAATTCCTTGAGGAATTCAAAAGCCCTTACACGATGATCGGAACAGACCCACAGGGAAAAATGGCGATCAACTGGGGTGTTTATGGCATCCCAGAGACCTTTATCATTGATTCAAAAGGAACGATCGTGTTGCGTTTTGTCGGGGCGATTACCGAAAGGACGTTGGAAAGTCAGATCCGCCCGGCGATTGCGGCGGCGCAGTAAACCGGGGGGAAATGTTGTACAAGTTGTACAACATGACCCCCTGTTTTGTACAAAACTCCGGCAGATTTATGAAAACCTGCCGGAATTTGCCTGAAATCCGGGATATGACCGCCGGTCAGGCGGATTTGGCCAGGTTGCGCAGCACGTACTGCAACACGCCGCCATGCTCAATATATTCGATCTCAATCGCAGTATCGATGCGGCATTTCAGGGTGATGTTTTTCACCGTCCCATCCCCCATGGTGATGGTGCAGGGCACCTCTTGCAGCGGCTGAATTGTGTCGAGGCCCGAGATGGAAACCTGTTCAGACCCGGTAAGGCCGAGGGATTTGCGCGAATCATTGCCGGTGAACTCAAACGGGATCACCCCCATGCCGACCAGATTTGAGCGGTGGATGCGCTCAAAACTTTCGGCAATCACCGCCTTGACCCCCAAAAGGGCGGTGCCCTTGGCGGCCCAATCGCGTGAAGACCCGGCACCGTATTGCGCGCCGCCAAATACCACCAGCGGGATGCCAGCATCCTGATAGGCCATGGCGGCGTCAAAGATCGAGGTTTGCTTGCCGTCAGGGCCAAGGGTATAGCCGCCCTCAACATTGTCGAGCATTTCATTGCGGATGCGGATATTGGCAAAGGTGCCGCGCATCATCACCTGATGATTGCCACGCCGCGAGCCGTAAGAGTTGAACTCACGCACCGGCACCTGATGCGCCAGCAGATATTGCCCGGCGGGGCTGTCAGCGGTGAAGGAGCCAGCCGGCGAGATGTGATCGGTGGTGACCATATCGCCCAGAAGCGCCAAAACTTTGGCCCCGTTGATATTGCTGATGGTGCCCGGCTCGCGGCTCATGCCCTGAAAATAGGGCGGGTTTTGAACGTAGGTGGAGTTGGGCGGCCAATCGTAGGTCTCGGCTGAGGAGGTCTCAACCGCCTGCCATTTTTCATCGCCTTTGAACACGTCGGCGTATTTTTCGAGGAATTCGTCGCGGGTGACGGTTTGATCCACCAGATCAGAGACTTCGCGCGAGGTGGGCCAGATGTCTTTGAGATAGACGTCGCGGCCGCCCGGCGTTTGGGTGATCGGGTCGGTGGCGAGGTTGATGTCCATGGTGCCGGCCAAGGCATAAGCCACCACCAGGGGCGGCGAGGCGAGGTAGTTGGCGCGCACGTCGGGGCTGATCCGGCCCTCAAAATTGCGGTTGCCGGAAAGCACCGAGGTGGCGACAAGATCGCCCTCGGCGATGGCTTTGGACAGCTCGGGCTGGATCGGGCCGGAATTGCCGATGCAGGTGGTGCAGCCGTAGCCCACGAGGTTGAAGCCAAGGGCATCGAGATCCTTTTGCAGATCGGCGGCCTCAAGATAGGCGCTGACCACCTGGCTTCCCGGCGCGAGGGAGGTTTTGACCCACGGTTTGCGGGTCAGGCCCAAAGCGGCGGCTTTGCGGGCAACGAGGCCTGCGCCGATCATCACATAGGGGTTGGAGGTGTTGGTGCAGGACGTAATCGAGGCAATGACAATATCGCCGGACGAAAGCGTATAATCCTCACCCGCGACGGCAATTTCTTTGTTCATCGGGCGCTTGAAGGTGTTTTTCATCTCACCGGCAAAGGCGGTTTTGGCGTCGGTCAGGGCGACGTAATCCTGTGGCCGTTTCGGGCCGGAAATGGCGGGGACAATCGTGCCCATATCAAGGCTTAGGGTATCGGTATAGATCGGCGCGTAATCGGCACCGCGCCAGAAGCCGTTGGTCTTGGCGTAGGCCTCAACCAAGGCAATCCGTGCCTCATCGCGGCCGGTGTTGCGCAGGTAGCGCAGGGTCTCGGCGTCGACCGGGAAAAAGCCGCAGGTGGCGCCGTATTCGGGGGCCATGTTGGCAATGGTGGCGCGATCAGCCAAGGGCAGATGATCAAGGCCGGGGCCGTAGAATTCGACGAATTTGCCAACCACGCCGTGAGCGCGCAGTAGTTCAACCACCTTGAGCACCAGATCGGTGCCGGTGGTGCCCTCAAGCATGGCACCGGTCAGCTCAAAGCCGACAACCTCGGGGATCAGCATCGAAATCGGCTGGCCAAGCATTGCCGCTTCGGCCTCAATCCCGCCGACGCCCCAGCCGAGCACGGCCATGCCGTTGACCATGGTGGTGTGGCTGTCGGTGCCGACGAGCGTATCGGGATAGGCGACGACCTCGCCGTTTTGATCGGTATCCGACCAGATTGTTTGCCCAAGATATTCAAGATTGACCTGATGGCAGATGCCGGTGCCAGGGGGCACGACGCGGAAATTGTTGAACGCGCCCTGACCCCATTTGAGGAACTGGTAACGCTCCATATTGCGCTGATATTCGCGGTCGACATTCATCCGAAAGGCGCGGGGCGTGCCAAATTCGTCGATCATCACCGAGTGGTCAATCACCAGATCAACCGGATTAAGCGGGTTGATCTGTTGCGCATCACCGCCAAGGGCCACAATGCCGTCGCGCATCGCCGCCAAGTCAACCACAGCGGGCACGCCGGTGAAATCCTGCATCAAGACGCGGGCCGGGCGATAGGCAATCTCACGCGGGTTTTTGCCGCCATTGCTGGCCCAATCGGAAAACGCGCGGATGTCATCGGTGGTGACGGTTTTGCCGTCCTCAAAGCGCAGCATGTTTTCCAGCACCACGCGCAGGGCGGCGGGCAGGCGGGAGAAATTGCCAAGGCCCGCGTCTTCGGCGGCTTTGATCGAGTAATAGGCGACGGTTTTGCCGCCGACGCTGAGGGTTTTGCGGGTTTTGTTGCGATCTGATCCGACGGTGATTGGCATGGGACACTCCTTAGATATGTTCGACTTAGATATGTACGACATGGGGCATGAGTTTGCCCGCTTCTGGCCCATAATTCGGGGGCGTTCAAGGGGGGAATAGATAAATTGTATACTATTGCACACAAAATAACAATATTTCAGAAACCGATAATATTTCAGAAACCGAAGGTGACTCGCGAAACCTTGATTGGATATTCATCATCAGAGTGCATAATACTTATTGGTATACCGTTTCACCGGACCAAAAGGGATATTTGCGGGCGATGCGCTTTGTATTGAAAATGATGATTGCCATGATCGTGATGGCGCTGCCGGTGCAGGCACAGGTGCAGGAAAATTCTGTGGTGAATTCTGCGATGAATTCTGTGGTGAATCCTGCGATGGATCCTGTGGTGGTGGAGCTGTTCACCTCACAAGGGTGCCCATCCTGCCCGCGCGCAGATGCGTTTTTGCAGGAGCTGGCGGCGCGCGATGATGTTCTGGCGCTGGCGCTGCATGTGGATTACTGGGATTATATCGGCTGGAAAGACAGCTTTGCCAGCCCTCAATATACTGCGCGGCAAAGGGCTTATGCCAAATCACAAGGGCAACGGATGGTGTATACGCCGCAGATGATCATCAATGGCGTGGATCAGGTGGTTGGCACCCGAACGGTTGATGTGGTGGATGTGATTGCCCGGCATAAAACGCGCGAGCCGTATGTGTCGCTTGAGGTGACCCGTGATGGCAGTCAGTTGAGCATCCGGGCCGAAGCCGGAGAGCCATTGGCGGACCGCCTGACGGTGCAGTTGATCCGTTATAGGCCGCAGGCGCGGGTGGATATTAAGCGCGGCGAAAATGCCGGGCGCAGCATTAATTATGTGAATATCGTGACCAGGCTGGAGATTTTGCAGCAGTGGGATACCAATGAGCCGCTTGAGCTGGAGGCGTCTGTGAGCGGTAATGAGCCGGTGGTGATCTTATTGCAGCATGAGGGATACGGACCGGTCGCGGCGGTGGCAAGGCTGCGTTAAACAAGCGTTTAGACGTAATGTTAAGCCTTCTCGGCATTGCCCCTTTTCATGGGGGGTAATCGGGTTATATATAGCGCCCTGAGAGTTTTTGTTCCTCTAAAGAGATGCAGCGCGTTGGCGACTATTATGACCCACTCTATCATCCATATGGCTGGCCAGAATGACGACGGTGATGATACGTCGGTTGTGGTTGAAACACGGCCTGAAACCAAGCGGCCACCGCTGTTTAAGGTGCTGCTTTTGAACGATGATTTCACCCCGATGGAGTTTGTCATCACCGTGCTGGAGCGGTTTTTCCGGATGGATCATGTGCAGGCGTCTGAGATCATGCTGACGGTGCATCTTAAGGGGGTGGCAGTGGTGGGGATATTCAGCCATGAGATTGCCGAAACCAAAGTCAGTCAGGTGATGGATTTTGCCCGCCGGCATCAGCATCCGCTGCAATGCACCATGGAAAAAGAGTGAAAGAGGGCGTTTCGCGCCTGTGGGTGGCGATGGCCGAGGGCGGGCTGGTGTTGCCCGAGGCCGGGGATATTGCGGTTTTTGCCCCCCGGGCGGGGGCTGATTTGACGGCGCTGCCGCTGGCGCGGTGCCATATAATCAGCGATTTCAAGCCCGATCATGATCATTTTGCCGGGCTTGGATTTCAATGTTTCACCAAACCGCAGGGGCGTTATAGCGCCGCGCTGATCTTATTGCCGCGCGCCAAGGCGCTGGCGCGGGCGCTGGTGGCGCAGGCGGCGGCGGTGACGGATGGGGTGGTGATTGTTGACGGGGCCAAGACCGACGGGGTGGAATCGCTGCTGCGCGATTGCCGCAAGCGGGTTGCTGTTTTGGGGCCGGTCTCAAAGGCCCATGGCAAGGTTTTCTGGCTTAACGCCGGCGCGGGGTTTGACGATTGGGCGGCGGGCGAGGCGCATGAGATTGAAGGCGGGTTTATTACCGCACCGGGGGTTTTTTCCGCTGATGGGATTGATCCGGCGTCACAGCTTTTGGCGGATCATCTGCCCCGCAAACTGGGCGCGCGGGTGGCGGACCTTGGGGGCGGTTGGGGATATTTGAGTGCGCGGGCGCTGGAACGGCAGGATATTGTAGCGCTTGATCTGGTGGAGGCCGGGCATGGCGCGCTGGACTGCGCGCGGCGCAATATTGCGGACACACGGGTGAAACTGCATTGGGCGGATGCCTGTGTCTGGCGGCCAGAGGTGTTGCTGGATACGGTGATCTGCAACCCGCCGTTTCATACGGCACGGGCGGCCGATCCTGATCTGGGGCGCGGGTTTATCCGGGCGGCGGCGGCGATGCTGAAACCTGCGGGGCAGCTTTGGCTGGTGGCCAACCGGCACCTGGCTTATGAGACGACGCTGGCGGAATGTTTCACTGAGGTGACAGAGATTGCCGGCGATAACCGGTTTAAATTGCTGCGCGGATTTCGCCCGTCTCGCAAGCGGCGGTGAATTGCAATAAGCTGTTGCGATGAGAATCATCTGAGGGGCCAAATATGTCATTTTCAATCTCTGGCAAAACCGCGATTGTGACCGGCGGGGCCAATGGTATTGGTCTGGCCATCGGGCGTCATTTTGCCGATAAGGGCGCAAATGTGATGTTTGCTGATCGCGATGAGAAGCAGCTTAAAAATGAGCTGGGCAAAAATGATGAGGCTGGAAACATCCGCTATTTCGCCGGGGATTTGCGGCAAAAGCTGACGCAGGCCAATTTACTGTCGGCCACCATAGATGCGTTTGAGCAGGTGGATATTCTGGTCAATGCGGCGCGGCAGGTGAAGGTCTCGAATGCGCTGGACCCCGAGGATGATACCATCGAGGAGCTGTTGCAGCAAAACCTGATGACGGCGCTGCGGCTGAGCCAGCATGTGGCGCGGCGGATGATCCGGCAGGCGGAGGGCAATGAGAGTGGTCCGGCGGGGACGATTGTTAATCTGTCGTCGATTGCGGCGCGGCGCACGCACCCGGATTTGCTGGCGTTTTCAGTGTCGTCGGCGGCGCTGGATCAAATGACGCGCAGCCTTGCGGTGGCGCTGGCGCCGCATCATATCCGGGTCAATGCGGTGGCGTTCGGATCGGTGATGAGCGCGTCATTGCGAGACGCATTGCGCGAGGATATTGATCTGCGAGAAGAGATTGAGGGGCACACACCTTTGGGGCGGATTGCGGAATCGACCGAGTTGGCGGAGGCGGTGCAGTATCTGGCGAGTGACAGCTCAAGCTTTATGACCGGGCAGACGATGACATTGGATGGGGGTCGGACGCTGGTTGATCCGGTGTCGGCACCGGTGCATTGATTTTGTGGTGAATTTTGGGGCTGCTCGTCAGCCGTTACCGGCAGCCTCGCTTTGGGGGGACTTTTTGAATGACAGGTGAGATGAAATCAGAGAAAGCCCGCGCGGCGGCGTGGTTTCGCAAATTGCGTGATGAGATTGTCACGGCATTTGAGGGGTTGGAGGACAGCCATCAGGCCGGGCCAATGTCAGAATTGCCCGCCGGGCGGTTTGAGGTTCGGGAAACCAAGCGCGCGTCGGAGGATGGATCAGACGCGGGCGGCGGTCTGATGAGTGTGATGCGCGGTGGCCGGGTGTTTGAAAAGGTCGGCGTGAATGTATCGCAGGTTTACGGCGTGTTGGGCGAGGCGGCGCAGGTGGCGATGGCCGCACGCGGCGTGCCGGGGATCAAGGACGACCCGCGCTTTTGGGCCAGTGGCATCAGCCTTGTGGCGCATATGCAAAACCCGCAAGTTCCGGCGGTGCATATGAATACGCGGATGTTCTGGACGCCCGGGGGCTGGTGGTTTGGTGGTGGATCAGATTTGAACCCGTGCCTTGAATACGGCGAGGATACGGCGCATTTTCATGGGGTGCAGAAGGCGCATCTTGATCCCCATGGGGCGGCGCATTATCCCAAGCTGAAGGCCTGGGCGGATGAGTATTTTTATGTCCCGCACCGGGGCCGGGCGCGCGGGGTGGGCGGGATATTCATG
>UOEG01000008.1_pt1 | contig 33956 bp, 32 predicted proteins | sample 1990051 | NCBI WGS metagenome assembly UOEG01 (sample SAMEA4728526, study PRJEB27164) | hydrothermal vent metagenome | biome: marine basaltic hydrothermal vent biome; feature: marine hydrothermal vent; material: mineral | place: Pacific Ocean | collected 2011-06-14/2011-07-23 | depth 1741 m | reverse complement strand
AACCAGACGGCCACGCATATCGGGGATGATGCAAAAGCGGCATTTGTGGTTACAGCCCTCGGAGATTTTGAGATAGCTGTAGAGCCGCGGGGTGAGCTTCACGCCCGTCGCGGGCAGCAGATCAACATAGGGGTCGGGGGCAGGGGGCACGGCGATGTGGACCGCATCCAGAACCTGCTCATATTGGTGCGGGCCGGTGACGGCGAGGATGCGGGGATGATGCGCGCGGATGTAATCCGGCTCGGCCCCGAGGCAGCCGGTGACGATGACGCGGCCATTCTCAGAGAGCGCCTCACCGATGGCAGAGAGGCTTTCGGCCTTGGCGGAATCAAGGAACCCGCAGGTGTTGACGATCACCGCGTCCGCGCCGGTGTAATCGGGCGAGATGCCGTAGCCCTCGGCGCGCAGGCGGGTGAGGATGCGTTCGCTGTCCACAAGCGCCTTGGGACAGCCCAATGAGACCATGCCGATGGTGGGCTGGTCTTTGCGGGGGGTGCCTGTGAGGCGGGCATTTGCCCTGTCGGGGCGCAGGTCTGGTGGGTTGGTGCTCATAGCGGGGACATAGCCGGGTTTGCGCCAATGCAAAACCCAAATGTTGAAAAGCCGGGGCGGGTGTAGAATATGCTTGAACTGCCCGGCCTGCGGGCGCTAAAGAAGGCCGCAACGGACAGGTGGCCGAGTGGTCGAAGGCGCACGCCTGGAAAGTGTGTAGGCGGGAGACCGTCTCCAGGGTTCGAATCCCTGTCTGTCCGCCATTTTTTGTCTCACGATGCGCAGCACCTCCGACGGGGCGGCCTGACCGGTCGACGCGCAGTTGCACGTTTGGGGCAGAGTGTAGTTTGACACAGATATTTGCGGGCAGTCGGGTGCTGAAGGGATTGTTGCGTCAGGGCGGTTTTATGGTTGGCCGGTTGCATGTGGCAACCCTGATGAAGAAGATGGGGATTGAGGCGATCTATCGCCGTCCCAACACCTCAAAGCCAGCATCGGGGCACCTCATTTATCCTTACCTGTTGAGAAACATGGCGGTGAACCGGGCATATCGGCGCGGAAATTATGCGCAATCGCCCGGCAAAAGGTGGTCAGAATTGATGGTAAGAACCTGAAACCCAACGGGACTCAATGTATATGTTACTGTTATTCCCTCGTTTTTTGGGGAATTTCAGGGGGAAAAGAAAGCAGCTATGAGGTGGTTTGCCCTGGAATGCAGTAATGTTCACCGCCCCACACTGCGATTCTATTTTAGCTATCAAATACGGATATAGATTAACGCACCAACTCTTTCATGCCCTGCTCAAGCCCTGCCAATGTCATCGGCACCATCTGGCCGGCGAAAATCTTGTGGATCATGCCAATGGATTGGGTATAGCCCCAGTGATCCTTGGGGATCGGGTTGATCCACAGGTTGGAGGGCCATTGCGCCCGCGCGCGCGCCAGCCAAACCTGACCGGCCTCGGCGTTCATATGTTCATTGGCCCCGCCGGGATAGGCGATCTCATAGGGGGACATGCTGGCGTCGCCGACAAAGATGCATTTGTAATCTGTGCCGTAAGTGCGCAGTATTTCCTCGGTGGGGATTTGTGCCTCCCAGCGGCGGCGGTTGTCGCGCCACACGCCCTCATAAAGGCAGTTGTGGAAATAGAAATACTCCAGGTGTTTAAATTCAGCGCGGGCGGCGGAAAACAGCTCTTCCACCACTTTGATATAAGCATCCATCGAGCCGCCGACATCAAGAAACAACAGCACCTTCACCGCATTGCGCCGCTCGGGGCGGGTTTGCACATCAAGATAGCCATGCTCGGCGGTGGCGCGAATTGTGTTGTCGAGGTCAAGCTCATCTGCCGCCCCGTTGCGGGCCCAGCGGCGCAGGCGGCGGAGCGCCACTTTGATGTTACGGGTGCCCAGCTCAACGCTGTCGTCAAGATTGCGAAACTCGCGCTTGTCCCAGACTTTGACGGCGCGCTGGTGGCGGCTTTGGTCCTGACCGATGCGGATGCCTTCGGGGTTATAGCCATAAGCGCCAAAGGGCGAGGTGCCCGCCGTGCCGATCCATTTATTGCCCCCCTGATGGCGGTCTTTTTGCTCAGCCAGGCGCTGTTTGAGGGTCTCCATCAGCTTGTCAAAGCCGCCCAAAGCCTCAATCTCGGCCTTTTCAGCCGCGCTCAGGTGTTTTTCGGCCATTTTCTCAAGCCAGTCGCCGGGCAGATCAATCGCGTTCAGCACCTCGGCCGGGGTGATCTTTTCCAGCCCGCTGAAACTGGCGGCGAAGGCGCGGTCAAAGCGGTCAATGTTGCGCTCATCCTTGACCATGGCGGTGCGGGCGAGATAATAAAACCCTTCCGCGTCATAGGTGACAAGGCCCGCGCGCATGGCCTCAAGAAAGCTGAGGAATTCGCGCAGGGAGACCGGGATGCCGGCATTTCTCAGGGTTTCAAAAAACGGCAGGAACATGGGCGGCCAGAGTTATACCATGCGGAAAAAAGTAATGGTGATGAAGAGGGCGATAAGGGCAAATAATACCGCGTAGATAAAGGCATATTGCGCAATATCTGCCGGTTTTCCTTTGCGGCGGCGGGCCTTGAATGCGCCAAATATTGCGCCCAGTATGGCCCCGAATAATATGATCATGGCTTATCCGTTTGTGGTGTCAAGCGATGTGATTTCAGGGGTTTTGGTCAGTTTTGACCGCAGCACCCAATCGGTGCCAAAGCCGTAGCGTGCCCAGCCCAGACTGTCCAGCCGAAGCGCCTGCGCCATGTCTTTATCGCCCATCATTTCAAGCGCCTCGGCGCGCAGCAGCATCAGATTGGCCAAAAGGGCGGCATCCTCGTGGTTCTTGGCGGTGTCCACATAAGGCAGGATAAATTTCAACGCCACATCCGGCTGACCGGCAATGATGGACCAAGCCGCCAGTTGAATGGCGGTATTGGCCTGTTGTATCGCCGTGCCCGGGGTTTGCTGATAGGCCTTCATCGCAGCGCGAAAATGCTGCACCGAGAGCGCCGGGTTGGATTTTTTTGCAAGCTGGCCAAGGGTGTAATGGGTGAAACCCAGGCGATGATCAAACCACCCCTCAGAGGTGGCGATGTCCAAGGCCCGGTTGGCGGCGCGCATCCGTTTGGCCTGTGACGCGCTCGGTCCCAGTGCGGTTTCAATCGCATTAATCCAGGCGCGCGGCGTTGTTTTGGTAAGGCGCGGCGACAGGTTATCACCGGGCGGATTGAGCCGGCTAAGGATCGCAGGCAGGCGGCTTGCCACCTGTTGCCGGGTCATGCCCGAGTACAGCTCGGGTTGATAGGTGGCGCGCAGGATCAGCATGTCAAACCCGGTGAGGACAGTTTGCATGTTGTCATCATTATAGATGCTGTCGGGCAGGCGGTAGAGATCATTCAGCGGGCCAAGCGCCTGTGCCAGCTCCTCATGCAGGCAATCGCGGGTTTCTTGCGGGCTGACATCATTGGGAATGAATATCGCCAGCCGTGTGCGTTGGCGCATATCCCCCCAGCTTGTGGATTTGCCCCGCCAGGTTGCGCTGTATTCCTTCAGGCTTGAGACATTGGGCACCACGAAACAGGCGGCGCTGGGTTGAAACTTGTGAATATCGCGGCGCGATACCGCTTCGATTGTGATATTGGCCGCCCCGTCGCTGACCCGTGAGATATTGATCCCTGCCTCGCTGCGCAGGCGGCGAAGCAACCGGTCAAGATCAGGCAGCAATGTGACCGGGGGTACGCCGGTGATCCGTACCGTAATCGGGCTTTCAAACCGGGTAAAAACCGGCAGGGTGCTACCGGATTCCAGTTGAAACGACAGATCAAGGAAATCCCGCGCTATATCACTATTGGCGCGCGCAGGCGGCTGCGGGTTGGGGTTTGAGAATGTTTTGATTGGCGGCAGAGTGCCGCGCTCGGGGGGGGCGGCGCGCGATGTGGTATTGGCATCCGGCACCGGGGTGCAGGCCCCCAAAAGCAGCACAAGCGGTAAAATCAGCCGGTTAAATTTCACCGGGCGCGTCAAAAATCTGTTTTTCGTCTGCACATGCATAGGCGGGCCTTTGCGGCTTAGTCAAAACGTTTCGAGTTTAAGTTGAGATGCTACTTGAACCCGAAACGGATGTAACATTCATTAGTCACAAGCGTTTCGATATATTGCCGAGATTCGACACTATGCCGAAACGCTTCACAAGAGTTTATCCAGTCAGAAACGCCCAAGGTAAATATTTTCCCAAGAAAAACAAGTGAATACCGGGCGCGCGCCGCAGATATTCAGCGCTGTTGCCGCCGCGCCATGAAGGCCAGACGCTCAAACAGATGTACGTCTTGTTCATTCTTCAACAATGCGCCGTGCAGTTTGGGCAGGGCGTTGGGGCCGCTACGCTGCAGGTCTTCGGGGGTCAGATCTTCGGCCAGAAGCAGTTTGAGCCAGTCGAGAACCTCAGACGTTGACGGCTTTTTCTTCAGGCCGGATTGATCGCGGATCTCATAGAATTGCGTCAGGGCGGTGGTCAGAAGGGCGTCTTTGATGCCGGGGAAATGCACCTCAACAATCTGCCGCATGGTGTCGGTATCGGGAAAGCGGATGTAGTGGAAAAAGCAGCGCCGCAGGAAGGCGTCGGGCAGCTCTTTTTCATTGTTTGAGGTGATGATCACCACCGGGCGATGCCTGGCGCGGATTGTCTCATTTGTCTCGTAGACATGGAACTCCATTCTATCGAGTTCCTGCAACAGATCGTTGGGAAATTCGATGTCGGCCTTATCAATCTCATCAATCAGCAGCACCAGGCGTTCATCCGCCGTGAACGCCTGCCAAAGCTTGCCGGGGCGGATGTAATTGGCCACGTCATGCACCCGTTCCTCGCCCAGTTGACTATCGCGCAGGCGCGAAACCGCATCATATTCATAAAGGCCTTGCTGTGCCTTGGTGGTGGATTTGATGTTCCATTCCAGCAACGTAAGGCCCAACGCGGCGGCCACCTGCCGTGCCAGCTCGGTTTTGCCGGTGCCCGGCTCGCCTTTGACCAGCAGGGGGCGCTCAAGGGTGATGGCGGCATTGACGGCAATGCGCAGATCATCGGTGGCAATATAGCTGTCGGAACCTTGGAATTTCATCGGTTTTCAATCCTCATTAACGCGCATTGCTTGCCCCGTTGCGGACAAAAAGTAAAGCCTGTGGTGAATCAGATCAATGTCGCGTGATTGGCTAGTGACAAAGCCCGGTCGCGGGTGTACTGCATCGCCAAGGAGCGCCATTTGTCCGAGGAGACCACCATGCCCGACGCTGGCCTTAAGAAGGGGACCGAGATGAAAGCGGAACAGTTTCTGCCCGAGGATTATCGCCCGGCTGAAGATGAGCCATTCATGAATGACCGGCAGCTTGAGTATTTTCGACGCAAATTGACGGATTGGCGCGATGATTTGCTGCTCGGCAATCGCGACACCATTGAGGGGCTGCAAGACGGCACCCGCGCAATTCCCGATGTGGCCGACCGCGCCAGTGAGGAAACCGACCGCGCGCTTGAATTGCGCACCCGCGACCGGCAGCGTAAACTGGTGGGCAAGATCGAACAGGCGCTGCGCCGGATTGAAGAAGGCGAATACGGCTATTGCGAGGTAACCGGCGAGCCGATCAGCCTCAAACGTCTTGACGCACGCCCGATCGCCACCATGAGCCTTGAGGCCCAAGAAAATCACGAGCGCCGTGAAAAGGTACATCGCGACGATTGAGCGCAGGCTCATTTGGATATGATTTGAACGCCGGGGCTTTCGCTTCGGCGTTTTTCGTATCATGGCTGGGGTATGGATTTAGATGGTTTAAAAACACTTGTGATTGGTGCCGGAATTGGCGGGTTGGCTGTGGCCCGGGCCTTGGCGCTGCGCGGTGCGGATGTGACAGTGCTGGAGCAGGCCGGCGAGATTGCCGAGGTGGGCGCGGGCCTGCAAATCAGCCCCAATGGTTTTGCCGTGCTCAAGGCGCTTGGGTTGGGCGAGGGATTGCGCGCCACATCGGTGCAGGGCCGGGCGGTGGCCTTGCATGATTACCGGCGCGGTGAGGTGCTCAGGCTTGATCTTGGTCTGCTTGAGGACCAGAATTTTTATTTTGTACACCGTGCCGATCTGATTGATCTTTTGGCTGAGGCTGCGCGTGAGGCGGGGGTAAAGATCAGGCTGCTGCACAAGGTTGATCAGGTCGTGCCGGGGGACAGGCCAAAGGTTGTTCTGTCCAATGGGGCCGAAATCGCAGCAGATTTGGTGGTGGGCGCTGATGGGCTGCATTCAAAGCTGCGACCGGTGCTGAATGGGGATAACCTGCCGTTTTTCACTGGTCAGGTGGCCTGGCGCGCGATTGTGCCCAATGACGCAGGCCGTGGCCCCGAGGCCCATGTGCATATGGGGCCGCACCAGCATCTGGTCAGTTATCCGCTGCGCGGCGGGCGCGATCTGAATATCGTGGCGGTGCAGGAGCGCCCCAAATGGGCCGAAGAAAGCTGGAGCCAGCGCGATAATCCCGATGCCCTGCGCGCTGCATTTGCCGATTTTGGGCCTGAGGTGCAGGGGATGTTGACCAAGGTGGATGAGGTGTATTTATGGGGGCTTTTTCGCCATATGGTGGCCCCGGTCTGGCAGGGCGGAGGCACGGCATTGCTTGGGGATGCCGCACATCCCACCTTGCCGTTTATGGCGCAGGGCGCGGTGATGGCGCTGGAAGACGCCTGGGTTCTGGCCGATGCGCTGGCGCGGCAGGATGGGGTCGCCAAGGGCCTGTCCAGCTATCAATACAGGCGGGCGGCGCGGGCGCGCCGTGTGATCAATGCGGCAAATGGCAATGCCCGCAAATATCACCTGTCTTTTGGTCCTTTGCGGTGGGCCGCACATTCGGTGCTCAAGCTGGGTGGGTCTGTGGCCCCAAAGCGGATGATGACGCAGTTCAACTGGCTTTATGGGTATGATGTGACGCGCGACAGTTAGGGGGGCGTTTGGAGTTTTGTAGTGGGGTTATAAATTCAGAGCATCCCCAACAGCATGCCCCCCACGCCCCGGCCTTTGCGCCGAGGCCTTTCGGTTAACTCAGAGGTCCCGGCCGGGGGTAGTAGTCGTTCAGCCTGTCAATCACCTGCGTGCGAGCGCAGTTCGAGGCGGCATAATCCGCCACCCCAAAATGCGTCGTCTCAAGGCGACCGAGGGCGGCGGCGATGGCGATGGCCTCGACATTGGCCATGCCAAGGATTATTTCAATCAGCGCCTCGATGATGTTCTTGCACGCTTGCACAGCGAGACGCATGATGTGTTGATCCAGCGCGCGCATGAGATTTTAGCGAAAGCATCCAGCCTAGACACGGCGCGTGAAATCTTCGGGATGCTAACTGCTATCAAGCAGGCGGCTAGTTAAGTATTTAGGCTCCGAAAATATTATCTCAAGGTGACTTATCAAAAGCTCAATGTTAACTCGCGCGGGGCTGCGATTGTGAAATATGTGGTAGGGAATTACTGACGCCCAAATCTTTTATTAAAAGATTTGCAAAAGTTTTTCAAAACTTTTGAGCCAAGCGCTTTATTCTTCCAGGGTCAGTAAATACCAGCGCACTGCGTCATTACTGACCGGATCAAGATTTCTGACGCGCGATGACAGGCCGACCAACTGGGTGATGTGATAAGGAATCAACGTGCCTGAATTTTCAAACAAATATTCCTGAGCGTGGATATAATAATTTCGTCGTTCATTGAAATCCAGTTCAAGGCGTGCGCGCTCCAGCATGCGGTCAAACTCAGGGTCTTTGAAATAGGTTTCATTCCATTTGGCAGTGGAATGAAATGCCTCATTGAGGGCCTGATCCGCCGGGCGATCGCCCCAGCGGGTGGCCACTGCGGGTTTTTTCATCCACACCTCTGACCAATAGCCATCTGATGATACCTTCTCCACATGCACCCGGATGCCAGCTGCGGCCACTTGCTCCTGAAAGGCCACGGCCATGGCGGGCCAGGAATCGTCGTAGGTTGAGATATAGAGACTTATATCCAGGCCATCTGCAAAGCCCGCATCGGCCAGCAAAGCTTTGGCGCGGGGGATGTCCTGTGGGCAATCCATATTGGCGCGGTATTGATCATTCGGGGCCACGGGCGTGTCACATGAGATAATGCCACCGCCGCCGAGGGCAAGTTTCAGCAAGTCCTCACGGTCCACCGCTAGCCTTACCGCTTTGCGCACCCGCACATCGTCAAACGGGGCAAGGTCGGTGCGAAAAGCAATGCCAATCCAGTTGCCCGTTGGGATGTCCTGCACAATATAGCGGTCATTGCGGCGCAGTACATCGCGCAGGAGCGGCTTGATGCCGCGCTCCATGTCCAATTGCCCACCGAGAAAAGCCTGCAAGCGCGCCTGACTGTCGGAAATACCAATGATTTCCATCCGGGCCACGCCGGGCGGGCCTTTAAAATAATCCATATTCGCGGTGAGGATGGTGATGCCATCGGCGTCAAATTTCTCAACCTTGAAAGGCCCGGTGCCGATACCGGTTTGGGCGATGGTATCACCCGAGCCTTCGGGGATCATCCGCAGGCGCTTATCCATCAGTTGCAACGGCAGGTCGGCAAATGTGGATTGTAAGATCAGCCGCACGCTCAGCGGCCCCGTGGCCTCAACCTTATCAATCATTCTGATCACCGAGCGTGCCGGGCTGTCGGATGCGGGGTCAAGCACCCGGTTGAGGGAATAAACCACATCCTCGGCACCAAAGCTGCTGCCGTCATGAAAGACCACACCGGGCCGTAGGGTCAGCGTCCAGATGGTGCCGTCTTCATTCACCTCCCACGCGGTGGCCAGATCGGGCTGCGGGCGGCCATCAAGCCCCGGACGGATGAGGCGGCTCATAATCTTTTCGGTAATCTCCGGTACTTGCCCCTTGTTGATCGGATCAAGGTTTGAAAGTGCGCCCGAGCCGATGCCGTGGGCATGACGGAATGTGCCGGTGGGCTGGGCCATGGCAGAGCCTGCCCAGAGCAGGGCGGCAAGGCTAACGTAAATTAGATGGCGCATTTCTTTCCCTTTTGTGCCAGCGCACTGATTGAGCCGGTGTTAACCAGGTTTCGTCAAGGGAATTCGGGCAATTTCAGGGTCACAAATTGGGGAGGGTGTCGTTTAAACTCAAAATCAGCCGCCCTTGAGCCGTTGCAGCAGGTAAACCTCGCTGTCGGGCTTGACCGGCTCGGTCAGGCTGCTGGCGATGATACGGCCATCCACCGCGACGGAAACACCGGCGTCAATCGCGGGCTGCAATCCCGGATAGGCGGCGACGAGGCCTTGCAGGACCTCGCCGACATTTTTTGCGTCCACCTCAACGGTCTCATTACCCTCGGCAAAGGCCCGCAGGCCGGACCAAAGAGTGACCTCAACCATCGGTCTTTGCATCAAGGGCGGCCAGAATGCGCGGCGGCGACATCGGTAATTTGCGCAGGCGCACGCCAGCTGCTGCTGAAACCGCGTTGGCGATGGCGGCTAAAGGTGGGCAGATTGAGGTCTCGCCGACGCCGCGCACGCCGAAGGGATGGCCCGGGTTGGGCACCTCAACAATCACCGTGTCGATCATCGGCAAATCCGACGCCACAGGGATGCGGTAATCCAGGAAACCCGCGTTTTGCAAGCGGCCATCTTCGCCGTAAATATACTCTTCATTCAACGCCCAGCCGATGCCTTGCGCGGCCCCGCCTTGATACTGACCCTCCACATAAGCCGGGTGAATCGCCTTACCGGCATCCTGCACCACTGTGTAGCGGCTAACGGATGTCTTGCCGGTTTCAGGGTCTACCTCGGCGTCCACGATATGGGTGGCAAAGCTGACGCCCGCGCCTTCGGGGCTGGCCTCATAATGGCCCGAGATAGGCCCGCCGGTGGCCCCCATAGTGGCGGTGATCTCGGCGATTGGCATGGGCGGGAATTTTCCGGCGTTTGGCCCTGCGGGCACAGCACAGCCATCTTCCCATTTTACGGCCTCTTCCGGAATGTCCCATTTTGCTGCGGCACGGGCGCAGAGTTTTCTTTTGGCATCGCGCGCCGCCTTGATGGTGGCCAGACCCGAGGCATAAGTCACCCGGCTGCCATGGCTGACCTCATTATAGCCCAGACTTGCGGTATCAGCGATGGTGCAGCGGATGTTCTCATAAGGAATGCCCAGCTCTTCCGCCGCCATCAAAGCCATCGACGCGCGCGAGCCGCCAATATCGGGGGTGCCGACGGCAATCTGCGCAGTTCCATCCATGGAAAGCGCAAGGGTTACAGAGGTCTCCCCGCCGAAGTTAAACCAAAATCCGCAGGATATTCCACGCCCTTGACCGGGCTTGAGCGGCGCGGTGTAATGCGGATGCGCCTTGGCAGCTTCCAATGTTTCCACCAAACCAATGCGTGAGTAACGCGGGCCATAGCTGGCTTTGGTGCCTTCCCTGGCGGCATTTTTCAGGCGAGTATCAATCGGATCAAGGCCCAGTTGATTGCACAGCTCGTCAATCACCGATTCCACCGCATAAGCGGCCATGGGTGAACCCGGCGCGCGGTAGGCGGCCTGTTTGGGGCGGTTGGCCAATACATCATAGCCCACCTGACGCACATTTTTAAGGTCATAGCAGGCAAAGGCGCACATTGCGGTGAATTCCATCGGCGCACCGGGGAAGGCCCCGCCCTGCAGGCGGAATGTGCCAGTCGCGGCGGTAATTGTTCCGTCTTTCTTCATGCCGATTTTGATGTCCATCGACGCTGATGAGGTTGGCCCCGAGGCGCGAAACACTTCCGAGCGGCTCATCACCAGTTTGACCGGGCGGCTGGCCTTACGGCTGAGCGCCAGCGCCACGGGTTCAATGAACACGGTGGTTTTGCCGCCAAATCCGCCGCCAATCTCAGAGGCGGTAACCCGCAGCTGACTGGTTTCCAGCCCCAAAAGGGCGGCGCATATCTTTTGCACGTTCCAGTGGCCTTGGGTGCAGCACCACAGCTCACCCTTGCCGTCTCCGCCAAGCTGCGCAAGGCAGGCGTGCGGTTCGATATAGCCCTGATGGGTGGCCTCGGTTTTGAAATGGTCCTCAATGATCAGATCGGCCTCTTTGAAACCTGCCTCAACATCACCGTGGCCGCTTTCGTGATAGCGCACCACATTGGGGTGCAGGCCCTCGGGCACTGAGGCATTGGCGGTGCCCGCGCGGATCACCGGCGCGCCCTCGGCCATGGCGGCATCAACGTCGGTTACATGCGGCAGCACCTCGTACTTGACCTCGATCAGCTTGATGGCATCACGGGCAATCAGCGCCGATGTGGCCGCCACCGCTGCCACCGCATGACCATCATAAAGCGCGGTATCCCCGGCCATGATATTTTCCAGGATATTCCAGTTTCCACCGGTCAGACCTTTGGCAAAATCGGCGCGGGTGACAATCGCCTTCACGCCGTTGAGTGCCTCGGCCTTTGAGGTGTCAATCTTGAGGATACGCGCATGAGCATGGGGGCTGCGCACGATTGCGGCAAAAAGCATCCCAGGTGCATGGGCATCTGCCCCGAAAAGGGCGCGGCCTGTAACCTTATCCACCCCATCCGGACGATCAGGAGAGGTGCCTACATATTTGAAATTGCTGGTTTTTACATCATCCAGTGACATCAGGAATTCCCCCTCATATCCGCCGCTGTGTCCATCACAGCGCGAATTATTTTGTCATAGCCGGTGCAGCGGCACAGGTTGCCTGCCAGCCAATAGCGCACTTCTGTCTCCGTCGGATCCGGGTTTTTCTCAAGCAACGCCTTGGTCGCCACCAGAATACCGGGGGTGCAGATGCCACATTGCAGGGCGGCATATTCGATGAATTTCTGTTGCAGCGGATGCAGGTCCTCGCCATCGGCCATGCCTTCGACCGTTGCTATTTCTTTGCCCTCGGCCTCAGCCGCCAGCACCAGACACGAGCAAACCAGACGACCATCCATTGTGACCGAACAGGCGCCGCAATCGCCGGTGCCGCAGCCCTCTTTGACGCCAGTCAGATTAAGCCGCTCGCGCAGCACATCCAGCAGGGTTTCGCGCGGATCGCATAAAAATTCGGCATCGTCGCCGTTCACTTTGGTGGTAACATGGATCATGGGATTATCCTTTCGCCCGTGCGTAAGCCTGAAGCGCCACACGTCTGGCCAGCACCCCGGCCACATGGGTGCGGAATTTGATGGTGCCGCGTTTGTCGTCAATCGGGTTACAGGCGGCTGAGGCGGCGATTGCAAGGGCCTGCAATGCGGCCTCGTTCAGCGTGGTGCCGATGATGGCATTTGCGGCCTCAGGCACCGACAGGGCGGTGGGGGCGACGGCACCAAGTGCGACGCGCGCTTCAGATATTTCATCGCCGTCCAGGCGCAGGTTCACTGCCACGCCAACCACTGCGATGTCCATCTCGGTGCGCGGGATGAAACGCTGGTAAGCATCGCCGCCACGCTCACCGCGCGCGGGGATGGTGAGGCTGGTGACCATCTCACCTTTGGTAAGGCAGGTTTTGCCCGGCCCGGTGGGGATGTCTTCTACTGCGACAACCCGGCTGCCCTCGGGACCGGTGATATTGGCGCTCATACCGGCGGCAATCATCGCCGGCACCGAATCTGCCGCAGGGGAACCATTACACAGATTGCCGGTGAGCGTGGCGCGACCCTGAATTTGGGTGGAGCCAACAAGGTCCATCGCCTCAACCACGCCGGGCCAGTTTTTGGACAGGAGGGCGTGCTCGGACATTTCCGCGCCGGTGGCGGCGATGCCGATCTGCCAACTGCCGTCACGGTTTTGGGTAATGTCGCGTACCCCGTTGATATGTTTGACATCTATCAGCGTGTCGGGGGTGAAAATATCGGCCCGAAGCTGCACCAGAACATCGGTGCCACCGGCCAGAAACCGGGTGTTGCCGGGGGCATTGGTGGCCAGGTTGATGGCCTCATTAATAGTGGATGGCGTATGGTAATCCATGAGCGCTCCTGAATATTTCGCAGGGGCCAGCGCGTGGCCCGGATAACATGGCATGAGGAGTGTAAAGCCTCCCTTCGAGACAAGCACGACATTTTTGCAGGATTTGCAAGGGGGGAAGAGTCTGTAGGGTGGGTGAAACCCACGCAGGCTCAGGGTTGAATTCATCAAATCGCGCGTGGGTTTCACCCACCCTACAGTGCAGCCAGCAATGTAGCGCCACATTATGCCATTGAAATAATGAAATTTTTGGCTCCGGCGGTAGGGATCGAACCTACGACCAATTGATTAACAGTCAACTGCTCTACCGCTGAGCTACGCCGGAATACCGAGGGCTCGTATAGCAACCGCATCCGGCCCCGTCCAGTGGGGTTTTGACAATTTTTTGCAATGATTCACACTTGTGCCGGATTGAGCGAAAATTGCGCATGGGCCGAGATTGCCTGATCTGTGCAAATAAGGTTTTTACCATGTAAATCAATAAGATGGGCCAATACGTTGCGGGTGGCGGCAGGCAATAGCACCCGTGGCGTGTCGGTATAGATGGCCGTGGCCAGTTGCGCGGCTGTGGCCGGGCCTGCATTAAGCTGCGCAAGGATCGCGGCCTCGCGCGACAGGCGGTGGTTGATCAGCCAGTTGAGGCGCTCGGCTGGATCTGTCACCGGCGCGCCGTGGCCGGGATGAAATACCGCCGCTTCAAGCCGTTGCATTTTGCGGCAGGACGCCATGAAATCGGTGAGGTCGCCATCGGGGGGCGAGACCAGAGAGCTGGCCCAGCCCATTACCAGATCGCCGGTGAAAACCGTGTCATTGCCCCCATCATTCATGGCAAAACACATGTGATTGCCAAAATGCCCCGGGGTCCAGTGGGCTGTGAGTTGCCAGTCGGGGCCGCTCAGGGTTTGACCGTCCGTCAAGGTGATGTCAGGAACAAACCCCGTATCGACGCCTTCACCGCCCTGCGCGCCGCCGGAAAGGTGAAGCTGATGCATCACCGCGCTGCGCCCGGCCGTGGCATCGCCGTAGGCATAGACCGGGGCTTGGGTGCGCGCGGCCAGACGCGGCGCAAGGGGCGAATGATCAATATGCGCATGGGTGACAAGGATATGGCGGATGCGCTGACCGGGGTGCAGCGCGGCAAGGATGGCCTCAAGATGCCGCTCGTCATCGGGGCCGGGATCAATCACCACCAGATCAGTTTCACCAATCAGATAGGTGTTGGTGCCGCGATATGTCATCGCTGAGGGGTTCGGCGCCAGAATGCGCCGGATTGCCTGCCCCATCGGTTCAGGCCTGCCGGGGGTGGGGTTGAAATCATCTGCAGGCGGCATTGGCGGTTCCTTGGCTATTATGGCGGACGTTAGCCCAGCTTTGGCGGATTTAAAACAGCCGCGCGAGGACCGATTGCATCTGTTGCAGGCCGCGCGATATTTCCGCCTCATCAAAGGCGCAAAAGCCGCAATGCAACCCATAAACCGGATCGCCACCGCTGTAATATCCCTCTAATGGCGCACAGCTCAGGCCCGCTTTAGTCAGGTTTCTCTGCGCATGTTGCGGGTTAACCGGAGCGGCATAGCGCAGGGCAACCGACATGCCCGCACCGTGGTCTTGATAGTTGAGCAACCCGCCAAAATGCGCGTCTATCCCGGCCAGAAACGCCGCCCGCCGCCCCCGGTAAAGCCGCCGCATTTTGCGGATATGGCGGTGAAAAGCCCCGTCCTCCATGAACCGCGCCAACACCCGTTGCGGCAGGATCGAGGCGCGCCCGCCGCGTTGCCTGAGGACGTCATGCATGGGCGCAATCAGCGGCTCGGGCAGGACCAGATAGCCAATGCGCAGACCGCTTGAGAACACCTTGGAAAAGCTGCCCAGATAGATCACCTTTTGCCGCTGATCAAGCGACATCAAGGCCGGAACTGGTTGGCCAGCATAGCGAAATTCACTGTCAAAATCATCCTCGACCAGCCATTTTTTGGTGGCCAGATGCGCCTGACGCCGGGCGATGGGCATGGTGCCGCCAAGGGGAAACTGGCACGAGGGCGTGATCACCGAAAGCACCACATCTTGGCCGGGCAGGCGGGCACCCTGCGCATCAACCGCAAGCCAATGGGGGCGATACCCCAGACGCTGACACACCTGCGCCAATACCCGATAGCCGGGGTTTTCAAGGCCGATGCAGGCGTTTGGCGGGGCCACGGCCTGTAAAATCAGCTCCAAAGCATCGCCTGATCCGGCGGTGATCAGCACCTGATCCGGTGCGGCGGATACACCGCGCCAATCGCGCAGATGGGCAGCGATGGCGGCGCGCAGGGGCCAGTCGCCAAAAGGATCGGGAAGGTCGGATAATCCGCTGGCCTCGGTCCGGGCCACCCGGCCAACATATTGCGCCCAAAGTGCGTGCGGAAAGACGCGCATATCGGGGGATATATGGCTGAAGGGGCGAATACGGCCCGGTTTTGGGGCCTCGGCGCGGCGCGGCGGCGTGTGGATCAGCCACTCCTGTGCGGTGGGGCCAATATCAGAGGCAAAAACACCCGAGCCAACGCGCGATACGGCATAGCCCTCGGCGATCAACTGATCATAGGCGGCAATGATGGTGGCGCGCGAGACGCCGATTTCTTGGGCAAAACTGCGGCTTGGGGGCAGTTGCGCGCCGGGTTTTATCTGCCCCGTGCGGATGCTTTGGCTCAGATCATCATATAGCTGGCGAAACAGCGGTTTTTCAGCGGCTGCATCTAGGTCAACTGATAAAAGGGCGGCATGGGACATGATTGGACCGGTATAAAATACAATAATTGGATATTTACGCCAAACCAAAGCAAGTGCAAGCAGCAGGGGCAAATATAGGAGAAAATCATGGACCTGAAAACTGAACGCACCCGGGTGAAACGCAGCCATGAGCGCGGCAGCTATGACCGCGAAACCATTGATGCGGTGCTGGATGCCATCCCGTTTTGTCATATCGGCTACCTGCGTGATGGCGCGCCTTTTGTGGTGCCAACCCTGCAATGGCGCGCGGGCGATTATGTCTATTGGCATGGCTCCAGTGCCAGCACGATGATAAAAAAATCACGGGCCAATCCGGTTTGCCTGACGGTCTCGGCGCTTGATGGTGTTGTTTTGGCACGTTCGGGGTTTCACAGCTCGGTCAATTACCGCTCGGTCATGCTGCTGGGCGAGGCCGAGTTGGTGACCGACAAAGATCACAAAACCGCCGCCCTGAAAGCGATGTTTGACGCCTTGTTTCCGGGGCGGTGGGAGGCGGTGCGCCCGATGAACGCGAAAGAGCTGAAGGCCACAAGCGTGATGCGGCTTAAAATCACCGAAGGGTCGTGTAAAATCCGCACCGGTGGGCCGAATGATGATGACGCGGATTACGCGCTGCCGATCTGGGCCGGGGAGATTCCGATTGAGACCCGTCTGAGGCCTGCCATCGCTGATCCGCGCAACCTGCCGGGGGTGGAGATGCCCGAGCATATTGCGCATATCCACATCGGTCAGACCGGGGGTAAAACCGGGGGATAAAACTGGGGGGTAAACCGGGGGCAGAAAATTCATGTTTCAATGCCGGGACAAAACCCAGTAGGTTCGGGCCATGAAAATGAAATGGCTCAACCCCTATCTGCCACGCAGCCTGTTTGGCCGCGCGACGCTGATCCTGCTATTGCCGGTGATGACGGTGCTGTTGGTGGTGTCGATCGTATTTGTGCAGCGCCATTTTGAAGGGGTGTCGCGGCAGATGACCCGCTCGGTCAGTCGCGAAATTCAGCTGATGCTGGACCAGACGGATATGAGCGTGCCCGAACTGGACCGCTCATCTTTGGCCAGAACGCTTGGCATCCGGGCAAGGAAAATTCCGGCGGATCAGGCAAAATCAGGCTTCAACCGGCTTTGGTATGATTTCACCGGCTATGTGGTGATCCGGGAAATTAAGCTGCTGTTCCCCGAAGTGACGGCAATGGAGCTGCGCGATAATCGGTTTGTCCGGCTGTATTTTGCGCGGGGAAGCGCGCAGCTTGAACTGACAGTGGAACGCCGCAGGGTGTCGGCGGCAAAACCGCATCAGTTGCTGGTGAATATGGTGGGGTTTGGCGCGCTGATGACGGTGATCGCGTTTTTCTATATGCGCAAGCAACTGCGGCCAATCACCCGGCTGGCCGCTGCCGCCGAGGCGTTTGGCCGGGGGCGGCATGTGGAATACCGCCCGACGGGCGCGATAGAGGTACGCGCGGCGGGGGCTGCTTTTGTCGATATGCGCGCCCGGATTGAGCGCCAGATTGAGCAGCGCACGCTGATGCTGTCGGGGGTCAGCCATGATTTGCGCACGCCGCTCACCCGGCTGAAACTGGGGCTTTCCATGCTTGAGGATGCCGAGGCCGGGCGGCTCTATCGAGATGTCGAGGATATGGAGCGTCTGCTGGATGAATTTCTGGATTTCGCGCGCGGCGCGCAGGAGGATGAACCCGAGGCGGTGGCACCGGTTGATCTGGTGCAGCAGGTTGTGAAGGATTGCCAGCGCGCCAAGATCAACGCGGTGCTGATTGAAACCAGCGGCGAGGGCGAGGTGATGCTGCGCGAGGGGGGGATCCGGCGGGCGGTCGAGAATCTGATCAACAATGCGGTGCGCTATGGCACGGTTGCCGAGGTGTCGGTCAATCTGACCGATAAATCCCTGCGCATCCGGGTTGAGGATAATGGCCCCGGCATCCCGGCGGATCAGCACGACGAGGCTTTGAAGCCTTTCGCCCGGCTAGAGCCCGCCCGCAACCAGAACAAAGGCTCGGGCGTGGGGCTTGGCCTGTCGATTGTCAACGACGTCGCCCGCGCCCATGGCGGGGTGCTGCGGCTTGGGGAAAGCGAAAGGCTGGGCGGTTTATGCGCCGATATTGTGATCGCGCGGTAGAGAACCTGGGGCGCCTTTGATTAAGTAGCAAATTTTGTAAAAAATGTCAGCCCCCGTCCGGGTGGGGGCATGTGGTAGGGTCAAGCATTGCGGGACATCGCAAACCTTCCTACGTTTTCAATGAATTGCACCGCCCGCAAAAGCCCCCGCCTAGGGACGGGCGGGGGCCGGCATTTTTACAAAATGCCAAAGGGGAAATTATTCATAGGTTTCCGAGTTCTAATAATGAAATTACGTAAATTTAAATGACAAAATTAGTCGTCATCGCGATTGTCCAATTGGTATCCTGCAAACCATCCGTTCAAGCATCCAATGATACTCCCCAAATCAAGTTGTTTTGGCCTTTCCCATACCAATCAATTATTGTGAAACCACCCAAGGCCCACGCAGCCGCAGTTACTAATACTGGACCAGCAATTACGCCAATTACGAAGGTGAGTAATTTTGAAGATACCCATTCCATAACTACTGCTGCTGCATAAAGTGAGCCGAAGTATGTTAAGAATAAAAGACCCATTATACTGCCGTATTTAGAGTGACTAAACGTTGCGCCATTTGAAAATCAGTCAGTGTGATTGTTTCCGCCACCACCGTCGCGTAATTCAGAATAACCCCAAAATCAACAAACACCCAGACAATATCTAAAAGTAAATTCAGATGTCTGGTAGGCCCGGTAGGACTCGAACCTACGACCAAAGCGTTATGAGCGCTCTGCTCTAACCAACTGAGCTACAGGCCCGCCTGAGGCCCGCAATACGCGAGGCCGGGCAGGGGCGTCAAGAGGGTGTCAGGGCTTTGAGATTGCGAAGCGGCGGGGGATCGGCTAATTGCGGCGGCATGAACCCTGAGGAGTGCCCGGATGAGCGCAGATAACAACAAAATTACCTATTCCGATGCCGGTGTGGATATTGATGCGGGCAATGCGCTGGTGGAGCGGATCAAACCTGCGGCTAAGCGCACCAATCGTGCCGGGGTGATGGCCGGGCTGGGGGGCTTTGGCGGGCTGTTTGACCTCAAGGCGGCGGGCTATGATGATCCGGTGCTGGTGGCGGCCACCGACGGGGTGGGCACCAAGCTGCGGATTGCGATTGATACCGGAAATGTGGGGGGCGTTGGTATTGATCTGGTGGCGATGTGCGTGAATGATCTGGTGTGTCAGGGGGCCGAGCCTTTGTTTTTCCTGGATTATTTTGCCACTGGCAAGCTGGATCTGGATCAGGCGGCGCGGATTATTGAGGGCATTGCTTTGGGCTGCGAACGCTCGAATTGTGCGCTGATTGGCGGCGAAACTGCCGAAATGCCGGGGATGTATCCGCCGGGGGATTTTGATCTGGCGGGGTTCTCGGTGGGCGCAATGCAGCGTGGCACCGAGCTGCCCAAGGGCATTGCCGAGGGCGATGTTTTGCTGGGGCTGGCCAGTGACGGCGTGCATTCTAACGGCTATTCACTGGTGCGTGCGATTGTGGAAAGGTCCGGGCTGGGTTGGAACGACGCCTGCCCGTGGTCTGAGGGCACGCTGGGGGCGGCGCTGCTGACACCGACGCGGCTTTATGTGCGCTCGGCTCTGGCGGCGCTGAAACTGGGCGGGGTAAAAGGGCTTGCGCATATCACCGGCGGCGGGCTGACGGAAAACCTGCCGCGCGTGCTGCCCGAGGGGCTTTGCGCCGAAGTTGATCTGAACGCATGGGATTTGCCGCCGGTGTTCAAATGGCTGGCGGCGACGGGCAACATGGCCGAGGCCGAGCTGTTGAAAACCTTCAATGCCGGGATTGGCATGGTTGTGGTGGTGAGCGCCGAAAGCCAAGACGCCGTGACCGCCGCGCTACGCGAGGCCGGCGAGACGGTGATTGAGCTGGGGCACATTTCCCAAGGCCCGGCTGAGGTGCGTTATTGCGGGGCCTTGCTGTGAGTAAAAATGTGGGCATTTTCCTTTCGGGGGGAGGCTCGAACATGCGCGCGCTGGTGGCGGATATGGCGCGCGATCACCCGGCGCGCCCGGCGGTGGTTTTTTCCAACAACGCGGGTGCAGGCGGTATTCAATGGGCCAAAGAGCAGGGGATTGCCACCGAAGTGGTGGATCACCGCCCCTACGGCGATGACAGGCCCGCGTTTGAAGCGGCAATCAATGCGGCGCTGCTCCCCCATGCCCTTGATATAATATGTCTTGCGGGGTTTATGCAGGTTCTGACCCAAGGTTTTGTTGGTGGCTGGCAGGGCCGGATGATCAATATCCACCCGTCATTATTGCCCAAATATCGCGGCCTTCACACCCATGCCCGCGCCCTTGCGGCAGGTGATACTGAGGTCGGATGCACCGTGCATGAGGTCACGCCTGAGCTGGATGAGGGGCCGATGCTGGGACAGGTACGGGTGCCGGTTTTGGCCGGGGATACCCCCGCAGATTTGGCGGCGCGGGTGCTGATACAGGAGCATATCCTCTATCCGGCGGTCCTGCGGCGGTTTGCGGCTGGGGATAAAACCCCGGTTCATCTGCCGAAAGCGGTCTGATTTGTTAACGGCGCTGGCATATTCAGGCTGAACCGGATAGATGCGCCGCAACGGATATAATGAACTGAGCCACCTTAGATGAAAACACTGATAACAACCGAAGATCTGGCGGAATTTTGCACACAGGCCGCGACTCATGAGTATGTCACGGTCGATACAGAGTTTCTGCGCGAACGCACCTATTATTCCAAGCTGTGTCTGGTGCAGCTTGCCATGCCCGGCGAGGGCGATGAGGGGGCGGTGTTGGTGGATCCGCTGGCATCGGGCATCTCGCTTGAGCCGCTTTATGATTTGTTTCGCGATACATCCGTGGTCAAGGTGTTTCATGCCGCCCGTCAGGATCTTGAGATTTTCTATGTGGATGCGGGGGTTATTCCTGATCCGTTGTTCGATACTCAAGTGGCCGCAATGGTTTGTGGTTTCGGCGATCAGGCGGGGTATGAAACACTGGTGCGTCGGATTGCCAAACAGCCACTTGATAAATCCTCGCGCTTTACCGATTGGTCGCGGCGGCCTTTGTCGGAGGCGCAAAAAAAATATGCTTTGGGCGATGTTACCCACCTGCGCGGGATATATGAGTTTCTGGCTGAGCAGTTGGGAAAACAGGACCGGCACAAATGGGTGATGGAAGAGCTGCGCATCCTGACAAATCCTGAAACCTACATCACCCGGCCTGAAGAAGCGTGGAAACGGGTGAAGACACGCAATAATTCCGGAAAATTTCTGGCGATTGTACGTGAATTGGCGCGGTTTCGCGAAACCTGCGCGCAAGCACGCAATGTACCGCGCAACCGGGTGTTCAAGGATGAGGCGCTGGTAGAGCTGGCGGCGACCAAACCGGCAACAATCGACGATCTGGGGCGCTCGCGGCTATTACTGCGTGAGGCCCGCCGGGGCGATATCGCCGATGGTATTCTGGCCGCCGTCAAAGCCGGGGTTGCCTGCCCGCATGATCAGCAGCCCAAAGTCAGTAACACCCGTGATAAACTTCAGGTTAACCCGGCACTTGCCGATCTATTGAGGGTGCTGTTGAAAGCCAAAACAGAAGAATATGGCGTTGCATCCAAATTGATTGCCAATTCTGCTGATCTTGATGGCATAGCCGCTGGCCTGCGCGATGCAGCAGCCCTGAGCGGCTGGCGCAATGATGTGTTTGGCAAAGATGCGCTGCGGCTGTGCGCGGGCAAAGTGGCGCTGTCAGTTAGTGGTAATTCGATACGGATTGTTGATCTGTAGCCGGGTCAATTTTTGCGGCTGATCACATTATTGCTGCCTATAATCTGGATGACAGAAGTATTTTCAAGATCACCATTGGAGACAAACTGTGCCGTATGAATCGTGCGGGATTTTTGTGACCCCTGCGCCTGATCCAAGGGCTGCACCGCCTTGAGTTTGAATGTCAGCGCGCCGTTCACTGGATCGCCCTTGCTGTCGGATATAAGGCGCGCATCATAGGCACCTTGTAGCTGGCTGACCCCAACCACATGGATAATGGCCCCGGTGGGCAGTTTTTCGACTGACATTGAAATGATATTTGAAACCGGTGTACCAATATAAGTGTCACTTTTATTCCGTCTGAAAACTGAGGTTTTCTGGGGGATGAGCGGGTTCACCTCTGCGGGCTCTCCCGTGGCCGTGGCCACGGGGCCGCTGTTTCTTTTGCCAAACCAGTTGGCCGGATTAGCCTTTGAATCCCGCAAACCGCCGCATCCGGAAAGTGCCACCGAAGAAATAATCAGAACTGCCATAAATTTGCGCATTAAACCCAAGCCTTTTTCTTGTCCATTTGGGGTTAACCTATCCTGCGGGTCTTGAAAAGGTGCAAGCTGTGGCTGGATAATTGCGGTGGCCCGGCTTAGGTGTCTGTTGCGTATGAAATGAAGGAATTCGCATGGCAAGTTCGGCATTTGAAGATATTGTTGAGGATTTTGAATTTCTCGAGGACTGGGAAGATCGCTATCGCTATGTGATTGATCTTGGTAAGCGGATGCCGGTATTGGAGGAGCCGTTGAAAGTGCCTGCGACAAAGGTTGAAGGCTGCGCTAGCCAGGTTTGGTTGCACCCGCAATTTGAGAACGGCGTTTTTTCCTTTGATGGCGATAGTGACGCAATGATAGTCAGAGGGCTGATTGCGGTACTTCGGGCGCTTTATAATGGTCTTCCGGTGGCGAATGTATCTGGCGTGGACGCCCGGACCGAGCTGGCCCGGCTTGGACTCAATGATCATTTATCGGCGCAACGTTCAAACGGTTTGCGGGCAATGATTGAACGTATTCGGTTGGTGACGACAGATGCGTCCGGGTAGAAAAACTTTTCAAAAAAGTTTTTGAAAAAATCTTGCTTTAAGATTTTTGGACTACACCTCGAAGTGCGGTTTCAAGTTCACCATACCCGGTATAGCGATATTCAAAATCCAGCCCCAAACGTATGGCACATTCCTTTGCCTTCACAATCAGGTCCGCATTGTTGGTCTGGGCCTGATAAACCAGTTTGGTATAGTTGCCAAATAGCATATTGCGCAGCTCGGGATGCTTATCCAGTCCCATCGGTTTCCAGACAAAGGCATCAAATTGTTTGACCAGAAAATCGGTTAGGTAAAAAGCGGTAATTTCACCAGCATCCGCGCGATTTTCAAAGGCTTCGTTGCCTTCAAAAAATGAATAGCAATGCGGGCCTTCCACCATTTTCACACCCAATTCAGCACATTTTGCCTGCAACAGCCCGCCGGTGCCACAGTCGGCATAAACCACAAAAATTTCGTCATAATCATCACGATTATTTTCAACAGCCTTGGCGACAGCTCGGGTGATTTTATCCGGATAGAGGTGATACTTGGCGGGCAGGCAACTCAGCACCATATGGGTCCAGCCATTAGCACGTATTAACGCCAGAATTTCATGCGCCAGAGCGCCACAGGCAATAAGTAGAATCGAGCCGGTCGGTGCGCCTGCGTCAAGGCCGTTTTCAGTCAGATATTGGTCGCTTGGAAATCCATTCATCAGTTAGCTCCAAACAGATACGGCCCGCTTATGGCGGGCCGCTCATCCGCGGGTAAATTGAAAGATTAGCCCGCAACGCCCTGATTGTGTTTGCGCGACATAAAATCTTTGGCGGTTTCCACCGCCACGGCCGCATCCCTGCAATAGGCATCGGCCCCAATGGCCCTGCCAAATTCTTCGTTCAGTGGCGCGCCACCCACCAACACTACATAATCCTCGCGCTTACCTTGTTCAATAAGCGTATCAATCACCACCTTCATATATGGCATGGTAGTGGTCAGTAGCGCTGACATGCCCAGGATATCCGGTTCTTCTGCTTCCAGCGCTTCAAGGTAATTTTCGACCGGGTTATTAATGCCCAGATCAATCACCTCAAAACCAGCCCCCTCCATCATCATGCTGACAAGATTCTTGCCAATGTCGTGGATGTCGCCTTTGACAGTGCCAATCACCATCTTGCCCACCTGTGGCGCGCCAGTTGCGGCCAGAAGCGGCTTGAGGATGGCCATGCCGCCCTTCATTGCATTGGCCGCAAGCAGAACCTCGGGCACAAACAAGATGCCGTCACGGAAATCTTTGCCAACGATGGTCATGCCGCCGACTAACGCCTCGGTCAGAACTTTGTAGGGTGCCCATTCACGCCCAAGCAAGATGTTCACGCCTTCTTCGATCTCTTCCCTGAGACCATCATAAAGGTCATCGAACATCTGTTGCACAAGCTCTTCGTCATCAAGCTCCGACAGGATGATGTCATCTTCTTCATCAGACATGCAGGAATTCCCCTGGCTAAATGCGCCTTGGCGCTTTGTTATTTCTAATACTCAGCTTTCGTCAATTTGTCGCAGGTGAACAATGCGTTTTGCGACACCAAGAGCACCGCTTCCGACCTATAACGCGGTTTTATCAATATCGCGTCTGAAAATTTGTCATGATCTTTATGGGTTATTGTAAATGTTCTTGTTATGTTCTATATATTGCGTATGCAGGGCCAAACCGACATAAATCCATCACAACAGCCGATTGGACGCGGGGCGCTCAGTAACGCCTCTGGCCGGTTTGAGCCTGTCAGCCGGCGCTATGAGCCGGCAAGCTATGAAAGCCCGGATGACAGGCAGGTTTTGCGCACGCAGACCAGCATGGAAAAACCCCGGCGGATGATCACTTATAACCGCTCGCCGGACCTGCCGTTTGACCGCTCGATCAATCCCTACCGGGGGTGCGAGCATGGCTGCATCTATTGTTTTGCCCGGCCCACGCATGCCTGGCTTGGGCTGTCGGCGGGCCTTGATTTTGAAACCCGGCTGATTGCCCGACCAGAGGCGGATAAGGTGCTGGAGAAGGAATTGCGCCACCGGGCCTATACGCCGCAGCCGATTGCCATTGGCACCAATACTGATCCCTATCAGCCGATTGAGAAAACCCATGAAATTACCCGCAACTGTCTGAAAGTGCTGGATAAGTATAATCATCCAGTGGCGATCGTCACCAAGGGTACGTTGATTGAGCGGGATTTAGATATTTTATCTGGCATGGCCAAACGTGGGCTGGTGCGGGTTGGCATTTCGATCACAACACTTGATCCTGAATTGTCGCGCAAGCTTGAACCCCGCGCGCCGGCGCCAAAGCGGCGGCTGGCCATGATCCGTGCATTGACCATGGCAGGCGTGCCGGTGCGGATCATGACCTCGCCGATCATTCCGGGGCTTACAGACCATGAGATTGAGGCGCTGTTACAGGCCGGGCAGGGGGCCGGTGCGCGGGCGGCAAGCTGGATCATGCTGCGGCTGCCTTTGGAGGTGTCGCAGCTGTTTCAGGATTGGCTGAAGGCGCAGTATCCCTATCGCATGGGCAAGGTGATGGGCCTGGTGCGTGAGATGCATAATGGTCAGGATTATTCATCGCAATGGGGCCACAGGATGCGCGGCAGCGGGCCTTATGCCAAAATGATTGCCTTGCGGTTTGACGCAGCGGCCCGGCGTTCAGGCCTGGATCAACCGCAGCCCGCGTTGCGTACAGATCTGTTCAAAGCCCCGAAACTGCCGGGGGATCAATTATCGTTGTTTGAAACGCTTTAACCGCGACGGCGGCGGCGGGTACGGCGGGGGGCGGCGGCATCGTCGCCGGTGCCGTCATTCGCCGAGGAAAACGCACCGAGTTTATCGGTGATCTGATCAAGGGTCGGGCGCTCGGCCCGGGGGCGGGTGCTGAGGGCCTCGTGCATTTTTGACAGGTGCTCACCCATGGTGCCACAGCAGCCGCCAATAATCTTGGCACCGGCATCGCGGGCCAGACAGGCATATTCCGCCATCAGCTCAGGGGTGCCGTCGTAATGGATATGGCCGTCAACATACTTAGGGATACCGGCGTTGCCCTTGGCAATAATCGGCCGCTCGGTGCCTTGCGCGCCAAAGCCCAGAACCGTGCGCATCAGATCAGACGCGCCAACGCCGCAATTTGCCCCAAAAGCCAGCGGCGGATTATCCAGTTTCTCCACCATCCCTACCATATCAGCCGAGGTATGGCCCATCATCGTGCGCCCGGCGGTGTCAAAGCTCATGGTGCCGGCCCAGGGCATATCGGCCAACTTGAATGCCTCAGCCGCAGCAATATATTCTTCCGGCGCTGAAATGGTTTCCAGCCACAGCACATCGGCACCGCCCTCTTTCAGGCCCTCGGCCTGTTCATGGAATATCTCAACTGCCAACTCATGGGTAAGCGCGCCCATCGGGGCCATGATCTCACCAGTGGGGCCAACCGAGCCTGCAACAATCACCTCGCGGTCGGTTTTATCGGCCACCTCGCGGCCGATTTCGGCGGAGATGCGGGACAGTTCATGGGCGCGCGATTGCGCCCCGTGCAGTTTCAGACGGGCGGCATTGCCCCCAAAGGAGTTAGTCAAAAACAGATCACTTCCGGCATCCACCGCCAGTTTATAAAGCTGGTGAATGCGGTCCGGGTGCTGATCATTCCACATTTCAGGCGCTTCGCCCGATTCCAGGCCCATATTGAACAGATTGGTGCCCGTGGCCCCATCAGCAAGGATCCAGTCACGCTTGGCAAGCATGCTGGCAAAAGCATTGGTCATTTCGCGGTTCCGCCTAAAAAATATGCCGTTTATCTGTCACGTTTCACGCGCGCGCGCAAACGCTAATTCTTCATGATCTTTCTGAGTGGCGTTTGTATCCGGGCGGCGAATGACAAAGCTCAGATCAAGCAAGGCAAGTGCCAGTGCGGGCCATGATTTTGCGGCGGCATATAGCGGCTCAAGGCGTGGTTTGAAACAGGTTTTGAACTGGCGCAGACCAGCGCCACCTGAGAGCGATGTGATCATGGATTGGCGGAAATTCCCGGCACCAGACTGATCCGTGTTGGCAGGCGGTAAGGCCGCCAGTGACAGCCGGGTATACCCCTCAGAAGTGGCATCCCCCAGAGCGGTGATGATCAGTTGGTGCATGGTTCCGTCCGGGGCGCAAGACGCGGTACGCATCAGATCCAAACACAGTTCATCTGCACCAACATGAAGGCTGATATACCCAATTATATCAGCGTCTTGTCTGGCGATATAAATGCGTTGTTGACGTAGGTATTCAGGGCAGAACCGGCCCATGGAAAAACCGCGCGCGGTGCCGGTTTTATCCTGCCACTCCTGATCAATCTGTGCCATTTCAGGCAGGGGAAGGTCGTGCGCAAGGGTTACGTTAACCCCGGCCTTTTCGGCCTTGTTCAGCTTACGCCGTAACTGCCGGAAAGCCGAACCCTGGAGGGTGAACTGACTGGGATCCAGCACCGCCTCATCGGCGATATGCAGGGTTTTGAATCCCTGACGGCGCAACCGGGCTGCATAGCGCGCGGAAAGTTTATAAAAACACGCGATTTTATTGCCGTTTTTGGCCAGTTGCAGAAGGCCTGCAGGGTCAAAGCCGGGATAACCTGCGATCGGATCAAACAATGCCGTTTCAGTTTGAGCTGTCGAAGCCACGGCCAGCCGGGCCATACCCGCGTGCAATATGCGGCCATTATTTTGCCGGCAAACCCCGGTTTCCGAACGTGGGCCGGTGGTAAATTCCTGCCCTTCCACCGAGGGCATAGATATTCTGGGGCCAGAGATGGCCGTTGATTTTTCATCAAACGGGCGGCACAGGACAATCGCGGCGATCAGGGCCGGAAGCGCATAGTAAATCAACCGAAAGGCAACAACACCGGCCATGACATCAGCCTCAGGGGCTGTTGGCAAGAGGGCGAGCAGCGTCAGCTCAAACGGGCCAACGCCCCCGGGTGTGCCAGTGATCAAAGCGGTGGTCAGTGCGGCCAGATAGGCCGGAAACAGCACGGAAAACCCGATTCCGGCTGTCTCGGGCATCAAGGCATAAAGCGCGAGGGCGGCGGCAGTTGTGTCGATCAGCGTCAGCACCAGAATGCCCGAGATTGCGGGCAATGAAGGGAAGCGTATCCGAGATAAAACCGGCACCTTAGTTGGGTTAAAAATGGATGCCAATACTATGATAACAGTGAATAATATATATGCATACGCAATATATCCCGGGATGTAGGACACCGAAAAAATCAAACTGACTATAGCGGCGGTAAACCCAAGCCCGATGAAAAAGGAAAGCGCCACGATCAGGGCAAGTTTCCCAGCCCGGGCAAAGGATAATTCCGGCAACATTCGCCAGCGCACCAAAGCGCCGGTAAGCACCCCCATACCTACAAGCTGTCCTACGGCGATGGAGGCCGCCCCCACCACGCTGGCGCGGTGCGCCGGGCAGCCGGTGTTGAAATGCCGGTGAATGATCACATCATACCGCCCCAGCGCCCAAAAGCTGACGCAGGTGGCAATGAGGCCAAGGATCCATTGCTGCGCGGGTAAGGATTTAAGCGTTGGGGCGATGCTGGCCATTGTCTGCGCATTGAGCCGGTCGCTTAACAGCCAAAGACAGGTTGCTCCGATAAAAAGCGGCAGCATAGCCCTTGAAACGGGCCAAACCCGCTGTTTTACGATTATTAGTTGTTTTTGCACCACTCACACCTTTCCCACATCCACCGGGAAAGAGGTTAGGGGGGGGCAATTACTCAGGCGTTAACAACTAAATTTGTCCGTAAATATAATGGCGCACGCCCCGGGGTGGGCGTTAAAGCGTTTACGAGTTTATGTTGGAACAGCATGAACTGGAAACGCTTTAGGTGTACAGAAAGCCCGGAGATTACGCCTCGTTGATGATCTCATCTTTGGCCGCAATCAGAAATTCAGCCATTTTGGTGCGAATCGTATCCGCATCTGCAATATCGCCCATATCGGCGACGACTTTGCGCACCACGTCTTCCTGTCCGGCTTCTTCAAAGTCCGATTTGATGACCTCTTTGGCATAAGCGTCCGCCTCATCGCCGGATTTGCCCATCAGCTCTGCCGCCCACAGGCCGAGCATTTTATTGCACCGGACCTGGGCCTTGAAATTCATTTCTTCATCATGGGCATAGCGATTTTCAAAGGCCTTCTCGCGGTTATCAAATGTTGTCATGGAATTGTCCTTTTGCTTCAGCATGGATGTTACCCTAAATATGTGTGTTTGGTACGCATGTTGCAAGGCCATATCCCCGCCTTGCGGCAATCACGCCCATGGATTAAGAGGGCGCAAACGCATACCCGGGCCACACGCGCCCCAATCAAGCGACGGAGTAATCATGTCACGGCGCAAAAAGATCTATGAAGGCAAGGCGAAAACGCTGTTTGAAGGCCCTGAGCCGGGCACGATTGTGCAGTATTTCAAGGATGACGCCACCGCGTTCAACGCCGAAAAGAAGGCGGTGATTGAGGGCAAAGGCGTGCTCAATAACATGATCAGTGAATATTTCATGGTCGGGCTGAACACCATTGGCGTGCCAACACATTTCATCAAACGCCTGAACATGCGCGAGCAACTGGTGCGCGCGGTTGAGATTGTGCCGCTGGAAATCATCGTGCGCAATTATGCCGCAGGCTCGATGGCGCAGCGACTGGGGCTGGAAGAGGGCACGCAACTGCCGCGCCCGATTGTTGAATATTGCCTGAAGGACGATAAACTGGGTGATCCGCTGGTCTCAGAAGAGCATATTGCCGCGTTTGGCTGGGCCAGCCAGCAGGATATGGATGATATTCTAAGCCTTGCCCTGCGGGTGAATGATTTTCTGGCCGGGGTGCTGTACGGCGTTGGCATTCGTCTGGTGGATTTCAAGATTGAGGTCGGGCGGGTATTTGACGGCGATTTTCAGCGCCTGATAGTGGCCGATGAGATCAGCCCCGATAGCTGTCGTTTGTGGGACATCGAGACTGGTCAAAAGCTGGACAAAGACGTGTTCCGCCGTGATCTGGGCAGTCTGACGGATGCCTATACCGAAGTGGCCAAGCGGCTTGGGGTGATGCCCAAAGGGGCCACGCCGATGGCGCGACCAACATTGATAAATTAAAGAGGTAATGACCTTATGAAGGCACGGGTTCATATCATGCTTAAAAACGGGGTTCTTGATCCGCAGGGTGAGGCGGTGCGCCATGCGCTTGGCTCGCTTGGCTTTGACGGCGTGACGGGCGTGCGCCAAGGTAAGGTGATTGAGTTGGATCTGGCTGAAACCGACGCCGCCAAGGCGCAAAAAACCGTCACTGAGATGTGTGAAAAGCTGCTGGCGAACACGGTGATTGAAAGCTACCGGGTGGAGTTGATCTGATGCACGCCGCCGTTATTGTCTTTCCCGGCTCAAATTGTGATCGTGATCTGGTGGTGGCGCTGGAGCGTGCCGGTGCCAGGGTCTCGCAGGTCTGGCACAAGGATACGGCGCTGCCGGCAAATGTTGATCTGATTGCCATTCCCGGCGGGTTTTCCTTTGGCGATTACCTGCGCTGCGGTGCGATTGCCGCCAATTCGCCGATTTGCAAAACGGTAATTAACCACGCTCAAAAGGGCGGGTATGTGCTGGGCGTCTGCAATGGCTTTCAGGTGCTGACGGAAACCGGCCTGCTGCCGGGGGTTTTGCTGCGCAATGCCGGGTTGAAATACATCTGTAAAACCGTTGAATTGCAGGTGGAAGCCGGAAATTGCGCCTATACCAGCGGATACACCAAAGGCGAAAAATTCAGCATTCCGATTGCCCATCACGATGGCAATTATTTTGTTGATGACGAGACATTGGCCAAATTGCGGGCCGAGGAGCGCGTGGCCTTTACCTATATGGATAATCCCAACGGCTCGATCGGCGATATCGCCGGAGTTATTTCGCAAAACCGCCGGGTTTTAGGCATGATGCCGCATCCCGAGCGCATGAGCGAGCCTGCCCATGGCGGAGTAGGTGGTGCAAAACTGTTTACCGGGTTGATTGAGGCGCTGACCCACGCCTGAGGGAACAGCCCTTGAGCCTAAGGCCATCACTGCTATACTCTGGCGGCATGAGAAAATCAGCCGATCGAAAGCGGATTGAATGGAAGTTCACCTTGAGGTGGCGGGTGCGCATTGCATTGCTGCTGCTGGTGGCGGTGGCGATTGCAATCATCATGATCACCAATCGCCTGCTGACCGACCGGTTTACCGAGACCACCCGCAACCGGGCCGAATTGCGGCTGGCACTTTATAGCGGCAACCTGTTAAGTGAGTTGCGCCAAAACGCGATTGTGCCACAACTTTTGGCACGGGATCCGGCGCTTATCAACGCATTGAATTCGGGGGATTACACCCAATCCACCCAACGGCTGATCTCGTTTATAGATGAGATTGGCGCCGCCTCGCTAACTTTGTTGGATAAAGACGGCCGCATAGTGGCTTCATCGGCTCGAAACTCAATCGGCGAAAACCACCGGCAAAAATCATATTTTGTCGAGGCGGTGCGATCCTCAGACACGGTATTTAAAGCGATTAAGGAGGAAACGGGGCTTAATTCATTCTATTATTCGCGCCGGGTTGAAAGCCAGAATCAGCTGATCGGGGTAATCCTGGTTGAAGTGGACCTGGCCAAATATGAGCGCGCCTGGGCAGGGATATCCGATGCGGTTCTGGTGATGAACAGCGAAGGGCGAATTATTCTGGCCACCGATCCGCGCTGGCGCGGGTTGAATGAGGGTGACGCGCTGGCCCATACGCCGGTCGACAGCGCCATCCGCCGGGCGTTTCAGGCCACCGCCGATTGGACATTGTTACCGGCTGACGCCTATCTCAAGGGCGAGGCGGTTATGCGGGTGGAAGGCCGGGTTGCATTTCGTGGCTGGCGGATTGCAAGCTTTACCAAATATGCCAGCATCCGCGATAAGGTGAACGGTGCTCTGGCGCTTGAGATCATGGTATTTGCGATTCTCCTGGCGCTGGCGTTTTACTTTCTCAACCGAAAAACCGCCGTGCGCATGGCCTTGTTTCAACGCGAATCGGCAGAGCTTCGCGCATTGAACGCCCGCCTGCAGCGGGAAATAGCCGAACGCAAACGCGCGCAGGAAAACCTTGCCGTGGCCGAGCAGACCCTGGCGCAAAGCTCAAAACTGGCGGTGTTGGGTGAGATGTCGGCAGCCGTCAGCCACGAGCTTAATCAGCCATTGGCGGCGATGAAAACCTACCTTGCCGGCGCGCGGCTTTTGCTGACCCGCAACCGGCCCGATGAAACCATGTCTTCGTTTCAGCGCATTGATGATCTGATCGAGCGTATGGCCGCCATAACCAAACAGCTGAAATCTTATGCCCGCCATAGCGGTGAAAGCTTTACGCCTGTAAATATGGGGGATGCCCTGGCCTCGGCCCTGTCAATGATGGAGCCGCAACTACGCCAGCGCGAGATCATAATCGACCGGATATTGCCCGATGAGCCGGTCATGGTCATGGGCGACCGGGTGCGGGTTGAGCAGGTGATGGTCAACCTTTTGCGCAATGCCATTGACGCCACCGATGCGATTGATGAAGCGCGGATTGATATTATCCTTTCCGCTGGTGAAACCGCCACCCTGACGGTGCGTGACAACGGCACCGGCATTACCGATCATGACAATCTGTTTGAGCCATTCTATACCACCAAACAACCCGGTGACGGTGTTGGTCTGGGGCTTGCAATCTCATCAGGGATCGTCAACGACCTGGGGGGGCGTCTGACCGCGCGCAACGGATCGGGCGGCGGGGCTGTATTTGAGATGCAGTTGCCTATTTTAACTCAAGAAACCCGAGCGGCGGAGTAAGCCAATATGCCAAGTGCCATGAAAATCGCGATCATTGATGATGAAAAAGACATGCGCCAATCCATCAGCCAATGGCTGGCGCTTTCGGGATACGATACCGAGGCCTTTGCCTGCGCCGAAGATGCGCTCAAGGCCATCGGCTCGGATTACCCAGGCATTGTGGTGACCGATATAAAGATGCCCGGTATGGGCGGGATGAACTTTCTCAAAAAGCTGATGGGCACGGATTCGACCCTGCCGGTGATCATGATTACCGGCCACGGCGATGTGCCGATGGCGGTTGAGGCCATGCGTATTGGCGCTTATGATTTTCTGGAAAAGCCGTTCAACCCCGACCGGATGAATGAGCTGGCCAAAAAGGCCACCTTTGCCCGGCGGCTGACGCTGGATAATCGCGCGCTCAGACGTGAGCTGAGCGATGGCGGTCAGTTGATGAAAAAACTGATTGGTGCCAGCCCGATAATGGCGCGCCTGAAAGAGGATATTCTGGATCTGGGGCAGGCGGATGGCCATGTGCTGATCGAAGGCGAAACCGGCACCGGCAAAACCCTTGTGGCCCATGCGCTGCATGCTGTGGGCGCGCGCGCGGGCAAGAAATTCGTGCTGATCTCGTGCTCGGCCTTTGAGGAAGAGGCACTGATAAAACGCCTGTTTGGGCCAATGAACCCCGACGATACCCAACTGCCCGCCGTTGAAGAATCCCGGGGCGGTACGCTTGTGCTGGAGGACATTGAAGCACTGAGTGACACGGCTCAGGCGCGGCTTTTGACCTTTATCAATGATGAGGGCACGCCACCCGAAACCCGCATCGTGGCCATTTGCAATATGCAAGAACAGGACCGCACGATTGAAGATGCCCTGCGCCCCGATCTGTTTTACCGTCTGGCTTCAATGCGTATTACTGTGCCCCCCCTGCGCCAGCGCGGCGAGGATATTCTGACATTGTTCACCGGCTTTGGTGAGCAGTTTGCCGATGATTACGGCTGCGAGCCGCCACAGGTCACAGCTCAGGAAGCGGCGCAACTCTTGCAGGCCCCGTGGCCAGGCAATGTGCGGCAACTCTTTAATGTATCAGAACGCGCCGTGCTTCAGGCCCGCCGGGGCAGTGGCACTATTGCTTCGCTCTTGATGTCGGACCATCAGGAAATGCAGCCGGTGATGACCACCGAAGGCAAGCCTCTGAAGGAATATGTTGAGGCGTTTGAACGCATGCTGATCGACAACACCATGCGCCGCCACAAGGGCAGCATTGCCGCCGTGATGGATGAGCTGTGCCTGCCGCGCCGGACATTGAATGAAAAGATGGCAAAATACGGGCTGCAACGCTCGGATTACCTGTAGGTTGTAAATAATTTAACAACACAACCAGTGGGCAGGTCATTTTCACCATTGTAATTCACCCACCAGAGG
>UOEG01000266.1_pt1 | contig 45217 bp, 46 predicted proteins | sample 1990051 | NCBI WGS metagenome assembly UOEG01 (sample SAMEA4728526, study PRJEB27164) | hydrothermal vent metagenome | biome: marine basaltic hydrothermal vent biome; feature: marine hydrothermal vent; material: mineral | place: Pacific Ocean | collected 2011-06-14/2011-07-23 | depth 1741 m | reverse complement strand
GACATCCGCGTGGTGGTGGATGGCGGGCTTGCCCGGCGCGCCCGGTTTGACCCCGGCAGCGGCATGTCGCGGCTGGTGACCGAGCCGGTAACCCGCGCCGAGGCTACCCAGCGCGCGGGCCGCGCCGGGCGGGTGGCCGATGGTGTGTGCTATCGCCTTTGGACCCGAGGCGCGGAAGGGGCGCTTCCGGCCTTCCCCCCGGCGGAAATTGAAGTGGCTGACCTCAGCGCATTGGCGTTGGAACTCGCACTTTGGGGCAGCACGGCTGAGGCGTTGCCCTTCCTCACCCCGCCCAATCCGGGCGGTTATGCGGCGGCGCAAGGTATGCTGCGGATGCTGGGCGCCTTGGATGACACCGGGCGCATCACCGATCACGGCAAAACGCTGGCCGCCCTGCCCTTGCACCCGCGTCTGGCGCATATGCTGGCCATGGCTGGACCCGATGCAGCCCTGATTGCCGCGCTGCTTGCGGACCGTGATCCACTGGGCCGGGGCGCGCCGGTTGATCTGTCGCTGCGGCTGTCTGCCTTGCGCGACTTCCACAGTTTTTCAAACCGCTCGCCCCATGCCGCCAATCGCGGCAGCATTGAACGGATCAAATCCGAGGCCAAACGGTTGGCCGCCAAAGCGAGGCACGCACGTTCGAGCGCGATGAGCGATGCCGAAATGGCCGCGCTGGCCTATCCCGACCGCATCGGCCTGCGCCGCAACGGGGGTGCGCCACGTTATGTGCTCTCGGGCGGCAAGGGGGCGGTACTGCCCGAGGGTGATGCCCTCTCATCAACCCGCCTGATTGTGGCCACCGACCTTGACGGCAACCCGCGCGAGGCCCGCATCCGGCAGGCCATCGCCCTTAGCGAGTCCGAGCTGCGCGGGCTTTTCAAGGATCAGATCACATGGCTGGATATCTGCGACTGGAGCCGCCGCGACCGCCGCGTCACCGCCCGCCGCCAAGAACGCCTTGGCGCTTTGATACTGGACGACCGCCAATGGAAAGACGCGCCTGCGGATACCATCGCCCGTGCCATGCTTGAGGGCATCCGTGATCTTGGCCTCACCTGGTCTGACCCCGCGCGCCGGTTTCAGGCGCGGGTGGCGCTGATCCATGAAAGTGGCGTGGATTTACCGGATATGTCAGACGCGGCGCTGATGGACACGCTTGAAGACTGGCTGTTGCCGCATCTTACAGGCGTAAAATCCGCACAGGATTGGAAGCGCTTTGACATCACAGACGCCCTGCGCGCCACGCTTGACTGGCAACAGATTCAGGCACTTGACCGCGCAGCCCCGGCCTCATTCACCACGCCCTTAGGGCGCAAAATCCCGATAGATTACAGCGGTGAACACCCCGAGATCAGCCTGCGCCTGCAAGAAATGTTCGGCCAGACAAGCCACCCCACCATTGGCCGCACGCCCTTGCGCGTGACACTCCTCTCCCCCGCCGGGCGACCCTTGCAAACCACGCTGGACATACCCGGTTTCTGGGCTTCATCCTACAGCGATGTGCGCAAAGACATGCGCGGGCGTTACCCCAAACACCCTTGGCCGGAAGACCCGACCATGGCCGATCCCACCCTAAAGGCCCGCCGCCGCAAATAACCACGAATTTCATGCTTATTGATGCAGCGGGTGGCTCAACTCCCGGACCAGAGGCATGCAGGTTTATCAAGAGGTCCCGGCGCGGCGACCGGGACGTGGGGGGGCAAGTGTTGACGACACAGCCCCAATTCCTGATATGGGATATACTTGCCAGCCTTACGGCACAAAAGCCAACCCCCTGAACCAAAGGCACATCATGCTGGACCAACCCGACGACATTCACCCGCTTTTTGAGGGCGCACCGAAGACAACCGAGTTTCGCAAGCTTCGCAAACGCCTTATCCGCCAGACACGCGAGGCGGTTGAGCAATACGGCATGGTTGCGCGCGATGGACCCTCACCAAAATGGCTGGTGTGCCTTTCGGGCGGCAAGGACAGCTATACCTTGTTGGCAGTGCTGCATGAGCTGAAATGGCGCGGTCTTTTGCCGGTTGATCTGCTGGCGTGCAACCTTGATCAGGGCCAGCCGGGGTTCCCCGCCACTGTCCTGCCAGAGTTTCTGACCCAAATGCAGGTGCCGCACCGGATCGAATATCAGGACACTTATTCAATCGTGATGGATAAAATCCCCGCCGGGCGGACGTTTTGCGCGCTGTGCTCGCGGCTCCGGCGGGGCAATCTTTACCGTATCGCCCGCGAAGAAGGCTGTAGCGCCGTAGTGCTGGGCCATCACCGCGATGATATTTTAGAGACGTTTTTCATCAACCTGTTTCACGGCGGGCGACTGGCCACGATGCCGCCAAAGCTGGTGAATGAAGAGGGGGATTTGTTTGTCTACCGCCCGCTGGCGCATGTCAGTGAGGCCGATTGTGAAAAATTCGCCAAGGCAATGAATTACCCCATTATTCCCTGCGACCTGTGCGGCTCGCAAGACGGGTTGCAACGCCAACAGGTCAAACAAATCCTTGATGGATGGGAGGCAAGCAGCCCCGGCCGCCGTCAGGTGATGTTTCGCGCTTTGATGAACGCCCGGCCCTCACATCTGCTGGATCCGAAACTGTTCGATTTTGCCGGACTGACGCGGGATATACAAAATTGAGGCTGAGGCCACTCTTAATATTGACATAAATCAATGCGAAATTCGGCCTTTCGTTTAAACAAATAAATTACTCAAGTGTAATCAAGAATAAGGGTGCTTAAATTTAAACAGTCGTAAAATTGCTGTCTGCGTACAATAGTTTTGGGATTCTCACACGGTAAGAACCAAGTGGGGTTTTACATAGTTTTAGAGGTAGTATGAATAAATTCACAAACCGTGACACCTATGGATATAAAATTTCGGCAGACCAACTGAATGATTCCATTGCAACTTATGAGGTCATAATTATAGGTGCCGGGCCTGTAGGGCTGGCTGCGGCTGTTGATCTGGCGATGCTCAATATCCCTGTCATTATACTGGATGAAAACACCAATGTATGCAAAGGTTCCAGAGCCAGTTGCTATGCCAAAAGGTCACTTGAAATATTGGGCAGGCTTGGTGTCGGAGAAGAAATTGCGTCGCGCGGCATGGCTTGGAAAATTGGCAAGGTTTATAGCGGCCTTCGATTGGTCAATGAGTTTGATTTGCTCCCCGATGATAACGGGAAATACCCTGCATTTACCAACCTTTATCAAAGCGAAATAGAAACCATTCTTCTGGAGCGCTTAGGCACGCTTCGCAGTCAGGGAAGAAATATTCAGATCCGGGGGCGCAACAAAGTTGTGGGCATCGATGCACAGCCCGATCATACGATGATTGAGATAGATACACCGGATGGAACATATGAGATCAAGGCCGATTGGGTTATCGCTGCTGATGGGGCGGATTCTGATGTCCGGAAACTGGTTGGCGCAACCTTTCAGGGCCGGACTTTCTTTGACCACTTCCTTGTTTGCGACATCAAGTGCAACGAAGAGTTCCCCCCCGAACGCAGGTTCTGGTTTGACCCGCCGTTTAATCCCGGTCGCTCCGCCCTTATGCACAAGTTCTGTGATGGCGGGGTTCGGATTGAATATCAACTTGGATTTGATACCGACAAGACGGAAGAAGTGTTGCCGGAAAAAGTGATTTCAAACGTGGCCTCGTTACTTGGTGAGGATGTCGAGTTTGAGCTTGATTGGGCCTCGGTCTATACATACCAATGTCGCTATTTAGAAGAGTTTTGCCATCAAAGAGTTCTATTTGTTGGTGATGCCGCGCATCAGGTTCCGCCTTTTGGCGCGCGCGGAGTCAACTCCGGCATTCAGGATGTCGACAATTTATGTTGGAAATTAAAGCTGGTTATTGATGGCCGGGCACCTGAGAGCTTGATAGATAGCTATCACACGGAACGTGTGTACGCAGCGAAAGAAAACTATGACAGCTCAACGCGCTCGGCCGATTTTATTATCCCAAAATCAAAAGCCAGCGCTGTGTTTCGTGAGGCAGTGCTTGGCCTTTCCCGGCAGGCCAAATTTGCCAAACTCATGATTGATTCCGGGCGTCAGTCCGTACCTTGTATCTATGGTAATTCTCCACTCCACAGTGTTGACGCCGAAGACCTTCCCACCCAAACCCGCCCGGGTTCTGTTGCCATTGATGTGGCGTTGGGTAATGAATGGCTGACAGATAAGTTGGGGGGAAAGTTTATTTTGCTTTCAATTAATTCTGAGGCTCCAGATAGTCTTGATTTGGACGGAATTATTGTTGAATCCCTTAGCCTGGACGCCAAGCCAAACTCGGAACTTTCGCAACAATATCTTGGGGCAAATAGTGGTGCGGTTTATTTAATTCGCCCTGATAAATATATTGCAGCCCGGTGGACGGATTTTGATACCCAGATGGTTGGGGATGCTCTTAAAACCGCTGTTAGTCGTCAGTAAGGAGAATGGTAATGCTAAACACCAAGCCAAATATCGAAGATGCTGATGGATTTTATGCTGAGCTAATGGAAATTCAAGACAGAAATCGGGACCCTGAGCGCGCATTGATCAATGCCCGGTTGATCTTAATTCTTGCCAACCATATCGGAGACAGGGAAGTTCTCCGATCCGCTTTGTTACTTGCCAAAAATATATTGGGCACTTAAAGCGTTTCGAATTAAAGCCCATGTTTCAACTTATACTCAAAACGCTTCAGGTGGTAATCCATTAAAATTTTATACAAATCATTGCTTGGGTTTTTACGTGCATTAAGCAGGTGTTGACCTTGGAGGCATAGTCTTGACTGGTATTTACCTTTTGGAGTCAAGGCATGCCCTCTCGCCTGCGTCATTCAATTTCAGTCAGCCGCGCGCATTTACGCAGCATCATTACCGGGCCGCAGATATTGATCTATCTACCTATGGTTGTAATTCTGGGCTTCTGGTTTGGCGGCAAAGAGCTGATTTTAGGCATGATAATGGGGGTTCCGATTTGTATTATCGGCCTTGGTATCATCAATTCCGGGCGCCATGGACCACTTGGCAAGATGGGCTATACATCCGGCACACCAGATCACAGGGCCCTGGATGATCGGCTGGATATTATCCTGAATACCGCCCGCAAATCATCGCAGAAAATGGCCTGTATGCTGGTGGCCCTTGATGATTTTGATGTCATTACTGCACGCCATGGCAGGGCCACTGTGGACAATGTGCTGAACCGGATGAAAAACCGTCTGGCGATTGCCTTGCGTTCAAATGATGTGGTGTATCGCCATGGGAACTGTAGCTTTGGCATCGCCATCGGCCCGGTACAGCAGTTTGATCTTGAGATTGGCCTGCATCTTGCTGGCCGGTTACAGGCCGCTGTGGAAGACCCGATTATTCTGGGGGACACGACGATATATATTTCGGTCTCCGTTGGGTTTAGTCTGGATACGGACATCGGCCTTGGCACCGGGGCAGACCTTGCGGATGCGGCACATCTTGCGTTGCGCGAAGCCCAACGGCACGGGCCTTCCTCCATCCGGGCCTATTCCCCCAATATTCACGATATTGCATCGTGCCCGCATTTCATTACCGACGGGCTGCAAAACGCGCTGGAGAACGGCCAGATCAGGCCCTGGTTTCAGCCACAAGTGTCAACCGATACCGGGCAGATCACCGGATTCGAGGCCTTGGCCCGATGGGCTCATCCTGAACTGGGTATGCTTGCCCCCGCCGATTTCCTGCCGGGGCTGGAGCAGGCAGGTAAAACTGAACGCCTTGGCGAGGTGATGTTGTTTCAGGCGCTCAATGCGCTTAAATCCTGGGATGCACAGGGGTTGGATGTACCGCAGGTGGGGGTCAATTTTACGTCTGAAGAGCTGCGCAATCCAAAACTGCCTGAAAAAATCGGGTGGGAGCTTGACCGGTTTGATATGATCCCCGACCGCCTTACCGTTGAAGTGCTGGAAACGGTGGTTGCAAATTCGCCGGAAGATATGATTTCGCGCAATATCAAACGCCTGTCAGAGATGGGGTGTCATATTGATCTGGATGATTTTGGCACTGGTCACGCCTCGATCTCGCTAATCCGGCGTTTTGCCATCGAGCGTATTAAGATTGACAGAACCTTTGTCACCAAAGTGGATTGCGACCCCGAACAGCAGCGCATGGTTTCCGCAATCTTGCTCATGGCGGAAAAACTGGGCTTGGAGACCCTTGCCGAAGGGGTGGAAACCGCCGGCGAGCACGCCATGCTGGCGCAGCTTGGCTGCGGCCATGTTCAGGGCTATGGTATTGGTCGGCCGATGCCGTTTGATAAAACCGCCGATTGGATAAGTCATTATTTACTGAAACTTGATGATCTGCCGGTCATCGGTCAGGTCAGAAGTTAAGCCGGGTGTAAGCGTTGGATATGACCGGCCCCCTGTTCTTTTGCATTAGGCATCCATAGCTGTTGTCAGCAGTCTCTTTTTGGGTATCCTCTGGTCTCCACCAATGAGAGATCACCAATATGCCCGGCCCTAAAATTTTCCTCAGATCGCTTTTTGACAAAGCCGTCGAAGTCGCGGACCCGATGCGAAGCCTGCATCACGCGCTTCCGCCACGGCCAGATGGGCGGCTGGTTGTGATTGGCGCGGGCAAAGCCTCGGCCCGGATGGCCGAGGCGGTTGAGGCGCAATATGGCCCCTGCGAGGGGCTTGTGATCACGCGCTATGGCTATGCCCGGCCCTGCGCAGGCATCGAAATTGTTGAGGCCGCCCACCCGGTGCCGGATGCCGCAGGGATGGCGGCGACAGGCCGGATGCTGGAACTACTGCAAGGTCTGGGGGAAAAGGATCAGGTCCTTGCACTTATATCTGGTGGGGCCTCCTCGCTGTTGGTATTGCCCGCAGGCCAGACCACATTAACGCAGATGCAGGCAATAAATGCGGCACTTTTGGCGTCGGGCATGCCGATCAGTCAGATGAATATCATCCGCAAACACTTAAGCCTTGTAAAAGGTGGCCAGTTGGCAGCAGCGGCCTATCCGGCGCGCATGTTGTCCTTGGTGATCTCGGATGTGCCGGGCGATGATCCGGCGCTGATCGGTTCCGGCCCAACCGTTGGGGATGCCAGCACCCCGCAGCAAGCGCGCGATTATTTAGAGCAATACAACATCGAAATACCGCCAGCGATCCGTGACGCACTGAAAGGCCCGCGCCATGTGATTGCCCCCGAAGATATCCGGTTAAGCAAGGTTAAGAACGTCATCTATGCCGCCGCCGCGCAATCCCTTGATGCGGCGGCTGACATGGCCCGCGACGCACGGATGGATGTGCAAATTTTAGGCGATGCCCTTGAAGGCGAAGCCCGAGATGTAGCCCGGTATCAAGCGGCAATAGCGATGAAAGTCCAAGCCGACATGCCCCCCGGGTCTGCCCCCGTTGTGATACTATCGGGTGGAGAATTAACCGTCACCCGTACCGGTGATGGCATTGGCGGGCCGAATGCGGAATTTGCTTTGGCTCTGGCTCTGGCGTTTGATGGCAAACCCGGCATTTATGCCATCGCCTGCGATACAGACGGGGTGGACGGCGCCGCAGAAGTGGCCGGTGCGGTGATTGGCCCGAACACGCTGAGCAAAGCAAAGGCCCTATCGTGCGATGCGACCATGGCCTTGTCACGCAATGACGCGCACGGTTTTTTTGACACGCTTGGGGATCAGGTGTTGACCGGTCCGACGTTGACCAATGTGAATGATTTCAGAGCGATTTTGATCCAGCCACCGCAGGAATAGGGCCTCATGGATTACTTTGAGCCGTATCACAGTGTAAAAATGAAGAAATCCCCACCCCGTAAGGCGGAAATGCTGCTGCGCTGCAAATCATTCACCCCCCCGGCAAACAAATTGATTATTGACGCAAGGCAGGCAAGCCAATGCCGGTGGACTGAAAACCGCCATCCACAGCAATAATCTGCCCGGTAACATAGCTGGCGGCCTCCGAACATAAAAACGTAATCATCGCGGCAATTTCACCCTCCGAGCCATAACGATTAAGCGGAATGGCCTCATGATACGCCGCACGAATTTCCGGCGTATGCACCGCCAGCGCCAATTTGGTATCCACCGGGCCGGGGCAGACACAATTAGCACGCACGCCGTATTCGCCCAGCTCCGCCGCGTATTGCCGGGTAAGATGCATCACGGCAGCCTTTGAGGTGCCATAAGCCACCCGCAACGTGCTGGCGCGCAGGCCGGAAATGGACGCAATGTTAACAATCGCACCCCGCGCCGCACACAACCCGTCGCGCAGCGCCTGCGTCATCAAAAACACCCCATCAAGATTGGTTTCCATCACAATGCGCCAGCGGCTGAAATCGGTGTCGCCAATCGGGCCAAAATCAGCCACGCCCGCGTTGTTGATCAGCGCGTCAATGCTGTCACAGCTATCAGCAACCTGCCGGGCCATTTCACACACCTGATCCGGCTGTGAAACATCGCAAATGATGGGATCAACATGTTCCAGCCCGGCAGCAGCATCGGTCAGAGCGGACGTGTCACGATCAATCATCACCACCCGCCAGCCCTGATCAAGAAATTGCTTTGTAGTGGCCAGCCCGATACCGCGTGCCGCACCAGTGACAATGGCTGTTTTCATACTTTTCCCCAGAGTATTGGTATTTGACTTATGTATAGAGCGAAAGACGTGCCTTGGCCCAGCCGAAAATGCCGGGGGTCCCTTCGTTAAATAATAAGGAAATTGGCAGGGGCAGCAGGGTTCGAACCCGCGACCTACGGTTTTGGAGACCGTCGCTCTACCAGCTGAGCTATACCCCTGTGGCCGGGCTCGACCTACGACACCTTTGGGCGGGAATCAAGCCGTCAATCACGGCGCACCACGCATTTCTGTGGGCAGTATGGCCGACACACATGTTGCCCGGCTTTTTGGTTGCAGTCAGATCAAGTCCGGCCCAGCGCGGAAATATCTGCTGAACTGATCACAGCGTGATTTGCCTCAATCATCTCCAGCGGCCAATCCCACCAGCGGATTTCAAGCAACCTGGCAATAACATCCGAGGCAAAACGCAGCCGGATAACCTTTGCCGGATTACCTGCAACAATCGCATAGGGTGGCACATCCCGCGCCACCACAGCCCCGGCCCCAATGATGGCCCCGTCACCGATTTTAACCCCCGGCATGATTTTTGCATCATTGCCAATCCACACATCATTGCCCACAATCGTATCCCCCCTAACGGCATTTTCATCTGCATAAGCCCGCATTGTTTCAGGGGTAAAGATAGCAAACGGATAGGTAGAAAACCCTTGCATCGGGTGATTGGCCGAGCTGGTGATAAACAACGTGCCATTGGCGAACTGGCCAAACTTTCCGATGATCAATCGCTCAGGCGCACCTTCATAAAGATAGGGCGCGATGTGCGGCGCGTAATCCTTAACCGGCTCAAAGCTGTTGAAATAGGTATAATCCCCGACCTCAATATTGGGGTGGTTTATCACCTGATTAAGATAGACGAGGTTTTGTAAAACCGTACCATCGGGCAAGGTTACCGGGTATCGGGCATCAGCCGCCAAAAACGGGCGTTTCATCTGGGTTGGCCTTTCTGGCTGAAATTACGGTTTGATCCAAATGCAAGGGCCATATTGGCCGCGCTCTTTATATAAAGCGATTCGAGTTCAAGCCCGTATCTTAGCTTAAGCCAAAAACGCCTTAGAGGATGATCATCTCGGCCTTTTATACCGTAGCAGGGCTGACGACGCAATCATTTGCCCATGGGGCCGCCTGCCCCTATATCTGATTGAGAACAACGAGGTCACCATGCCATTACAGAAAATCCCGGTTCAAGTTCCACTGGTGAATCAGCCGATGAGCATTTTGCAAAGCCTGGCAGCAGCGCGCAAAAACCTGCTGTCGATCATCCCCGAGATTGCGGTGACACAGCCGATGGTTTCGGGCCGCACCGGTAAACGCTGGCATATGGTGATGGACCCGGCATCCATCCGGCGGATATTGCTGGAGAACCTTGATAATTACCCCAAATCCATTGTCACCAAAAATCTGCTGCGCCCGGCGATAGGTGAGTCGCTTTTCATTGCCGAAGGGGCGCATTGGCGCTGGCAAAGGCGGGCGGCGGCACCGGTATTTTCACATCGCAACGTGATGAACCTTACCCCCATCATGGCTGCCGCCGCCGAACGCAGTTGCGCCCGCATTGCCAACGCATCGGGCGCGGTGGACATGGCCGACGACATGGTGCGCACCACCTTTGACGTGATCAGCGAGGTCACATTCTCCGGCGACAGCACATTTGACGCAGCAGCCGTGCATAACTCCATCGATGCCTATATGGCGGCGGCGGGCAAAATATCGCTGTTTGACATCCTTGGTTTTCCGGATTGGGTCCCGCGCCCCGGGCGTCTGTTCTCAGGCCCTGCAATGAAGCAGATGAAACAGGTGGCCGATGAGGCGGTTGAGGCGCGCCGTGCACGCGGGGCACAACCGGGTGTACCGGACCTGCTTGATCTTTTGCTATTGGGTGAGGACCCGGAAACCAAGCGCCGGATGAACACCGCCGAGCTGCGCGATAACCTGCTGACCTTCATCGTGGCGGGCCATGAAACCACCGCCCTCACAATGGCGTGGTCACTGTATCTTTGCGCCTTTGATCAAGACGTGCAGGACCGCGCCCGCGCCGAGGTGCAATCGGTCCTGAAAGGCCGCACCGCCAGTGGCGAGGACGTGGCCAGGCTACCGTTTATCCGGATGATTGCCGATGAGGCCCTGCGGCTTTACCCGCCAGCCGCGATGCTGTCGCGCACCGCATTGAAGCATGACAGCCTATGTGAGCGTGAGATACGCGCCGGTGATACAGTGATTATTCCGATCTATGCGCTGCACCGTAACCGGCTGTTATGGTCTGATCCCGATGCCTTCCAGCCCCAGCGTTTTGCCGACCGCAAGGCAATACAGCGTTACGCCTACCTGCCCTTTGGTGATGGGCCGCGTATCTGCATCGGGGCATCATTTGCCCTGCAGGAGGTGGTGATCATTCTGGCCACCTTGCTTGCAAATTTTCGTTTTACACCGGTGAAAACCCGCGATCCTGATCCGGTGATGATCATCACCTTGCGCCCCGAAGGCGGCGTCTGGTTGCAGGCCGAGCCGGTCTGACGTCACTTGCCGCCTTTGAAATAGGTCTGCCACAGCCAGATCAGCAGCAACGCCCCCAATATCGCGCCAATCAGCCCCGACATCATGCCCATGACCCGCAAAAGAATGCCCAGAACCAACCCGCCAACCAAAGCGCCAGCGATGCCGATGGCGATGGTCACAATAATATTTGTCTCCATTTTCATCATTCTTGTGGTAAGATAGCCCGCCGCCACACCTATGATAATCAGCCATAATATCGGCATTTTAGTCCCCTATTTCTGCGGCTCATCCGCCGTTACCGGCGGCCTCGCCAATGGGTGGGCACAATGATCAGCGCACCGATTGAGGACAAAATCGCGTCTGTCCCGGCGGATCCAAAGCCCACGTTAAACATGATCCGGATGAAGTAAAACAGGAACGCGCCACCAATGCAGATGATGATGGACGCGATATAACCGTTGCTGGTAAAGCCGGATTTTTCCGCCGCATAGCCAACAATCCCGGCAATCACAACCGTCCCGAATAGTGCAAGAAACATTGGTATCCCCTTAAATCCTCGTCCCCTTGGGCAGCGGCAAACCGCGCAAAAACTCATCCGCATCCTGCGCGCCCCGACCCGCCCGTTGCAAGCGCAAAAGCTGCACAGCCCCGTCGCCACAGGCCACAGTGAGGGCCGCATCCAACACCTCACCGGGGGCACCCTGCCCCTTTGCCATGCGCGACGCCAAAAGTTTTAGCCGCTGGCCCTGCACCTCAATCCAGGCCCCGGGAAATGGCGACAGCCCCCGGATTTGCGCATCCACCTGATCTGCGGGAAGCGCCCAGTTTACCCGCGCCTCGGATTTGTCGATCTTGGCGGCATAGGTGACACCCGCCTCGGGTTGCGGCGCGGGCGTCAGGCTGTCCAGTTGGCCCAGCGCATCCACAATCATTTCGGCCCCCATCCGGGACAAACGATCATGCAGCCCGCCGGTGGTTTCTTGCGGGCCAATATCCGTGGCCCGGCGCATCAGCACCGGCCCGGTATCAAGCCCGGCCTGCATCTGCATGATGCAAATACCGGTCTGCTTATCCCCCGCCATGATCGCCCGGTGAATCGGCGCGGCCCCGCGCCAGCGCGGCAATAAAGACGCATGAATATTCAGGCATCCATATTGCGGCGCATCCAAAATCACCTGCGGCAGGATCAGGCCATAAGCCACAACCACCGCCACATCCGCCTTGAGATCGGCAAACGCCGCCTGTTCCTCGGTCCCCTTCAGGCTTTCGGGGTGGCGCACTTCAATCCCCAGCTCATCCGCCCTTGCATGAACCGGCGTCTGGCGGTTTTTCTTACCCCGCCCGGAGCGGCGCGGCGGCTGGCAATAAACCGCTGCAATCTCATGGCCAGCCTTAACCAAGGCCTCCAGCACCGGCACCGAAAAATCAGGCGTTCCCATGAATATTAGTCGCATCATTTCCCCATGTGGTAAGGCGGGCTTCGGCCCACCATTCTGCGGGCCTTACGCAACAGCATATCGCGTTTCATCTTGGAAAGCCTGTCAAAATACATACGCCCCGCAAGATGATCAATCTGGTGTTGCACAGAGGTGGCCCACAGCCCGACAAAATCGCAGGTTTCCTCAACCCCATCCGCATTCAAAAACCGCACGGTTACGGCCCGTGGCCGTTCAATGCTGGCCGAAACACCGGGCAGGTTTGGGCTGGCTTCCTCATGGCTGCGCATCTGGCCGCTGGCATGGATGAGCACAGGATTGGCCATGCGCACCACCTGCCCGCGCGCCTCGGATGCGTCAATCACCGCCAGCGCCCGCATCACCCCAATCTGCGGCGCGGCAAGGCCCACGCCGGGCATCGCCTCCATCGTGTCGATCATGTCAAGCCAGATACCCCGGATATCATCGGTAATCTCAGCCACCGGCCTGACGGGTGTTCGCAGGTATTTATTTGGCCATGGCAGGCAGCGTCGCACGACCATGCCCTTACTCCCGCGCCAGTTCGCGCTTTAATTTTTGCATCTTGCGGGTGATCATCTGCCGCTTCATCCGGCCCAGATAATGAATGAACAATATGCCATTGAGGTGGTCAATCTCGTGCTGCACGCAAGTGGCCCAAAGCCCGTCAAACCCGGCGCTTTGCGCCTTGCCATCCCGATCAATCCAACGCACCTGGACCTCTGCCGGGCGGGTGACTTCTTCATATATGTCGGGGATCGACAGGCAACCCTCCTCATGCACATTCAGCTCATCAGACGTGGCGATCACTTCGGGGTTGAACATGATCATTGGCTGCGGCGGCTCTTTTTCATCCTTGACGCAATCAAGCACGATCAGACGGCTCAGTACCCCAACCTGCGGCGCCGCCAGCCCAATGCCCGGCGCATCATACATCGTCTCAAGCATATCGTCCGCCAGCGCGCGCAAGTCGTCCGATAAATCAGACACCGGTGCGCACAGCTTTTTCAACCGTGGATCGGGGTGGATGATGATATGGCGTTTCATGGGCTGTCATGTAGGGTATGACGCGCGGTTCTGCAACGCCCGGATCACCCCTTGCACCCATGGGTTAATCAGATAGCTTGCGCCTGACCATCAAGGAGATAGACCAATGGATTTCGACGAGATCATCAACCGCCGTGGCACCCATAGCGAAAAATGGGATTTGTTGGAAAAATATTATGGCCTGACGGGTGATGATGCGTTGGCCATGTGGGTTGCCGATTCCGATTTTCGCACCGCGCCGGTTGTTGCTGATGTGGTGCGCCGCAAGGCTGAACATGGGGTTTATGGCTATTTCAGCGAGGCCAGCGATTATCGTGCTGCAACACGGTGGTGGCTCAAAAACCGCCATGGCTGGACCATTGAACCCGAATGGATCATTCCTCTTCACGGGCTCGGTAATGCGCTGGCGATGACCATAGATGTCTACACCCAACCGGGTGACGGCGTGATTGTGTTTTCGCCGGTCTATCATGCGTTTGCCTCGAAAATCCGCAATGCCGGGCGGCAGGTGGTTGAATGCCCACTGGTCAATGAAGGTGGCCGTTATACGCTTGATTTCGATGCTTATGACGCCCTGATGACCGGCAATGAAAAACTGATTCTGTGGTGTTCACCGCACAACCCCGGCGGGCGGGTCTGGAGCGTAGATGAGCTGCGCGGGCTGGCCGAATTTGCCGAACGACATGATCTGGTCATCGTGTCAGACGAAGTGCATCAGGATCTGGTCTATCCCGGCCATACCCATGTGCCGCAAGCGGTAGCGACACCCGACATCTGTAGCAGACTGGTCACTTTGATGGCCGCCTCCAAAACCTTTAACATCGCGGGAATGCGTGTTGGGAATGTCATTATCGAAGACAATGCCTTGCGCACAGCAATGAAACGACGCGTATTGGCATTAGGCCTGCAACCAAACGCCATGGGGCTTGAGATGACCACCGCCGCCTATTCGGCAGAGGGCGCAGTGTGGGTTGATGAACAGGTGACATATCTCGACGGCAACCGGCAGCTTTTTGATGCGGCGATCAATAATATTCCGGGGTTGGCCTCAATGCCGCTTGAGGCCACCTATCTGGCCTGGGTTGATTTTGAAAGCACCGGTATGGACCGGGCAGAATTTACCCGCCGGGTACAGGAAGATGCCCGTATTGCGGTCAATCACGGCCCAGCATTTGGGTCCGGTGGTGATAATTTCCTGCGGTTCAATCTCGCCACCCCCCGCGCGCACGTTGAAGAAGCAGTTTCGCGCCTGAAGGATGCATTTTCCGATCTTCAGTGATCATCGGGGTAAGCCGGGCTTAAGCCCGGCCTACGCCCTATAATCAGGCTCAGTGTTTTTCCAGCAAAGCCACCGGAGCATCGGGGGGGCGATAGAAATCCAGCGGCTGCTCACCGCTGGCTTCGGTCATCAGCTTATATTCAAAATATTTCTCGCCGTGCTCTTCCCCCGAGGCCACAATCAGGCAACGGCATATATGGCGCGCGCCATCATACATATCCACCAACCCGCGCAAATGCGGCGCGTCGTCCGACTCCAGCGCAAAACCGTTTTCCCAAGCGCGCAGAATGCGGTATTCCTCATCCCCCGCCTCAATCCGTAACCGGTTGTTTCGCAACAAGGATTTCTTACGGGCCGCATCCAGCCCGGCTTGTACATCAGGTGGTAAAAAACTCGTCATGGGCGATTCCCCGAAAATGTCTACCCATAACATGTCGCATGAAAGTGTAACGGTCACGTTAAAAATTAACCAAAAACATGTTTCACGGCTTTGCCGCGACTCTAGGCCGCAACACATGCGGGATTTCCGGATCATAAAGCGCGCTATCGGTGAAATCACGCACCACCCCCAAAACCGGCCCCACCAGCGTCAGCGCCGTGCGGGTAATCTTTTCGGCCCTGACCCTGGCCTGAATATCCGCCAGCGTGCCACGGATAAACATCTGATCCGGCCAGCCCACGCGATACGCCACCACAACCGGGCAATCCGCGCCATAATAGGGCGTCAAAACCCGCTGAATTTCACGCAGGTTCCGCACCCCCAGATGAATCGCCAGCGTCGCCCCGGTGCGGGCAAAATTCTCCAACGTCTCACCATCGGGCATCGAGGTGGATTTCATCGACACCCGCGTCAGCACAATCGATTGCGCCACCTCCGGCACAGTCAGTTCCTGCCCCAACGCCGCCGCCGCCGCCGCATAGGCCGGCACGCCGGGAATGATCTGATAGTCAATGCCATCGGCCCGCAGCCGCCTGATCTGCTCGGCAATCGCGCCATAAAGTGAGGGGTCCCCCGAATGCACCCGCGCCACATCCTCGCCGCGCGCATGTGCCGCCATTATCTCACCGTGGGTATCTTCCAGCGTCATCACAGCCGTATCCATCACCCGCGCCCCCTCCGGCGCATTGGCCACCACCTCAGGCGGCACCAGACTACCGGCATAAAGACACACCGGGCACTGGCCGATTATACGCTGCGCCTTCAGCGTCAAAAGCTCCGGATCCCCCGGCCCGGCCCCAATGAAATAAACAATCATCTCAAAACCCTGCTTTCATTTTTCCATAAATACTCACTGCGCGCCGCTCAAAGACAGATCACCATCAATTTTGCGCGCATACCCACGCGGGGTAAACATGCGCGGCCCCTCGCCCATCTGCACCAACCGCGAATTCGATGAGCCCACCAAAACCACCGTCAGCATATCCACCTCATCCACCTGCAACTGATCCAGCCGCCGATAGCGCAGATACTCCTCGGGACGGCCAAGCGAGCTTGCCAGCATCACCGGCGTATCTTTGGGGCGATGCTCAAGCAAAATATCACGCGCCTCGGCCAGCAATGTCCGCCGGGTTTTCGACACCGGATTATAGAACGCAATCACAAAATCCCCCTCAGCGGCGGCCTTCAGGCGACGGATAATATCGGTGCGCGGCGTCAGCAGATCACTCAGACTGATAGTGCAGAAATCATGCCCCAAAGGCGCGCCCGCCCGCGCCGCCGCCGCCTGCAAAGCCGAAACACCCGGCGAGCAGATAACCTCAACCCGGCGCGCAGCGTCTGAGACGCCATGTTGATCCGGATCCCGGTCCAACAGCTCAAAAACCAAGGCCCCCATGGCATAAATGCCCGCATCGCCCGAACAGACCAGCGCCACTTTTTTACCCAACGCCGCCTGTTCCAGCGCATAACGACAGCGCGCTTCTTCGCCCCCCAACGGAAAATCCGAACGGGCCTTACCAGCGGCCAGCGGCCCGAGCAAATCAATATACAGGCCGTAACCCACCAGTTCCTCAGCCTCAGCCACCAACCGGCTAACTTCTGGCGTGCGCCAAGCCGCCTGCCCGGGGCCAATGCCCACCACACTCAACCGCCCTCGGGCGCGACCGGGCATATCGGTGATTGGCACGTCCGAGCGGGTCAAAGCACAAGTGGCATTTGCGGTTTTTCGTTTCTCCACCACCAGATCACCACCACAGGCCAGCGCCGCCCCTTCCGAGACGCCGTGGCATCCCACCTCGGCAAAAACCACATCCGACGGATTGGCCAGACGGTCGGCATGGCCTTCCAATTCCTCTGCACTGAACAGGCGCAGAGGCACGCCCAATCGGCGGGCGGCCTCTATGACAGCAGGCTCATCCGCCTTGAGGTCAATGGAGCTGACACAAGCGATTGCACCGGGTGCGATATTGGCCTCAGCCAACATATCGGTGATCAGGGCCCGCATTTCCTGCGGATCGGCATTACGGGCACATCCCAGCCCCAAAGCATAGCGTTGCGGGTGATAAACCAGCCGTTCATCCCCCCCTTGCGTGGGGGCCTCGCTAACGTTCAGCTCAACCGCGCCGCCGGTATCCCTGATGTCAAAGATGTTCTCGCCGGTGACGCGCACCCCTGCGCCCGACAGCAATGCCGCCATGGCGCTTTTGGCGTTTTCAGGGTTGGCCAACCGATACCCCTCAGGCGGGGCATCCAACGCCACCCCCATCGCCACATCGCCCGCCGTGGTGATGGCCGCCGTGGCATTCAAACCTTCAGCGATAGTGGCAGCCAGACGGTTGGCCCCGCGATGCCCGCCCAAAAGCGGCACCACAATCAAGCCGTTATCACTGACCGACACAACCGGCGGCTCTGATGTTTTATCTGCCAACAGTGGCGCCACGGCACGGATCAGAATGCCGCTGGCGCAGACGCCAACAATCGGCACACCTGCGGCAAACAGATCACGCGCATGATCAACCGCATTGGGGAAAAAGACATCGGCCTTTGTCACCCGACTCTCGCGGCCATGAACCGTTGCGCCAATCAGGGCCGCCACGCGGTGCGCCACTTTCTCGCCCGAGATGCTCAGGGCCAGTACAACAGGGGTCAGAGCCATGGATCGGTCCCTTTCGTCAAAAGGATTATTGAAAAATACGGGGCTTTGGCAGGCGCATCAGCGAGCGGGCAAATCACCTCATCCGGCAGGCTGGCCCGTGCGATATACGTGGCATATTTGGTCAGATCCAGATCATCAATCACATGGCGGATTTTGCTCAAATGACGCCCCACTTTCATGATGGCCACACTTTCTGCACCTTCTATACGGTTGCGCAGTTCGGCCTCGGGCAACGGCCCGGGCAAAACCGTCAGTCGTTCATTGCGCGCCGCGAGCGGCATGCCCGCGCGCGCAGCGCAGGCGGTGATTGAGGTCACGCCGGGCACCACCTGAACATCATATCGCGCACTCAATCGGGCAAAGAGATACATAAATGAGCCATAGAAAAACGGATCCCCCTCGCACAGGCAAATCACATCATGGCCAAGATCCAGTTGCGCGGCAATCTGGGTAGCGCTCTGATCATAGGCCTTTTGCGCCGGTTCGCGGGCGGTGGTCATGGGGATATTCATGGCAATCTCATGGGCACCAGCCGGGATCATATTCACCGCGATGCTGCGCGCGAAACTTTCACCGCCATCAAGCAATGGATAAGCTATAACCTTTGCATTTGAGATCAGCTTATACGCCCTCAGCGTCATCAGATCGGGATCGCCGGGGCCAAGACCCACACCATAAAGAATACCGCTCATCGCTTGATCAAACTTAACTGGGTGACGGGCCGCAAAGGCTGCCAGCCAGTGTGCGAACCTAATGCCCCGGCACGGTTGATCTGAAGCTGCACCAACTGCCCGCCATGACGCTTGTAAAGCGCCAACAACAGCACCTGACTTTCCAATGTCACCGCATTGCAAACCAACCGGCCCAGCGGGCGCAGGGCCGCCCAAGCAGCATTGAATGTCTTCTCCGAAAGCCCACCACCAATGAACACCGCATCCGGCGCGGCTAGCCCGTCAAGCGCCTCGGGCACATGACCGTCGATCAGTTCAAACTTGGGCACCCCCAGCGCCAGCGCGTTGGCCGCCGCCATCGCCCGGCGGTCAGCACGCGGCTCGATCCCGATGGCTCGGGCATAACGCGCGCCGCGCATCCACTCAACCGCAACCGAGCCGCAACCGGTGCCAATATCCCACAACAATGCCCCGCGCATCGGCATGAGCCTGGCCAAAGTGGCTGCACGGACCTCTTGTTTGGTCATGGTGCCATCATGCTCAAACAAACCATCCGCCAGCCCCGGCACCCGTGGCAACAGCGCCGCATCGGGGGCGGCGGTGCACTCAACCGCCATGGTGTTGAAGGCAGGCACCCTATGATCCCAGCTTGCCGCGATACCATCAAAGCGCTGCTCATCCGCGCCGCCCATACTGGCCAGCACCGTAAGGCGTGACTGACCAAAGCCGCGTTCACTCAGAAAACGCGCGATCTGGCCCGGGGTTTCCTCACCTGTCGTCAGGATCAACAAACGCGCATCGGGTTGAATGAAGGCAATCATCTGCTCCACCGGACGGCCATGAACCGTAAGGGTTTCCACGTCCGGCAGGCTCCAGCCCATGCGGGCCGAGGCCAGTTGGAACGCCGACACCTGCGGGTGATAGGTGATCTCAGCCGGATCAATCGCCCGGCCAATGCGGGCACCAACAGAAAACCACAACGGATCACCGGTGGCCAGCACCACCACCCGGCGGCCCTTCATGGATTTCAGCACATCAATCAGCGCGTCAAACGGCGAGGGCCATGAAATGCGTTCGGCGGTAATTTTACCCGCAAGATCATGATGCCGGTCCCCTCCGACAATCACCTCTGCGGCCTCAATCACGGCGCGGGTGGCGGGCAATACTCCCTCAAGCCCGTCTTCGCCAATGCCTATAATATGCAGCCAGGGTTTAGTCATCTTACTTGCCCTGCGCGCACACAAAACTTTTATAAAAAGTTTTGACAAATTTTTTCATAAAAAATTTACTCCTCATACCGATCCCTCAGATAATCCGGCAGCCAAAGCGTTAACTGCCGCCGAGGCCATAGCGGATCCGCCGCGACGGCCTCTCACGGCCACAAATTCACAGTCCCGTGGATGATCCGCCAATTCCGCCTTGCTTTCGGCGGCCCCGACAAAGCCCACCGGAAAGCCAAGGATCACAGCAGGCTTAGGCGCGCCCTGATCTATTAGTTCGAGCAGGCGAAACAGCGCTGTTGGGGCGTTGCCGATGGCCACAACGGCACCCTCCAGATGCTCTGCCCAAAGCTCAACCGCCGCCGCCGAGCGGGTGTTGCCGATGCTGGCCGCAAGGGCGGGGGTTTTGGGGTCATTAAGCGTCACGATGATGCTATTTTCACTGGGAAGCGTGCGGCGGATGATGCCTGCGCCGACCATTTCACAATCACAAAGCACCGGCGCGCCAGCCTGCAAAGCCGCCTGCCCCGCCTCATAGGCATTTGGCGAAAACGCCAGCCGGTCAGCAATTTCAACCATGCCGCAGGCATGGATCAGGCGCACGGCCATGGCTTCCATGCCGGGGCTGAACCTGTCAAGACGGGCCTCACGCCGGACAGTCGCAAAGCTGGCCTTATAAATGGCCGATGGGTTTTTCTCGTATCGGCGCATTTTCAGGTTCATGCCTCCGGCGGGAGTATTTTAAGAAAAATAAAGGGGTTAGGAAGTTTGTCTGCGAGCACTTTCAGGGCCGTGCGGGTGGTCGGCATGGGGGTATTCGGCGTGGTGGTGATGATGGTCGTGGTGGTGATGATCCTCCATATCCAACCGGCATTCCCCGGTACAGAAGCTATCGCACAGATCACAGGTTTCAACCGTGGCACCGGGGGCATTGGCCCCTTGTCCTTCCACATGGTGGTGATGGCTTTCCTGCACAGCGCCAACCTCGGCCTCGAATCCCAGAATCTGAGTGCGGTATTTGCACATGGCACAATTGGGCGGCGGCACCTCGCCCGCCTGTTCGGTGATGCGCTCGGCAATTGTTTCCAATACCTTTGGATGATCGCCAAGATAGGCTGCTTTGATGAATTGAATATCGGAGTGGGCGGCGGCGACCTGATCGGTAAAGCCATAGATGCGGTCAATCAAAATACCCGAAAACAGGAAATAGGGGAACACGATAACGCGCTTATAGCCAAGGCGGGTGACATGATTGAGGCACGGCTCAACCAGTGGAAAGGTGACACCAGAATAGCCCACCTCGCACCAGCCAAAGCCCATGCCCTCCTGTAGCATACGGGCGATTTTTGAGACATTGCCATTGGCATCCGGGTCAGATGCGCCACGGCCGATCACGACCAGACAGGTGTCATGCAGGCTGACCTCGCCTAAATCGGCATTGGCCTGATCCACAGCTTCGCGCACCCGATCCCCGGCGGCGGCGATCATTTTGGGATCCACCCCCAGCTCCTGCCCATATGAAATACTGATGCCGTGTTTGGCCGCATAGGTATTGAGCACCGTGGGGATGTCATTTTTAGAATGCATCGCGGCAAACAGCATCCCCGGCACCGCCAAAATCCGATCACACCCGGCTTCGCGCAAACGGTCAAGCCCGTCACGGATCACCGGATTGGCAAACTCAAGATAGCCATATTCCATCTGCCATCCGTCCGGCAGATAGGGCGGCAGCTTTTGCGCCAATGTGGCAAACTCATCCACCGCAGACTGCGAGCGCGAGCCGTGGCCGCAGATCATCACACCAGTTTTGGTCATTGGCTCACGTCCCCTGAATTTTTGCTAAACGCGGCCAACCAGGCGGCTTTCCCGGCGGTTGCAGAATAGAAATCATGTATCAAAACATTTCCCCTTGGCATCAATCCACACTGCGAAAAGGGAGAAGAGGGCGTAGCACCCGCATCTGACGACGCAAATTCAGGCCCCCGATACGGGTCAGCCATTCCCTGCACACCTTTCCGGCCCGATTGCGGGCTTCGTCATGCACACCTTACCCGAGCCGGGCAAACCGGCGCAATCAAAGAAACGCCGCGCCGAGGATAAAATCCGACATGTGCAGGATTGCACGGTGACTGCGCAGGGATTGGGCTGGCACAATTCCCCCGACACCTTAGATTAAAGGCGAAAAGGAGATACATCATGGGTCAATTGATTAATGGGGTGTGGCACGACACCTGGTACGATACCAAATCAACCAAAGGCAAATTTGTCCGCTCCACTGCGGGCTTTCGCAACTGGATCACGGCGGATGGCAGCGCCGGGCCAACCGGCAAGGGCGGTTTTCCGGCCCAATCCGGGCGCTATCATCTTTATGTCTCTTATGCCTGCCCCTGGGCGCATCGCTCGTTGATTTTTCGCGCCTTGAAGGGCCTTGAAAGCCATATCGCTGTGTCAGTGGTGCATCCCGACATGCTTCAAGAGGGTTGGAGTTTTCAGTCAGATTATAAGGCCGCCACTGGTGATCAGCTTTATAACCTGCCGTTTTTGCGCGATATTTATCTTAAAACCGACCCACAATTCTCGGGCCGCGTCACGGTGCCGGTCCTGTGGGATACGGAGCGCGAGACGATTGTCTCAAACGAATCCTCGGAAATCATTCGCATGTTCAACAGCGCTTTCAACGGCATCACCGGCAACCCGGATGATTACCACCCGCCCAAACTGCATCAAAAGATCGACGCCGCGAATGCCCGCATCTATGACAGCGTCAACAACGGCGTCTACAAGGCCGGTTTTGCCACCGGGCAAGACGCTTATGATGCCGCCGTCGGGCCGTTATTTGAAAGCCTTGACTGGTTGGAAGAAAAACTTGGCAAATCCCGCTATCTGACCGGCTATCAGATAACCGAGGCCGATTGGCGCTTGTTCACCACGTTGATCCGGTTTGATCTGGTCTATCACCTGCATTTCAAATGCAATCGCGCCCGGATCATCGATTACCCAAATCTATGGGGCTATCTGCGCGAGCTGTATCAATGGCCCGGCGTGGCCGCGACGGTGAATTTCGATCACATCGTGCGGCATTATCATTACAGCCAGAATACGGTTAATCCGCACCGGATCATTCCGATCAACCCGGTACTGGATTTTCAAGCACCGCACGGGCGGGGGGGCTTTTAAGGCCTCCGCCATAATGCTGCACCATCGCAGTCAGGTCTTCCGGCGGCATGTCGGATTGTAAAAACGCACAGGCATTGGCGCTAAGATTGAAGATCGACCCATCCGAGAAAAACGAGGTGTTGGTCACAAAAATGATCCGGGTCTCGGGGTGGCGGTAACTGGCAAGATCGGCGATGGCAAAAGCACTGCCCCGGGCCAGCACCAGATCAAGCACGATAATGTCAAACGCCTGCGCGTGCAGCGCCAGGGCCGCCTCCGCCTGGTCCACGACAAGGCGCACATCCATCCCCTGCCGCCGCATGTGGTTTTGCCACAAACTGCCAAGCTCGGGTTCGCTTTCTACAATCAGTACTTTCATTTATCCCCCTCGGGGCTGGCGTTTTTTAACCGGTCGCCTTTATATCTGTTAACCCTGATTGATGGCAAATATTAACAAATGGTTAATAAAAACCTGAAGCATTTTAACAAAATTGTTATTCTCGATATGGTTGCAAAAATCCGGGCAAATCGGCGAAAATCCACCGAAAAAACCCGGCTTGCCTCGCAGGGGAATTTCAGATTGAAAGGGTCAGATAAATTTAAGGAATGCCCATGACCACCTGGATCACCATTTGCGACACCTGCAAGCGCGACAGCTGGGATGCTGACACCGATACCCGCCCCCACGGCGAAGACATGGCCGAGCTGGTTGAAAAACATGCCACGGGGCGCAGCGTGAAAACCCGCCGGGTGTCTTGCCTGATGGGGTGCAAGCATGGGTGCAACGTGGCGATTCAGGCGCCGGGCAAGCTGGCCTATACCTTGGGTGATTTCACCCCTGATGACGCCACCGCCGAGGCAATCATCGAATACGCTGAAAAACATGCTCAATCCGACACCGGTCAGGTGCCGTTTCGCGACTGGCCTCAGGGGGTGAAGGGGCATTTCATCACCCGCCATCCGCCGCTGCCGGATGATCAGGCGTAACCGGCTTACCGTTGGAAAGGCTGCACCATGATCCTTGCCCTTGCGATGATCCTTGATGCGATGATGGGCGAGCCGCGCTGGCTGTGGGATCATATTCCGCATCCGGCGATTGTGATGGGCCGTGCCGTTGGCTGGATTGATAAAACACTGAATTTCGGGCCTCAAAAGCGCCTCAAGGGCATTGCTGCGATGCTGGTGCTTGGCGGCGTGGCCCTTGGGCTTGGCTGGGGCCTGCACTGGCTTGGCTGGGGGGCTGAAATATTGGTTGTCGCGGTTCTGCTGGCGCAAAAATCTCTGGTCGGTCATGTGCGCGATGTGGCCGATGCCCTGCGCCTGTCGTTGGGTGACGCGCGGCGCGCCCTTGCCCGGATTGTGGGCCGGGATACCGCCACAATGGAGCGGCCCGCGATTGCCCGCGCCGCCATTGAATCAGCAGCGGAAAACCTTTCGGACGGGGTGATTGCGCCGATGTTTTGGTATCTGATTGCCGGGCTGCCGGGGCTGTTGCTGTATAAAATCACCAACACCGCCGACAGCATGATCGGCCATCGCACCAAACGCCACGAAGAATTTGGCTGGGCCGCCGCCCGGTTTGATGACCTGCTCAATCTTATTCCCGCCCGCCTGACCGCCTTGCTAATCGCCCTGCCCCACGGCCTGATGCACCGCTGCCCCGAGATTGCAGCCGAGGCCCGGCTGCACCGCTCGCCCAATGCCGGCTGGCCCGAGGCGGCGATGGCGCGGGTTTTGGGCGTCGCCCTGTCGGGGCCGCGCTCTTATGGCGGCAAGATGCACGACTATCCTTATGTCAACGCCGTGGGCCAAAAAGACATTGGCCCCGATCAGATTGACGCCGCCTGCACCGTGCTCTGGCGCGTCTGGGCAGTGGCTCTGACAGTGGCTCTGGCGGTGGCCCTCGTACTGGCTGTTGTCTTGGGCTAGCGGTCAGCCTACTGTAGCCCTAAATCTTATTAACGAGGGATATATGCGTACCTTCAGCCACATAGCAATAGCAGCGCTTGGCCTTGCCTTTGGCAGCACGGCAGCCGCCCAACAATGCGGCGGCAACTTTTCGGGATTTGTCACCGGGATGAAACAACAGGCCATCGCGCAGGGCTTTGCGGCAAATACCGTGGATCAGTTTTTCGCCTCGGTACAACAAGACCCGGCCGTAATCAAAGCCGACCGAGACCAAGGCGTGTTCCAGAAAAATTTCACCGATTTCGCCCGCCGTCTGATTAGCGCGAGCCGCCTCAACACTGGCCGTGCGAAGGCCAAAAACCTTGCCTCTGTCTTTAACCGGATTGAGCGCGACTATGGCATCAACCGGGGCGTCCTGCTGGCATTTTGGGCGTTCGAGACCGATTTCGGGACATTTCAGGGCGATTTCAACACCCTCAATGCGCTGGTCACCCTGGCGCATGATTGCCGCAGGCCCCAACTTTTCCGGCCACAGGTGTTTGCGGCACTCGAACTCTATGAGCGCGGCGATTTCAGCCCCACCCGCACCACCGGGGCTTGGGCCGGTGAGATTGGCATGGTGCAGATGCTGCCACAAGACATTTTGCTTAACGGCGTGGATGGCGATGGCGATGGCAATGTCAGCCTGAAAACCTCGGCCCCGGATGCGTTGATGTCGGGGGCGAAAATGCTGTCCGGGCTGGGCTGGCGCAAGAATGAGCCGTGGTTGCAGGAAATATCGGTGCCCGCCGGGCTGGATTGGTCAAAAACCGGGCTGCGCTACAGCATGAACGCCTCGGAATGGGTGAAACTGGGGGTCAAACCGCGCCATGGCAAGATCATGGGAAACCTGCCTGCGTCCATTATCCTGCCGCAAGGGCGCGGCGGGCCTGCCTTCCTCGCCTACCCGAATTTCAATGTTTATTTCAAATGGAATCAAAGCTTTACCTATGTTCTGACGGCGGCCTATTTTGCCAACCGTATCGAAGGCGGGCCGGTCTTCACCCCCGGCAATCCCGATCCGGGCCTGAGTGGTCCTGAGATGAAACGCCTGCAGCAAAAGCTCAGGGCGCGCGGCTATGATGTGGGTAAAATCGATGGCATTCTTGGTGCGGGCACCCGCGCGGCGGTGCAGGATGTGCAGCAAAAGCTGGGGCTTCCCGCCGATGCCTGGCCGACAAAAGAATTGCTGGCAAAACTCTGAAGGTGAAATTTCATCAAACCGGATTATATCTGAATGACCATGAAAAAACTCGTACTCCTTCTTGCTTTGATATTACCGGGCGCTGCCCGCGCTGATTGTGTGATATTTCTGCACGGGCTGGCGCGCACCAAGGCCTCGTTTCTGGTGTTGCAGGAGGTGCTTGAGGCAAAAGGCCATGACGTTTTCACGCCCAGCTATCGCTCAACCGATAAAAACATCGCCCAACTGACCGAAGAAACCCTGCCTTGGGCGGTACGGGTTTGCGGCGATCAAAAAATTAATTTCGTGACCCATTCGATGGGCGGCATATTGCTGCGCTACTGGCTTAAAGATAACCGCCCCGCCGATATGGGCCGGGTGGTGATGCTGGCTCCGCCTAATCAGGGCTCGGAGGTGGTGAATGAGCTGGACGGGCTTGAGCTGTTTCAATGGCTCAACGGGCCTGCGGGGATGCAGCTGGAATCCGGGCCAAACAGATTTCTGGCCAGCCTGCCCCCGGTGGATTTTGAGTTGGGGATCATCGCTGGTACGCGCTCGCTCAACCCCTATTTCTCGACCTTGCTTGAGGGGCCGGATGATGGCAAGGTGTCTGTCAGCTCCACAAAAGTTGACGGCATGAAAGACCATATTGAACTGCCGGTCACCCATACATTCATGATGAACAATCCGATGGTGATCCATCAGGTCGAGGCGTTTTTGCGTGATGGTAAATTTGATCGTGATATGAAAATTGGTGATCTTTTCTGGGGCGGCAACAAATGAACCTACCTGAGTTGCGCCTGACCGGCGCGCAGGTTCTGACCCCGGATGGCATGAATGATACGGCGCTGTCACTGGCCGGGGGGCTGGTGGTGGATGGCAGCGGGGGCCGCGCGGTTGATCTGAGCGGCTATCTATTACTGCCGGGCATCATTGATCTGCATGGCGACGGGTTTGAACGCCATCTGGCACCACGCCGGGGGATGATAAAAGATCTGTCGCAGGGGGTAATCTCAACCGAGGCCGAGCTTGCCGTCAATGGCATCACCACCGCCTGCCTGGCGCAGTTCTATAGCTGGGAAGGTGGCCAGCGCGGGCCGGAATTTGCCACACGGATGATGCAAGCCGTGGCGCGGGTGCGTCCGCAAGTAAGTACGGATTTGCGCATTTTACTAAGGTTTGAGGCCCCGATGCTTAAGGATTACGGCGCGGTTGAAGCGCTGATTGTCGCCCATGATGTAAATTATGTGGTGTTCAGCGACCACCTGCCCCATGGCGCGCTTGAACAGGGCAAACGCCCGCCACGCCTCACCGGGCAGGCCCTCAAGGCCGGGCGCAGCCCCGAAGCGCATCTGGCGATGCTGCAAAACATGCACGCCCGGCGCGGCGAGGTGCCAGCGGCGCTGGCCGCTTTGACGGCCCGGCTTATGCAACGGGGTGTGTTGTTGGGCAGCCATGATGACCCCGATGCCAAGACCCGCCGGGCGTGGCACGCTATGGGGGCTGGCATTGCTGAGTTTCCCGAAACCCTGCCCGCCGCCAAAGAGGCCCGCACGGGTGGGGATAGGATCATCCTTGGCGCGCCCAATCTGGTCAGGGGTGGGTCTCACAAAGGCAATGTCAGCGCATTGGATATGGTCGCGGCGGGGCTTTGTGATGCGTTGGCCTCGGATTATCATTATCCATCGCTGCGGCAGGCGGCCTTATTGCTGGCTAGCAATGGCATGTTTGATCTCGCCAAGGCCTGGTCGCTGATCTCAACCGGCCCGGCGCGGGTGCTGGGGCTGCATAATCGCGGTGAGCTGAGTCCGGGGAAGCGCGCCGATCTGGTGATACTGGATGCCGAAACTCAGCAGCTTTGCGCCACCATTGCAGGCGGACAAGTGCGCTATATGTCAGGGCCAGTGGTCACGCGATTCATTGGATGACGTGCCACCGTCCTGCGTTACCGGATAGCTGCGGCTTTAACGTCATCGTCGATATAGGGCAGGTATTGCTCAAAATTCTCGGCAAACATCTGCACCAGCCTTGCCGCCTGCCGGTCATAGCTGTCGGGCCTGTCCCAGGTGCGGCGCGGGTTCAGCAAAAGGTCCGGCACGCCGGGCGCATCAACCGGAACGTCAAAGCCAAAGTTTTCATCCTTGCGGAATTCTGAAGAGCCGAGCGAGCCATCAAGTGCGGCGGTCAACAGCGCACGGGTGGCTCTGATCGGCATCCGGCTGCCGGTGCCATAAGCGCCGCCGGTCCAGCCGGTATTGACCAGCCAGCAGGTGGCACCGTGCTTGGCGATTTTTTCGCGCAGAAGATTGCCGTAAACCTCAGGCCGGCGCGGCATGAAAGGCGCGCCAAAGCAGGTTGAGAAGGTCGGCTCTGGCTCGGTTATACCGCGCTCGGTGCCGGCCACTTTTGAGGTGAAGCCGGAAAGGAAATGATACATCGCCTGCGCCGGGGTCAGGCGCGATATGGGCGGCAATACGCCAAAGGCATCGCAAGTCAGCATGATGATGTTTTTGGGGTGGCCGCCAAGCGAGGTCTCCGAGGCATTTGAGATATAATGCAGCGGATAAGCACAGCGCATATTAGCGGTCAGGCTGTCATCCTCAAAATCCAGTTCGAGCGTCTCGGGGTCATAGACCATGTTCTCAATCACGGTGGCGAATTTTGAGGTGGTGGCGTAAATCTCGGGCTCGGCCTCGGGGTTGAGGCTGATGGTTTTGGCATAACATCCGCCTTCAAAGTTGAAGGTGCCGCGATCAGACCAGCCATGCTCATCATCGCCAATCAGCGTGCGCGAGGGATCCGCCGATAAAGTGGTTTTGCCGGTGCCCGACAGGCCAAAGAAAATGGCGGTATCCACCGGGTTACCGGTGGCGTGATTGGCCGAGCAGTGCATCGGCATGATACCTTTTTCCGGCAGCAGATAATTGAGCAGGGAAAACACAGATTTTTTGTTTTCGCCAGCATACTCAGTGCCGCCGACAAGGATCAATTTGGCGTCAAAATTCATCGCAATCACGGTTTCTGAGCGGCAATCATGCTTTTTCGGGTCGGCCTGAAAGCCGGGGCAGTTGATCAGGGTGAAATCGGCAATGTAATCGTCAAGGTCTTCCGCATCCGGGCGTCGCAGCATGGTGCGGTTGAAAAGCCCGTGCCAGGCCAGCTCGGTGATCATGCGCACATTGATCGAATGCTCCGGGTCCGCCCCGCCGGTAAGATCCTGCACATAAAAATCCCCGCCCTGCATATAGGCGAGCATGTCTTTATGGAGCGTCTCAAATCCGGCGGGCGACATTTTAGCGTTGTTTTCCCACCAGATGGTATCCATCACGCTTTGGGTGGTGACCACATGTTTATCCTTGGGCGAGCGGCCGGTAAATTTGCCGGTCGAGACCAGAAGCGTGCCGCCCTGCCCCAGCTTGCCTTCGCCGTTTTTCAATGCCGCTTCGAGCAGTGCCGGCTCAATCTGATTGTAATAGACATTGCCCAGCCCGGTGATGCCTTGATCTTCAAGCCGGAATTGCGGGTTAACCCGTCCAGTTGTCATGGTGCTCTTGCTCCCGTTGCCGCGCCGCAGGATGGGCGCAGGTGGTCCATGTGGCAGCGCCCTGGCACATGGCCGAAATCACAGGCCTGGCTGCCGGTTGGGGCCTCTTAACATGGGGCTTTGAGAAATGAACAGGACGCTTTGGCACAGTTAGCGCAAACTCTGGTAAAAAAGCGATTTGGGGTTTGAAACATTACAGTCCTGATCCAGCTTTTCCTAATAGGCTCATGGTTAATGATGGATAAATGCCACCGATAATTGCGTTAATTGAGCATTGGGCGGGCCATGGGTGCGGGGATGATTCGCCCTTAGGCGATATTGGAAGGACGTATGCGTTTCGCCACACTCGCTGATTCAAATGAATGTGAAACGCTTTAGGTATTGATTGCAAAGCACAAAAATGCCCATAACAAACGGATAGCTTTTAAATGCAGGCACTGTAGTAGCACGAAGGAATTTAGCCATGGCCAGGATTGCACTGGTGGATGATGACAGGAATATCCTGACATCCGTCTCTATGACCCTCGAAGCCGAGGGTTTTGAAGTGGAAACATATACCGACGGTCAACAGGCATTTGATGCTTTCAGCAAGAAGATGCCGGATATTGCAGTGCTGGATATTTCGATGCCGCGCATGGACGGCATGGACCTGTTACAGCGCATCCGGCAAAAAGCCACCATTCCGGTGATTTTTCTGACCTCCAAGGATGATGAGATTGATGAGGTTCTGGGCCTGCGCATGGGGGCCGATGATTTCATCAAGAAGCCGTTTTCACAGCGCCTTTTGGTTGAGCGTATCCGCTCGCTTCTGCGGCGTCAGGAGGCACTGGCCGGAAATGCGGTGGAGGGTGAAGACGATAATAAAGTAATCGAACTTGGCTATCTGCGGATGGACCCGCTGCGCCATTCTGTACGCTGGAAAGACAAGGATGTGGTGCTGACGGTGACCGAGTTTTTGCTGTTGCAGGCGCTGGCGCAACGGCCCGGGTTTGTAAAAAGCCGTGATCAGCTGATGGATGTGGCCTATGAGGATCAGGTCTACGTGGATGACCGCACCATCGACAGCCATATCAAACGGCTGCGTAAAAAGATGCGCAATGTCGATGATGAATTTGCCGCGATCGAGACGCTTTATGGAATCGGATACAGGTATAATGAAGAATAGCGGCTTGGGTAAGATAAACGGCTGCGGCCGGAGATTCTGAGCATGAGCGCCAAAGCCGATGCGCATAAAAATGAAGTTGTTCTTGGCGATGATTATCTTGCGCCAGATGATGATACGGAAACCGGTCAGAGGTTACAGCGCGACAGGCCCGGCTTTTTTGCCCTGAGCAAATCCTCACTGGCGCGCAAGATTATCACGTTTAATCTGGTTGCGTTGAATATCCTGATTGCCGGTATTCTCTATCTCAATTCCTCGCGTGACAGCCTGGCGCTACAACGGGCCAATGGCCTGATTGGTGAGGTTGAGCTGATTGCTGATGTGTTTGAGGCGCGATTGCCGGACTATGATGTCACCAATGCTCAGCTCATCGGCACCGGCGTTGATGTGAATGAAACATTGGGCAAGCTTAATATCCGCAAGGGGACCGAGGTGTTTGTGTTTGATGCCGAGGGCAGGCTTATTGGCCATAATGTGGGCAACGGCACCCGTGGGACTGCAACAAGCAATAGCACGCCGACGTTCATAACAGATGGGCTAAAGTCCTTGTGGGGTCTGGTTTCAGCTCCATTCTCCAAGGCAGGCGACAAAAAACAACCGCAAAGCGTTCTGCAACAGGCGAAGGCACAAGTTCAGGCAACGCTGAATGGTGGGACCCAGGTGGTGGCGGGGGATGCATCGATTGGCACGGTTTTTTCGGTTGCCACACCGGTGATGCGCGGCGATGATCCGGTGGCGGTTGTGGCCATGCTCAGCACCTCGGGCGAGATTGACAATCTGGTGGCCTCGGAACGCGAACGGGTGTTGCAGATGTTTTTAGTGGCAACAGTAGTTTCGGTGGGCCTGAGCCTGATCCTGGCATCAACCATTGCCAACCCGCTTTCGGATCTGGCCACGGCGGCAGAAGCCGTGGGCAAGGGCAATCACTCCATGGGGGACGGGGCCAACCGTATCCGCATCCCTGATCTGACTGCGCGCCCCGATGAGATCGGCCGCCTGTCTGCCGCGATCCGGGGCATGGTTGCCGCCCTGTATAACCGAATTGAAAGCAACGAAATATTTGCCGCCGATGTGGCGCATGAAATCAAGAACCCGCTGGCCTCGCTGCGCTCGGCGGTGGGCACGATGCGGATTGCCAAAACCCCCGAGCAGCAGGAAAAGCTGCTGAATGTGGTTGAGCATGACGTGCGCCGCCTTGACCGGCTGGTGAGCGATATATCACGCGCTTCACGGCTGGATGGGGAGTTGGTCAAGGAAGAGCAGGAAGCGTTTGACCTGACCATCATGCTGCGTAATCTGGGCGAGTTTTTGGGCGAAGAGTCCCGCAAGAAAGATATTGATTTTATTACTGATTTTCCAACTGAACCGGTTATTGTCTACGGGCTTGAGGCGCGGCTGGCACAGGTTTTTGTCAATCTGATCACCAATGCCATCAGCTTTTGCGAAGAGGGCGACGCGATCCGGCTGTGGGCCCGCAAGCGTGGCAACCGGGTGCTGGTGATGGTCGAAGATACCGGTATTGGCATTCCCGAACAGGCCCTGGATAAGGTGTTCAACCGGTTTTATTCCGAGCGCAGCGAACGGGATTTCGGCAACAATTCCGGTCTTGGCCTGGCCATCTCGAAACAAATTATCGAGGCCCATGACGGGGTGATCTGGGCCGAGAATATACAGCCCACCGATGCCGATATTACCTCTGATCCGCTGGGCGCGCGCTTTGTCGTTGGCCTGCCGGTCTGACGCCGGATATGTCGGTGCTTTCCACCACTTCCGCCCCTGCCACTGCCCCTGACGAGATACTCATGCACGCAACAACCATCTGCCATGCCGGGCGCGGCGGGCTGATCATTGGTGCGTCGGGCACCGGTAAATCCGGGCTGGCGCTGCAACTGCTGGCGCTGGGGGCCAGGCTGGTGGCGGATGACCGCACCCGGCTGTGGCGCGCGGATGAGGCACTCATGGCGGATGTACCCGAGGCAATCAAAGGCCGGATTGAAGCGCGCGGTGTGGGCATTCTGACTGCGCCTGCCACGGGGCCGATGCCGGTTGCACTGGTGATTGATATGGACAGGGTTGAAACCAAACGGCTGCCGCCCAATCGCACCCTGCGGATACTCGACCACGAACTGCCGCTGATCCGAAAAGTGGAAAGCCCCTGTTTTCCGGCAGCAATCCTATTATATCTGAATGGGGGACGCATCGCTTGAGGACGCCTGACATGCCTGCCGACACCATCGCGCATCAGCTTGTGCTTGTGACCGGGCCTTCGGGGGCCGGGCGCAGCTCGGCGATTCGCGCGCTTGAGGATATCGGGTTTGAGGCCATAGATAATTTGCCGCTGTCACTGTTGCCGCGCCTGCTCAGCGGCGCGGCGCCCGATAAGCCGATGGCGCTGGGCATTGATACCCGCAACCGGGATTTTTCCACCACCGCGCTGATTGATGCGATTGACCGCATGGGCACCGATGCCCCCGCGCCAATGCAGGTATTGTATCTTGATTGCCGGGCCGAGGTGCTGCTGCGGCGGTTCTCGGAAACCCGTCGCCCGCACCCTCTGGCCCCGGCAGAAGACCCCGGCACCGGCATTGCGCGCGAGTTTGATCTGTTGGGTCCGATCAAGGCGCGGGCGGATATTTTGCTCGATACCTCCGAGATGACACCGCATCAGCTCAGGGCCGAGCTGGGCCGCTGGTTTGCGCCGCAATCGGCGCAGGGGCTGGTGGTGTCGGTACAGTCGTTTTCCTATAAGCGCGGCCTGCCCCGGGGGCTGGATATGGTGCTGGATTGCCGGTTTTTGCGCAATCCCTACTGGCAGGCGGAACTGCGCGCGCTTGACGGGCGCGACAGCCAGGTGGCGGAATATATTCGCGCGGATGAGCGATTTCAGCCGTTTCAGGAGCGGGTGATGGATTTGGTCGATCTGTTGCTGCCGGCCTATGAGGCTGAGGGCAAGGCGTATTTCTCGATCGGGTTTGGCTGTACCGGCGGGCAACACCGCAGCGTGGCGATGGCGCAAACCATGGGAAAAGCCCTTGCTAAGGCCGGCTGGCAGGTGTCTATACGGCACCGGGAAATTGAAAGGGGTGCCAAAGGGACGGGCACCTTTGGGATGGGCGATCAAAGCCCGGAAAGGGGCCTTTAGGTGATCGGGATTGTCATCGTGGCGCATGGCGGGCTGGCCTGCGAATACCTCAGAGCGATCGAACATGTTGTCGGCGCGCAATCGGGTATTCATGCGATCACCATTGAAAACGATCACGACCGCGACAGCAAACAATCCGAGATATGCCATGCCGCCAATGAAGTGGATCAGGGCGACGGGGTGGTGATCGTGACCGACATGTTTGGCGGCTCGCCTTCTAATTTGTCACTTAAGGCCTGTGCGCCGACAAACCGTCGGATACTTTATGGGGCCAACCTGCCGATGCTGATCAAACTGGCAAAAAGCCGCCACCGCAGCGTGCCCGAGGCGGTCGAGGCAGCGCTGGCGGCGGGGCGCAAGTATATAGACTGTTATAACGTGTCGGCAAAGCAGAGGGACATATGACCAGGACAATTACGCGGCACCATGAGATCGTGAATGTGAAGGGCCTGCATGCGCGGGCGGCAGCAAAACTGGTTGAGGTTGCCGAAAGCTTTGACGCGCGGGCCGAAGTATCGCAAAATGGGCTAACAACCGGGGCCGACAGCATTATGGGCCTTTTAATGTTGGCAGCGGCAAAAGGAACAACTATTGACGTACAAACCTCTGGGCCTGATGCCGCTGCTTTGGCAGATGCTGTTGCGGCCCTGATTGCCGACAAGTTTGGCGAAGATATGTAAAGGCACGCAGGACGTGCGATGATGGGGGCAAAGGACGTGGTGGACAGCTTACACGACCAATCTGGCGTGCAGCCCCGTGAGGAGGTTGTCTTTACAACCTATGACCGCCGCAGCCTGACCTATGCCAATTCTTTTGACACCCCACTGAGTGCCGCGATTATCCGCCTGATGGAATGGTTTACCGGCAAGATCACTATCATCAAGATGATCCGGTTGTTTGAGAAACGCGGTGCCCCGACGGGACACGCCTTTTGGCGCGCGGCGCTGGACATCATGGGGGTTGATTTGCTGACCCCTGAAGAGCAGATCAGGAAAATCCCCTTTGATGGCCCGGTTGTGGTGGTGTCAAATCACCCCCACGGCATGGTTGACGGGATGATTCTGGCGGATCTGATTGGCACCCAACGCACCGATTACAAAATCCTGACGCGCTCACTCCTGACCGGGATTGATGAGATTGCAACCTCGTATATGATCCCGGTGCCGTTTCCCCATGAGCCCGATGCGCAACGTAAAAGCGTGGAAATGCGCGCCCGGGCGATGGCACATCTGAAAGAGGGTGGGCTGATCTCGGTGTTTCCGTCGGGGGTTGTGGCCTCGTCGGATACATTAGTGGGTCCGGCGGTTGAGCGCGAATGGAACGTGTTCACCGCACAGATGATCCGCCGGTCGGGGGCGCAGGTGGTGCCGATTTATTTCCCGGGATCAAACTCGCGCTGGTATCAGATCGCCAACCGGCTCTCGGCCACATTGCGGCAGGGGTTGTTGCTGCATGAGGTGGTCCACAGCTGTAACAAGCCGCAAAAGCCTGTGGTCGGTGATCCGATCAGCGATGAGCAGATGAAACTGCTCGATAGTGATCCGCGCGGGTTCATGACCTGGCTGCGTGAACATACCCTGTCACTGGGGGGCTGAACCCTGTTAAATTGAGTGCGCTGATCGCGCACACTTGATGTCTCGTCATCCGCCTCCGGCCTCTTCCTCGGGCCGCATGTGGCTACTGCGGTGCCCAGATAATTCATGTCGTGAACCCTGCGAGCGCTGGGTATATTGCAATTTGACGAAAGTAATGCTATCTATCTTTCAGCAGAAAGGAATATACCATGGTTGCGTTACTCAGGGAAATTGAAGGCCAGGCGCCTGATCCGGGCCGGGTTGTGGCCAAGGCCTGTTTTAATGCGGCACGCGAGCTGGGCCTGACGCAGCGCGAGCTGGCAATGATCATTGGCGTCAGCGAGGCCACAGTTTCACGGATGAAAGATGGCGGGTTCGAGCTTCAGGGCAAGCCGTTTGAGCTGGCGGCCTGTGTGCTGCGTATCTTTCGCGCGCTGGATGCGATTGTCGGCAGTGATCCCGACAGTATGCAAGGCTGGATGGCCCACGAGAATTCCGATCTGGGCGATGTCCCGGCGCGGATGATGGCACAAGCCACCGGGTTAATTGGCGTGATGAATTACCTTGATGCCGCCCGTGCCCCAACCTGAGTCCGGGCCTGACGGACCGTTTACCCCCTATCGCGGCAATGTCTGGCGGATGATCGAGGGACAGGTGCGGCCCGCGACCATGCGGGTTGTCGATACCGACGCCGAGCAATCGGTGCTGGAGGATATTCTGGAAGCCGCCAAGCCGCCGGTGCCGGGTCCGTGCCAACATCTGGATTATCAGTTCTGGTCGCCGTTTCGCTATGGCCGTTATCCGCGCGCCTCGCGGTTCCGGCGGGCGGGGCCGACGGCGGGGGTTTGGTATGGCTCGGAACATCCGCTGACGGCGGTGGCGGAAAGCGCCTGGGGGGCTTTACGGTTTTTTGCCGCCTCCAAGGGCACACCGATGCCGCGCTGGCCGGTGGAATATACCGCCGTGATGGCGGATATTCAGGCCGAAACGGCGATTGATTTGGCGGCACCCGAGATGGCCGGGCGCAGCAAATGGACTGACCCCAAGGATTACACGGATTGTCTGGCGCTGGCTGATCGGGTGCGGGTGCGGGGATGTCAGGCGATCCGCTATGCATCAGTGCGCGACCCCGATCACCGCGCCAATCTGGCGGTGCTGGATTGCGCCGCCTTTGCCCAAAGCGCGCCGATTGCAAGCCAGACCTGGCATATATTGCTGCGCCCCAAACTGGTGCGGGCGCATTGTGAAACGCTGCGACAACGGCATATGTTGGTGGTTGGCAAGGCGCAGTTCATGCATCCAGGATCAGCCGAATAACCCGCGCCGAATCAGGTTGAGACCCGCAAAAAACAGCACCGCCATGGTGGCTTTTCTAAAGGTTTCATGATCAATCCGGTCTTGGATGCGCAAGCCCAGCCCCATGCCCAGCATGGTGGGCGGAATAAGCGCGAGCGACAGCGGCAAAGTCTCAGAACGCAGCACGCCCGAGCCGATATGGGCGATGACCAGAGCCACCGATCCCAGCCCGTAAATCACCCCCTGCACGCGAATATGCTCTTTCTTTTCAGTGTCTAACGCCGTGAGCATGGCCACGGTAGGCGGCCCCCATATGCCCGACATCCCGCCCATGAATCCAGCGACGATACCAATGCCGGCTTCGGTTTTGCGTGAGGGGTTGGGCGGCAGGCGCAGATGCACACCGATCAGTTGCAGCGCCACGAAAATGGTGATCAAAACACCGATGAACAGCAACAGGATTGCACCGGGCACAAGCCGGACCAGTTGCGCGCTGAACAGCAGGACAACCAAGCCCGCCAACAGGAAAATCCTGAATTTCTTGAGCGAATGCCAGGCCGGGCCAACCCCCTGACGCAGCGCCTGCCAGCCATTGGCAAGAAGCGTCGGCAGGATGATCCCGGCCAGTGCCACTTCGGCGGTTGTCACCGATCCCAATCCCGAGATTAGCACCATCGGCAAAGCAAACCCGACGATGCCTTTGACCAGCCCGGCAAACAGGCTGATACCAAAGGCGAAGATAAGAATGGGGGCCGAGTCGATGCCGTAAAAGAGTTCCATACCCCTTCATAACAGGTAGAATTCTTGCTGCACTGCAATATTTCCCGCGCAACTTTGCAATAAAACACATATGGATAACGTATTATTGTTGCGCCGCACTTGCAAAGTGATTAGCAGAAGGGGCAAGGATGGACGGCACCGGACAAATGGGAAATTGTGATGGCTGAAAGCATAATTCTTGAGGATATTCTTGCCCTGACCGGCGCGGCGATTGCCCCGGTTGAAGCTGTGTTGCAGGCGGCAAAGGACAGCGTCACAGGAATGGTGAGCGATGAGGGCCGCGTTTCAAACCGGTTGATCGAGCAGCATCAATGCGCCGCCCATGGGCTGGCGTGGCTGGCGACCTATGTTGAGGCGCTCAGGCAGATGCAGAACTGGGCCAAGCAGTTGCAAAAACAAGGTAAATTCGGCGAGGTTGAGCAACTGATCCAGCAGATCGCGTTTGGCGAATACCTGCATCACATCGCCGGTGGCCTGCCGATGAATCAAGGCGAAACCATTAGATTACAAGAGATGGGCCTTGGTTGGGACGCGCTCAAAGGCTTTCATTGCGCTGAGGTTCAGGCGCTGATGGCAAAGGGCAATACGCAGGCCGCACGGACGCGGCTGGTGGCGCTGATGCAAGAGCATAACGCCGACATCACCGTGGGTGCCACCGGGCTGGAAGATGAGCTTGAGATGATCCGCGAGCAATTCCGCCGGTTCGCGGTTGAGAAGGTCGAGCCGCACGCCCAAGGCTGGCACCTTAAGGATGAGCTGATCCCGATGCAGATCATTGAAGAGCTGGCGGAAATGGGAGTGTTCGGCCTGACGATACCTGAGGAATATGGCGGGTTTGGCCTTTCCAAGGCGTCGATGGTTGTGGTCTCGGAGGAGCTGAGCCGGGGCTATATCGGGGTGGGGTCATTGGGCACCCGCTCAGAGATTGCCGCTGAGCTGATTATTTGCGGCGGGACGGACGCGCAAAAGGAACATTGGCTGCCGAAACTGGCGAGCGCCGAGATATTGCCGACAGCGGTGTTTACCGAGCCTAATACCGGCTCGGATCTGGGCAGTTTGCGCACACGGGCGGTGAAAGAAGGCGAGGATTACCGCATCACCGGCAATAAAACCTGGATCACCCATGCGGGGCGGACCCATATGATGACCTTGCTGGCGCGCACCGATCCCGACAGCAAAGACCATCGCGGGCTGTCGATGTTTCTGGCCGAAAAAACCCCAGGGAGTGTGGCCAAGCCTTTCCCGACGCCCGGCATGAGTGGCACCGAGATTGAGGTGCTGGGCTATCGCGGCATGAAGGAATATGAGCTGGGGTTTGATAATTTCCCGGTTAAGGGCAAAAACCTGCTGGGCGGTGTTGAGGGCAAGGGCTTTAAGCAGTTGATGCAGACGTTCGAAAGTGCCCGTATTCAGACGGCAGCGCGGGCCATTGGCGTGGCACAATCGGCGCTGGATGTGGCGATGCAATATGCCATTGACCGGCAGCAATTCGGCAAAAGCCTGATTGAGTTTCCACGGGTGTCGGGCAAGCTGGCGATGATGGCGGTTGAGATCATGATCGCGCGGCAGTTGACCTATTTCAGTGCCTGGGAAAAGGATCACGGACAGCGCTGTGATCTTGAGGCGGGAATGGCCAAGCTCTTGGCCGCGCGCGTGGCCTGGGCGGCGGCGGATAATGGCTTGCAAATTCACGGCGGCAACGGCTTTGCCACCGAATATAAGATCAGCCGGATATTATGTGACGCGCGGATTTTGAACATCTTTGAGGGCGCGGCGGAAATTCAGGCCACGGTAATTGCCCGGCGGGTGCTGGGGTAAAACGGGTGTAAATTGTCGGCGAAATGGCCTAGGGTTAAACTGATTATCAGCCAAGGAGGTGCCCCATGCCAGCCGTTCAGATCGAGTATTATTCGGATATTTTATGTGTCTGGGCCTATGTCACCCAGCGGCGCATTGAAAAACTGGTGGATGAGTTTGGCGACAAGATTGAGATCACGGCGCATTTTTGCTCGGTTTTCGCCGATGCCCACGGCAAGATTGAAACCCAGTGGAAAGATAAGGGAAGCTATGCGGGCTTTGGCAGGCACATCAATGAGGTTGGCGAAAAATTCCCGCATGTGACGGTCAACAAACGGATTTGGCTTGATGCAAGGCCGCACAGTTCGGCCAGCCCGCATATGTTTGTCAAAGCCATTGAAATCCTTGAGCGCGAAGCGGGGACGATGCAAAAGCCCTATCTTGAGCGATTGTCCACCAAAGCGGCATGGGCCTTGCGGCTGGCGTTTTTTGCCGAGGCAAAGGATATTGCAAACTGGACGGTTCACCAGCAGATCGCGCAGCAGCTTGGAATTGATTACGCGCAGGTGGAAGAAAAACTCCGCTCGTCCGAGGCGGCGGCGCAGTTGGTGATTGATTATGACCTCAGCCAGAAAAACCATGTGATTGGCAGCCCGACCTTCATGATGAATGACGGCCGCCAAAAGCTGTTTGGCAATGTCGGTTATCGTCTGATCGAGGCCAATGTGCAGGAGGTTTTGCATCACCCGTCAGAAGACGCTGCAAGCTGGTGCTGATGGCCCGAAGGGGCTGGAAGGCTGCGCATAGGCAGTGTTGAGTATGCCCTCGCCTTTTTGCCGGATCGCAGGGTAATCTGCGGCAGTCACAACGCCGACCACAACAAGGAGCCCGCAAATGCCCGCACCCGCAAACATTTTCAAATCCGCCCTCACCAAGGGCCGCATGCAATATGGCTGCTGGGCCGGGTTTGCCGATGCCTACGCCACCGAAATGCTGGCCACAGCCGGGTTTGACTGGCTGGTGATTGATGGCGAACATGCCCCGAATGATATCCGCTCCATCATGGCACAGCTTCAGGTCCTGGAGGGCAAACATTCCCACCCGGTGGTGCGCCTACCGATGGGTGAGGCGTGGCTGATCAAACAGGTGCTGGATGCGGGCGCGCAGACATTGCTTATTCCGTTGGTGGAAAGTGCGGCTCAGGCCGGTGATCTGGTGGCGGCGATGCGGTATCCGCCCCATGGCATTCGTGGCTCAGGTGCGGCCCTGGCGCGGGCCTCGCGGTTCTCGGATATTGCCGATTATATCACCACCGCCAATGATCAGATGTGCCTGTTGGTGCAGGTGGAAACCCGCGCGGGGATTGAGGCTTTGGACGATATACTGAAGGTTGAGGGCGTGGACGGGGTATTCATCGGCCCCTCGGATTTGTCGGCAGATATGGGATATGGCGGCGATACCAGCGCACCCCCGGTGCGTGAGGTGATTAGGGATGCGCTGGCGCGGATTGCGGCCTCGGACAAGGCGGCGGGTATTTTGGCAGTGGACCACGATGTGGCACAGGAATACCGCGATTGGGGTGCACAGTTTCTGGCCGTCGGGGTGGATGTGCTGATGCTGGTCGGGGCCGCGCGTGAAACCATGGCGCGCTGGCGCAAGCCGGGCTGAACGGGGAGCGGGCGGGGTTGCAGGGAAACCTTGATATAATGTGCATTAGTATGTATATTATAATGCATACTATAGGAGACACTCCATGAAACGCCTGCACACAAATCAAATCTGCACCATGACCGAGCTGCGCGAGCCGCAAAAAGTGTTCGATCAGGCGGGCGGCAAGCCGGTGGCGATCATGAAAAACTCGAAATGCATCGGCTATCTGGTGCCCGAGGCCGCGACTCTACAGGGTGAGCCGCGTTATGCCACGATGGATGAGGTGATGAATTCGCTGCATACTCGCCGCGATGCCAATCAGGCAGTACTTGATTACCTCAAAGACAAATGACTTTTCTGGTTTTGTCTTCTGAGTTGGTTGAGGCCATACATGATGCTGTCCTCAACCCCGGTGAACTCCCCGGTCGTGCGCGTGATAAATCCCTTGAGGGCGCACTTGCCCGGGTGGATAACCGGCTGCTTTACGGCATGATCGAGGATGTGTTTGATCTGGCGGCGGCCTATGCTACGGCGATTGCCACCGGGCATTGCTTTAACGACGCCAACAAACGCACCGCGCATCAGTCAATGGATACCTGCCTTGATCTGAATGGAGTCGAGATGACATGGGACCATGAAGAGACAGGTGATATGATCATTCGTCTTGCCCAAGGGTTGATGGATGAGGATGAAATGGCCGCGTGGCTGCGGGGAATAGCCTGAGATTGGAATAATACACACCACCCCTTGTAGTTTCCATCAATCACCCCACATCATGTAGACCCCCGAAAAGTCGGACGGAGTTAGGAGTTTCCCTTGGAAGCTTTTTTGGACTCCCCAGTCATGAGGTATTGAGGTTGCCGCCTCGATGAAACGCTCTGAAAGGGGTATTTGGGTGAAGTTTGCATCGATAGGCCACACGCGGCAACGTTTGGTTCGCCTAAAATGGGATTCAAAGTCCGGTCGGTGACCGGGTGGCTTTGAATTAAGGCCCCAACAACTTGTTGGGCAAGCCTTGCGCACTTCCCTGCGCTGGCGATTGTGAAACAGGCACTTCGTTGGAGCGTTTGTGTTATGGTAAAGACCTGAGAGGTGAAAGTCATTCAGCCCTCTGGACCCATAGCAGCCAATAGAGCGAAGTGTCGCGCCCATCGGCCTGTGGATTTCCGCAGGCCGAATTCTTTTTCAATACAATAAATGGCCTTCGCAGAACTCAACACCCTTGCAAAATCGGCATTTTGTCAAAAATGCCAGCCCCCGCCCGCCCCATGGCGGGGGCTTCAAACGCTGCTATAAGTTGATAGGGCTTGATAATTATCGAGGTCATCCGGTTTGTTATGGGCCGTGCGAGGCCCCCACCCGGGCGGGGGCTGGCATTTTTGACAAAGCGTCGGGTAATACTGATAGTTCACAGCCTCTCACCCCTCCCATTCCTTACCCGCCAGAACCGCGTCGGCCTCGGCCTGACAGGTTTTGCCGGGGTTCATCAAATTATGCGGATCGGCCTTGGCTTTGAACGCCACCTGTACCGCATCCACCACTTTCATACCGCCCTCGGCGATGGTGTAGACATGGGCGTCAAACACGCCACATCCCAGCGCCTCGAACCGGGCGGATATTTCATATAGCCGTTCGCGGGTGGTGAATTTCACCAAAGGCAGGGCGAAAATCTGATAATCGCCGCGCTCGCGGGCAAATTCATGGTGCAGCAGCACCTCATCGCCAAACTCATCCATGAATGCGGTGTCAATCGACGGCTCATAGGGCTGCGGATAGGCCACCTGAAGATAGGTCCAGCTTCGGTCGGATTTAAGCGCCTGAAGCGTGGTGTGATTCCACGCGCATTCATAGCTCGGCGGCAGCTTGGCGGCCTGCAATTCCGCCTCACTCATCAGCAGCGATACCTTGCCGCCATAGTCCGGGGCCAGCGCCCTGAAGGCATCGATGGTGCGCGGGCCAAGCATGGCAAACACCGCGTGTTTGTCGGGCGGGAAATAATCCGCCAATTCGCGGTAGAACTGTGAAAAACGCCTGTCCACAGTCGAGATCAGATAGATGTCAAAATCATTCCGGCACAGCGCCTGGCCGTAACGGATAGTATCGGCATACTCGTCAAACAACACAATCGCATGATGCCAATCCACGCTGGGACGGATGGCCAGATCAAGCTCGGTTATGATGCCGTTGGTGCCATAAGCATGGTGGGCTTTTTGGATGTCCGTGCCCTCAAGGGTGATGATCTGCGGGGTTTCCTCCACCGTGACAATCCTCAGCGCGCGCACATTGCCGTCATCGCGCAGCACCCCGTGGCGCACCGAGCCGATACCGCCTGAGCCACCCGCGATAAACCCGCCGATGGTGGCTTGGCTACGGGTCGAGGGCCACATCAGTAATTCCTGCCCGGTTTCGTGCACCGCCTTGTCGAGCGTCTCAATCAGCGCGCCGGCGGCGACCCGGACAAACCCGTCGCCAATTTCATGCACCTTGGTGAGCTTGGTCATGTCCACAATAATACCCCCCACCAGCGGCACCGCCTGGCCGTAATTGCCGGTGCCACCGCCGCGCAAGGTCAGCGGCACCCGCCACTTGGCACAGGCGGCGGCGATGGTGATCACCTCGGCCTCAGAGCGCGGCACCACCACCAGATCGGCAAAACATTTCTTCAGTTGCTGATTTAGAATTGGTGAATACCAGAAATAATCGCGCGATTTGAGGCGCACCGTCTGGGGCGCATCGATCACTTCGATCTCGCCCAGTTCAGCTCGGAAACCTTGCCAGTTAATATCTTTGCGCATCGTCGCTCTCCTTTACGTCAAATCGCGCGGGTCCGGCGACGCGATATTCAGCCATTTTCCGGCGCGGATCACCTGACGCGTGGGTGCGGGGGTAAGGCTCATCTCACCGCTGTCCCGCGCCGCCATTAACACCAGATCAGCAGGCGCACCCGGTCGGATCATACCGCTCCAGTCCAGCCCCATGGTTTGGGCCGGGTTGGTGGTGATAAGCTGCGCCCAATCGCGGGCGGGTTGATGCAAATGGCCCAACTGCGCGCCAAGATGCAGCACCGCCAGCGGGTCAAAATCGCCAAAGGCGCAGAATCCGTCACGCACGTTATCAGCACCCAGTGAAACAGTTGCGCCCCTATCCGACAACAGCGCCACCGGGGCCATACCACGGGGACCGATGATGCCGTTTGTGCCGCGCCCCTGAAGATAAAGATTGGTGGTGGGCAGCGCGACAAAATGCAGCCCCGCCTCCCGCGCGCGGGCGATCACCGCCTTACGGCGCAGCGCGGTATAGCTGTTGAGCGCCACGCAATGACCGCACAAGATTGTGCCTTTGAAACCGGTCTCAAGCGCCACATTCGCCACCGTATGCAGACCATCCAAATCAGGGCCCAGCCCCTCATCCACATGCAGGTCAATATCCCAGCCCTGCGTGTTGGCATAGTCAAAGACCCTACGCAGGCGTATGGCCATATCTGGCTGGTGATAAAGGAACATGCCAACCCGACCCTGATCGGCGGCTGTGGCATAAATCATCCGGGCTAAATCCGCATCATCAAAGCTTAAGACATCGGTGAGCGGTGACAGTTGCAAATCAATCCGGCCCCGCCAGTCCTGCGCTATCTCCTGCAACACGGGCCAGACAAAATCCGGCATGGTGGGGCCAACGCCCACATGGCTGCGCATCGCCCGCACGCCGTTGGCATAGGCGGTTTGCAATGAAAATTCGGCGCGGGCGCGCAGGTTTTCCGCCGTCCAGCTTTGCAGGTTTTCCGCCATCGCGGCAATCGCCTGCGCCAGATCACCGGGGGGGAAATCCGTAAACGCCGCCACATGCGCCTTGTCCAGATGGGTGTGGCAATCGACCAGTGCTGAGAGCAAAATCCCCTGCCCCGCATCAATATAAGGCGCGTCCTTACCGGCAAGCCCGCCCGCCTGCACCACCGCTTTGATCTGCCCCTTTTGCACTTCAATATCGCCCGCGCACCAGCCATCCCTGCCCGGCGTCAGATCACAAAGCGCGGGCGGAATATGCACATTCCCCAGCACATAATCCGCCGCGTTTGAGGGGGGAGTGGTTGGAAACCCCATCTCA
>UOEG01000240.1_pt1 | contig 45786 bp, 33 predicted proteins | sample 1990051 | NCBI WGS metagenome assembly UOEG01 (sample SAMEA4728526, study PRJEB27164) | hydrothermal vent metagenome | biome: marine basaltic hydrothermal vent biome; feature: marine hydrothermal vent; material: mineral | place: Pacific Ocean | collected 2011-06-14/2011-07-23 | depth 1741 m | reverse complement strand
CAACACAACTATAGGGCAGGTTATTTTCACCATTGTAATTCACCCACCAGAGGCTTTAATGTAACTGTAAGGTAAAACGCACCTGATGCGTCTGCCGACACGAGATTCGCTGTTCGGGTTTATGTATGGGAAGTATCCCGGCATGACTTGGCAGGCCGATTAGGCCCTTTTTAACAGGGTCGGTTATATACCTGCCCCACGTGACACCACGAGCGTGCAGGTTTAGTATTGGCCTCCCTGACGGGATGCCGGAGAAAAAAACTGCGATGAAGCGCGCGCAACATTATGAAACCACAGCAAGGGCCGTCAGCGGCCTTTGGGGTTTCGTGCCCGCTATCGCCCTTATCAGACACCGCCTGCGATCCGCCGCCCCACCGGGGTGGGCACGATTGCCGCGGTGCAATTGGACAACATGGCTAAGAAAATGCTTATCGACGCCACCCACGCGGAAGAGACCCGCGTTGTGGTGGTGGATGGAAACAAGGTTGAGGAATTTGACTTTGAATCCGAAAACAAACGCCAGCTAGCTGGCAACATATATCTGGCGAAAATTACCCGGGTTGAACCCTCGTTGCAGGCCGCATTTGTTGAATACGGCGGCAATCGTCATGGCTTTCTGGCGTTCTCAGAAATCCATCCGGATTATTACCAGATCCCCATCGCCGACCGCGAGGCGCTGATGGAAGAAGAGCGCGCCTATGCCGAGGCGATGAAGGCGCGCGACGAGGAAGACGAGAAAAAACCCAAACGCCGGTCGCGCGGGCGCTCAAAATCAAAAGCGGCCAAAACCACATCGGATGATGCGGTCGTCAGCACCGAGGTGGAAAACAGCGAAATTTCCGGCATGGAAACCATTGATATTGCGGGGGATACACCCGCCAATCAAGCCACGCCTGAAGGCAGCTCACCAATGGAAACGGTTGCGGAAACCCCGGTGGAAGAGCCGGTTGATGCGCCTGCTGAAGACGCCACACCCGAAGCTGAAGCCAAGGATGCGCCTGCGGAAAATGATGCGGCGCCTGCGGCAGATAATGATGCAGACGCCCACCCAGAAGTGCCCGATGATGAGGACGATGAGGCCAAAGCAGCGGATGCTGCAGCCAAGGATGAAACCATTGAATCGGTGGCCGATGAGGACGATCTCGAAGACATCCGCCCACCGCGCAAACCGCGTCCGCGCCGCTATAAAATTCAGGAAGTAATCAAAATGCGCCAGATCCTTCTGGTGCAGGTGGTCAAAGAAGAGCGCGGCAATAAGGGCGCGGCCCTGACCACCTATCTCAGCCTTGCGGGCCGTTATTGCGTACTTATGCCCAACACCGCACGCGGCGGTGGCATCAGCCGCAAGATCACCAACGCGGTTGACCGCAAAAAGCTCAAAGAAATAGCCAATGAGATTGAAGTGCCGCAGGGTGCCGGCCTGATTGTGCGCACCGCCGGGGCCAAACGCACCAAATCCGAGATCAAACGCGATTACGAATATCTGCAACGCATGTGGGAACAAATCCGCGAATTGACGCTGAAATCCATCGCGCCGGCGAAGATTTATGAAGAGGGCGACCTGATCAAACGGTCCATTCGCGATCTTTATAACCGCGATATTGACGAGGTTCTGGTCGAGGGCGAGCGCGGTTACCGCATCGCCAAGGACTTCATGAAAATGATCATGCCAAGCCACGCCAAAAACGTGAAGCATTATCAGGAATCGATGCCACTCTTTGCCCGCCACCAGGTGGAAAGCTATCTCAGCGGCATGTTCAACCCGACGGTGCAGCTTAAATCCGGCGGCTATATCGTGATCGGCGTGACCGAGGCGCTGGTGGCGATTGATGTCAACTCGGGCCGGGCCACCAAGGAAGGCTCGATTGAGGAAACCGCGACCAAGACCAACCTTGAAGCCGCCGAAGAGGTGGCGCGGCAGTTGCGCCTGCGTGACCTTGCCGGGCTGATCGTGATTGATTTCATCGACATGGATGAGCGCCGCAATAACACCGCCGTTGAAAAACGCATGAAAGACCGATTGAAGACCGACCGCGCCCGCATTCAGGTGGGCCGGATCAGCGGTTTTGGCCTGATGGAAATGAGCCGCCAACGCCTGCGCCCCGGCATGATCGAGGCCACAACACAGCCCTGCGGGGCCTGCCACGGCACCGGCCTGATCCGCTCGGACGACAATCTTGCGCTCAGCATTCTGCGCCAGATCGAAGAGGAGGGCACGCGCCGCCGCTCGCGTGAGGTGCTGGTAAAATGCCCGGTGGGGATTGCCAATTTCCTGATGAACCAAAAGCGCGAGCATGTGGCGCAGATTGAGCTGCGCTATGGGCTTTCGGTGCGCATTGAGGGCGATCCGATGCTGATCAGCCCCGATTTCGCACTTGAGAAATTCAAGACCGCAACGCGCAAAGTGCCGGTTGCGACCGCGCCGGTTGTCTCGGTTGACAGCTCGTTGATGGATGAGATTGATGAGGGCATACCTGCGGCGGATACCGCCGAAGCGCCCGCCGCCGAAGCGCCTGCCACCCATGAGGCGGAAGATGGCGAAGACAAGCCGAAAAAGCGCCGTCGCCGTCGCCGTCGCCGGTCAAAAGGCAACCGGGAAAATGGGGCCGATGCCCAAGCCCCGGACGGAGCGGAAAATACCAATGCCGCCCCCGCAGATGACGCTGTTGCGAAAGAGGTCTCAGAGCCTGCTGTTGCGGATGTTGCCGCTGGTGCTGAATATCCTGTGAAAGAAGATAAGCCCAAACGCACCCGCCGCCCGCGTAAAAAGGCCGGGGATGCTAAGGAAGAAGCCTCAAAAGAAGAAGCGGCAACTGCCCTAGAAGCTGAACCCGGTGCCGCCTCTGAGGCGGTTGCGAAAACCGCTGAAGATAAGCCGAAAAAACCGCGCAGGAGCCGTAAGAAAGCCCCCGTTTCAGAAGCCGCCTCGGAGCCCGCTTCTGAACCTGTGGCTGAGCCAACCGCGCCAGTTGTGCCCGCGCCGGTGGCCGCGCTTGCTGCCGAGCCTGTGGTTGAGGCCACTGCGGAACCTGCGGTTTCCGAGGCCCCGGTGAATCCAGTGAAAGAGCTGCCGCAAGACACCCCAAAACCCAAGGCAAAACGCCGGGGATGGTGGTCTGTTGGACGTTAAGTTCACCGTTTAAGATATTGATAATGCCGCGTTAATAGCGCGGCATTTTTCTTTTCGGGCGGCTAAAGCGTTTCGAGTTTAAGTTGAGGCACGACTTAAACCCGAAACGCGCGCAACATCTCGATGTCGTGGGCGTTTCGACATATTGTCGTGTGTCAACAATACGTCGAAACGCTTTAGGTTTTTTTAACCATATAGGTCTGGGCCGCATCGCGTGCGCCAACCTCAATTAATTCATGCCCGGATTCAGCGCAGAAATGCGGCACATCAACCACTGCCGCCGGATCATCGGCCAACAATAAAATGCATTGCCCCGTTGTCAGCGCCTTGAGCCGCTTGCGCAGTTTCAAAACCGGCAGGGGGCACAGCAAGCCTCGGGCGTCTATGGTCTCGGATATTTTCATGGGCCAAGGGATAAGCCGCTTGAAACATCCTGTCCACCGGGTACTGCCGGTTTTGCGGCAATGAGACGGATCAAACGCTTTGGGCTTACTCTTGCCCCAATCCTGCGTTAAATTCGGTCGCAAATGAGCAGTTCAGACACCATCCCCGTGCGCCGCAGGCAGGTCTTTTATATCCCGGGCTATGATCCGATTCATCCGCGCCGCTACCGCGAGCTATACCGCAAGCAAAGCGCCGAACAGGCGGATATTTCCGGCTATGAAATTTCGCAAAGCGCGAAATCCGGGGCAGGGCGGTTTGGCTGGCATGTTGAAGCCGTGATTGACGGGCAGAAAACCCTGACGGATTTTGAGGTGCTTGTCTGGTCGGATATTGTGCGCGACAGCATGGGAAAGGGCGTGTTTGGCACCTATATTTTGCTGCTGCGTACCGCTTGGGTCTATCTCTCATCCGGGGCGCTTTTTCGGCTGATGCGGCTGCGCAAGGGGCCGGTGATCACGGCGCTTTATCCGGTGTTGTTTTTACTGGTGCAGTTGATTTTCGCGCTGCTTCTGGCCTGGGGTTTGTGGCGTTTGCTGGCGCTCATTCATCCCTGGCTTGGCCCGGCTGGGTTGATCCTCATTCCCCTAGTGCTGGAATGGTTTCGCAAGCATGACAACCGGTTTTTCGCCTATTATCTGATGCATGATTATGCCTATTCAGCGCGCTATAAGGGGGCCTATCCACCTGCGCTCAAAGCGCGAATGAAAGAGTTTGTGGATGGAATATCGCAAGCATTACAAGGGGATGCCGATGAGGTTCTGGTTGTCGGTCATTCCTCTGGGGCGCATCTTGCGGTTACAGTTCTGGCCGATCTGATCCGCGAAAGAAAAGCGCGCAAAACTGGCCTGGCATTGGGGTTTTTATCTTTGGGGCAGGTCGTGCCGATGGTTTCTTTCCTCAAGAATGCGCAGGTTTTACGCCGCGATCTGGCCTATCTCAGCACCCGCGATGAACTAACATGGGTGGATGTCTCGGCCCCCGGCGACGGCGCGTGTTTTGCCCTGTGTGATCCGGTGGCGGTGACGGGGGTGGCCCCGCATGGCAAGCGCTGGCCGCTGGTCCTGTCGGCGGCGTTTTCACAAACCTTAAGTCCCGAGCGCTGGAAGGCCATGCGCTGGCGGTTTTTCAAGCTGCATTTTCAATATATGTGCGCTTTTGACCGGCCTGCCGATTACGATTATTTCCAGATCACCGCCGGGCCACTGACGCTGGCCGCGCGCTATCACACCCGCACCCCGTCAAAAAGCCGCATTGAAATGCCTATATCCGGCTTTAAGGATATGGCCTTATGACGCTACCACCCAAACCCAAACCGCGTGAAAACAAAGTCTCGCTCTGGCGATATCTACAGCTATTTCGCCGTGATATTCTCTCGGCGCAACCAGCGCGGCTGTATCGCGCCTGGATGGCCGAATTTCGCACGCCGTTTTTTCGCTCATACCTATGCAATCAGCCCGAACTGGTTGATCTGGTGCTCAAGCAGCGCCCCGATGATTTCCCAAAATCCCGGCGTATCCGCGAAGGGCTGTCACCGCTTCTGGGCAATTCGGTTTTTGTCACCAATGGCGAGACATGGAAGCGCCAGCGCCGGATCATTGACCCGGCGTTTGAGGGCGGACGGTTGCGCGATACCTTCCCCGCGATGCTGGCAGCCGGGCAGGGGGCGGTGATGCGTATGACGGCGCTGGCGGATGGTGGTGCGCCGGTTGAGATCGAAGAACAAACCAGCCACGCGGCGGCGGATGTAATTTTCCGCACATTATTTTCCATCCCGATTGAGCATGATGTTGCCAGTCAGGTGTTTGCCAAATTCAGGGCGCATCAACGCAGTCAACCGGTTGTCAATCTTGGCGCCCTTCTGCCCTTGCCCAAATGGGCCCCGCGTTTTCACAACCGTCAAACCCGTCAGACCGCACGCGATATTCGCGGGCTGATCACCCGGCTTACTTCTGAGCGGATGCAAGAGATCAAGGCAGGCACCGCGCCCGATGATCTGGCGACCAAAATAATGACTACCGCTGATCCGCAGACAGGGCAGCGGTTTGATACATCTGAGATGGTGGATCAGGTGGCCATTTTCTTTTTGGCCGGACATGAAACCAGCGCCTCGGCCCTGGCCTGGGCGCTTTATCTGCTGGCGCTTTACCCTGAATGGCAGGAGCGGTTGGCAGCAGAGGCGCGTCAGGTGTTTGGTGACGGTGAGATCGAGTTTGCAAAAGTGGGCAAACTCAGAATATCGCGTGATGTATTTCGCGAAACTCTGCGGCTTTATCCGCCGGTTCCGATGATGGTGCGCGAGGCGGCGTGCCCGGAAAATTTCAGGGATCGGGCAGTGCCCAAAGGTGCGCAGATTGTGCTTAGCCCATGGCATTTGCACCGCCACACGCGCCTTTGGGACAGGCCTGATGAGTTTGATCCCGCACGCTTTTCAACGAAGAATGGCAAGGAATGTATGCGCAATGCCTATATCCCGTTTTCCGCCGGGCAGCGAGTTTGTACCGGGGCGGGCTTTGCCATGATTGAGGGACCGCTATTGTTGTCACTGATGGTGCGGGCTTGCCGATATGAGTTGGTCCCGGGCCGTGAAGCCATGCCCGTGGCACATCTGACAGTGCGGGGTAAAAATGGTATTTGGGTACATGTGACATCGCGCACTGGTGCCCAAATCTTTTAAAAAAAGATTTGCAAAAGTTTTTTAAAAACTTTTGTGTCAGGTCTTTTGATAATGTTTGAGGACATACAACCGGATAGCTGAGGCCAGGCCAGAGTCCATACCACGGTCCTCATCAACTTTAGCAGCTAGTGCGTTGATTGGTGTATTTAATTCTGCAGATATTTGGCAAAATGCCTGCCAAAAATCATCTTCCAAAGATACACTGGTGCGATGGCCGTGCAAGGTTAGTGAATGTTTTACCGGGCGCTTGCTCATGGTTCTGATTTGGTCTGATTACTGGCCTGCGCCGCCGTCATCACTTCGGCCCCACCATATTTTCAGGCCTCACAACACGTTCAAACGTCTCTTCATCGACAAAGCCCAACCGAACAGCCTCTTCTTTCAATGTGGTGCCATTCTTATGGGCTGTCTTGGCCACCTTGGTGGCATTGTCATAGCCAATCTCGGGGGCAAGCGCCGTCACCAGCATCAGGCTTTCGCGCATCAGCTTGTCAATCCGCGCCTCATCGGCTTGCAGCCCGTCTATCAGGTTTTTGGTGAATGTCGCACTGGCATCCCCCAAAAGTTGCATCGATTGCAACACGTTATAGGCCATCATCGGTTTATAGACATTCAGTTCAAAATGCCCCTGAGAGCCGGCAAAACCCACAGCGGCATCATTGCCCATCACCTGCACACAGACCTGCGTCAGGGCCTCGCATTGGGTGGGGTTGACCTTGCCCGGCATGATCGAGCTGCCCGGCTCATTTTCCGGCAAGATCAGCTCACCCAGACCACAGCGGGGGCCGGAGCCGAGAAAGCGGATGTCATTGGCAATCTTAAAAAGGCTCGCGGCCACGGTTTTCAACGCGCCCGAGATTTCCACAAGCGCGTCATGCGCCGCCAGAGCCTCAAACTTATTGGGCGCGGTGATGAAGGGCAGGCCGGTAATTTCCGCCATATTCGCCGCCACCATCTTATCCCAGCCCACCGTGGTATTCAGCCCGGTGCCCACGGCGGTGCCACCCTGCGCCAACTCATAAATCCGCCCCAAGGCGTCTTTGACGCGCTGAATGCCCATGGCCACCTGATGGGTGTAGCCAGAGAATTCCTGCGCCAGCGTCAGCGGCGTGGCGTCTTGGGTATGGGTGCGGCCGATCTTGATGATGCCATCAAACGCCTTGACCTTGGCCGCCAGCCCGGCGTGCAGTTTCTCAAGCCCCGGTAGCAGCACATCACGCGCCTTCATCGCTGTGGCAATATGCATTGCGGTGGGGAAGGTGTCATTCGAGGATTGCCCCATATTGCAATGATCATTGGGATGCACCGGATCTTTTGACCCGATCACACCGCCCATGATTTCAATCGCGCGATTGGCAATCACCTCATTGGCATTCATGTTCGATTGCGTGCCCGACCCGGTCTGCCACACCACCAGCGGGAAATTATCATCAAACTTGCCGTCGACCACCTCACCCGCAGCCTCAATGATCGCCGCGCCGCGTTTTTTATCCAGTTTGCCCAGCTCGATATTGGCCTGAGCACAGGCCTGTTTGACCACCCCAAGGGCGCGCACAATGGCGATGGGCTGTTTTTCCCAGCCGATTGGAAAATTGATCAAAGAGCGCTGCGTTTGCGCGCCCCAGTATTTATCAGCCGGAACTTCAAGAGGGCCAAAACTATCGGTTTCGGTGCGGGTTGCGGTCATGTCAGATAATCCTGGTGGTTGTGTTGATGCAAAGTCATATTAATTTTGCTAATTATTTACGAAAGCTGTCGAGGCTCACAATTTCTGCATCGGATTTTTCCACCTCATCGTCAGATGCATCTTCTGTGATCGGCGCCTCGTCGACCTGGGTATTTGCCTCATCTTCTTCACCCTCTTCGGGGGCTTCAAAACGCAGGCCAAATTCAACAGACGGGTCTACAAATGTCTCGATCGAATCGTAAGGAACATAAAGGTTTTCCGGCGCGTCCCCGAAATTCAGCGTGACGGAAAACCCTGTATCGGTGACCTCAAGTTCGTCATACCAGTTTTGCATCACCACAGTCATCTCATTAGGATAACGCTCTTTCAGCCAATCGGCGAGGCGGGCGTCGGGGTGGGTGGTGTCAAAGGTTATGAAAAAGTGATGCGCGCCGGGCAAGCCCTGATCGCGCACATCGGTCAGCACTTCCTGGATCAGGCTGCGCATGGCCTTGTGCATCAGATTTCCGTAGTCGATTGTACGAGACATGGTATTCCCCGGATATTAGCCTGATTAGCATAGGCGCATTGTTGGTAAACAAAAACCCTAACGATGCTGATTTTTTATGGTTAGAGCGCAAAAATGTGCACAATCTGTGACCTGTAGTAAAAAAACCTAGGCTACGAACCCGAGGTGGCGTTTAACCGTGCCTTCCGGCGGCATTTTGGCGTCAGCCCGGGCAAATTGCGGGCGAAAAGCGCGTGAAATGTGGGGGAAGTGCAGGCTTCTGTTGCCAGGTGCCTGCGAACCCCGCCTGACCTTGCTAGAGGCCAGGACTTAGGTTTTCGATCACTCGAACCGCTTACGCAGCCAGAGCCATCGGAGCTTTGTTGTCATTTGCAACTAGCTTAGATGAACCGATAACGGTGGTATCTCACCGAAACAAAGCTAACCCCTTTAGACGTTCGTCGATCCTGTTTCGACCCCGAAAACCCCCAAATGAAGGGTTGTTTGGTGGAGTCGCCGGGTACCGCCCCCGGGTCCGATCCGCTTATTACGGGCGCGTTTATGTCCATAGTCCCCGAAGAGACAGGTTATATATAGGCCTGCCGGGCGGGTTTGCAAAGGGGGCGTGCGATATGATCTATAAAAAACGGCATCATAAGTGGGTGTTGTTTATTTTGATATTTTACGACGCTCCCAGAAGCGGTTGCGACCTGACATTGGTATATCCAAGCGTTCGAGCGCGGGCTGTTTGCGGCGGCGGGGCAAAAATACCCACAATAAACAGCGTCATATTTTGCGCCATCACTGCCGGTTTTTGAGAACAGGAATGGTTGTGTTTGTGTTTGAACTCCTGTCTTGTGACCAAAATTTGTTAGTTTCAGGAGCATGAGACATGGCTGTCACACTGGATATTGATGCGGTCAGGGCGCAGTTTCCGGCCTTTTCCGAGCCGTCATTGCAGGGCCAGGCATTTTTTGAAAACGCAGGCGGATCTTATACCTGTGCGCCGGTGATCGCCCGGCTTGAACGCTATTATCATCAGCGCAAGGTACAGCCCTACGGCCCCTATGAGGCCAGCCGTCTGGCCGGTGAGGAAATGGACGAAGCCCGCACCCGTCTGGCAGCGCTTTTGGGGGTTGAAAGTGACGAGCTGAGCTTTGGCCCCTCGACCACGCAAAACACCTATGTTCTGGCGCAGGCCTTCCGGCAATGGATGAAGCCCGGGGATGCCATCATCGTGACCAACCAAGATCACGAGGCCAATTCCGGGCCTTGGCGACGGCTGGCGGATGAGGGCATTGAGATACGCGAGTGGCAGATTGACCCCGACACCGGGCATCTGCCGCTGGAGGGGTTGGAAAACCTGCTGGATGAGCGGGTGCGGCTGGTGGTGTTCCCGCATTGCTCGAATGTGGTGGGTGAGATCAACCCGGTGGCCGAAATCACCGCCCGCGCCCATGCGGCGGGGGCGTTTGTCTGTGTTGATGGGGTCTCATATGCGCCGCATGGTTTTGCCGATGTAGGCCATATGGGGCCGGATATTTATATGTTTTCAGCCTATAAAACCTATGGGCCGCATCAGGGGATCATGGTTATCCGCCGGGCCTTGGGGGAATTGCTGCCCAATCAGGGGCATTATTTCAACGGCGACTGCCTTTATAAACGCTTCACCCCGGCGGGGCCGGATCATGCGCAAATCGCCGCCTCTGCTGGCATGGCGGATTATATTGATGCGCTGGCCGATCATCACGGGTTTAAGGGCGATGCCCGCACGCGCGGGGCACTGGTGCATGACCTGATGCGCGACCATGAGATCAAATTGCTACAACCCCTGCTGGACATGCTGAGCGCGCGCAATTCGGTACGCCTTTTGGGGCCAGATCAGGCTGCATTGCGTGCGCCCACAGTGGCGGTGGCCCTGCCGGGCCGGGCAGAGGAGGTGGCAGCCAAACTTTCCAAACACGGCATCATGGCGGGGGGCGGTGATTTTTATGCGGTGCGCCCGCTTGAGGCCATGGGGGTTGACCTTGAAACCGGCGTTTTGCGGCTGAGTTTTGTGCATTACACCTCGCAGGGCGAGTGTGATCAGCTGCTTGAGGCACTTGATGGTGTTCTTTAGGTGTCATATGCGCCCGGGTATGAAAAAATACCCAATCCCCTTGTGTGAAAGGCCCCCGGCACTGTAATCAATAAATATACGAATTATTAACCATAAACCCCGGAGAACATCATGGCTGGCTCCAAGCATATGCCCACAGCGGCAAAACTAGTTTCGGCATTTGGCCTGGCTGTACTTGGCTGGGTGGCCTCGGAACAGTTCAAACCCTTGATGCCGTCTGGAACAAATTTCGGATATTTCAACATTGTCAATCTTGGGCTTGGCTTGGTTTGCGGCTGGGTTGTATTGGGCACGCGGGTCGGGCGCGGCTATTTCGAATCCCTTGGGGCAGGGCTTACGGGCACAACGGCTATGGTTTTTTGGGCGGTATTTTTACAAAGCATGAATGAGATGCTCGAACAGGCGCTTAGGCGTAATTACGACGGGATACTTGAAGCGATCATTGGTGTATTCGCGATTGCATTCAAGTTTGGCATGCTGCTGTTGGATTTCGATTTGATCACGGTGTTGGTGATTGGCGGCATGATTGCCGGGCTTTGTGCCGAATGGGCCACGCGACGGTGGTCATAAACCAAGCTTATCTGGGTTCTTCACCTGAAGCTCGACCAGATGTTTCCAATCCGGGTCATAGCTGGTTAACAGCCAGGGTCCGCGTGATTGTGGTACTGTTCTCAATCAAATTTACGGCGCGCTTTATTGCCCGCCTTGTCAACATGATCCGCAATGGGGCAATTATTACCGGGCTTCGGGCAAGGCCAGGCTTTTGCAAAGATGCCTTCCATAGTCAGGCATGCCCCAAAAGCGAAACTAACGATACAAGAGCAGGTACATCTGGTGGTGATGCAAAAACCCAGCAATAATGTTTTATTCCTCTCTATCGAGGATCTTAACGATTGGGTTGAGCCACTTGGCGGGCATCCGGACACAAAAACACCAAATATCAACCGCCTGGCGCACCGTGGCATGGTATTTGACGCGGCGTTTGCTGCCGCACCAGCCTGTTCTCCCTCCAGAACTTCAGCCCTTTTTGGCCAAAACCCTTGGGAAACAGGCATCTATGCAAATAATCACCAATGGCATCAGTTTTATAAATCTGGTGCGCGAAAATCATTGGTTGGCCGCTTTCGCGATGCCGGTTACCAGACCCGAGGAGCGGGAAAGGTTTTCCATGTGTCCCCTGATAAATTTGATTTTGATGACTGGACAGAATTTGAACAACGGCATCATGAGACATACAATCAAATAAGCAAAACCGCCCAAACGTCGAAGATCGGGAATAATACCGATTTTGGGCCAACTGAAGACGAACAACAGCAATATGATGACTACAATACGGATTGGGTTATTAACCAGATGAAGGCAGAGGCAAGCGGGCAATTCTGGGCCCTTGGCCTCTATCGTCCGCATCTTCCTTTCATAGTGCCCAAACGCTTTTTTGATCTCTTTCCCAGTGATATTGCCAACCCGCCGGGCCTGGGGATGAATCGGTTTGATGCCTATAATATGGCCACCCAAAAATCATTGCCCGATGCGGGCCGCAAGGTAGCAGACAAATCAGGATTTTTGCGGCGCACATTACATAAATGCAATGAATACAAGATTTTCACGCATGCATATCTTGCCTCAATTGCTTATGCGGATGACCTGCTAGGCAAAGTCCTGGATCACATGGATGCCACCAAACTTTGGGAAAACACCACCGTTGTGCTTTGGTCAGATCACGGTTGGCAATTTGGTGAAAAGCTTGCATTTCGCAAATTCTCCCTTTGGGAACGGGCCTTGCGCGTGCCATTGATTTTTGCAGGACCCGGGATCAACATTGGTCATAGTGATGAGCCTGTCTCCTTGATTGACATCGCCCCAACATTGTTTTCACTAATGGGTCTGACTTGCCCGGATCAATTTTCAGGACAAGACCTTAGCCCGGTTTTATGTGGCAAAGAAGCACGGATGCGCGGGCATACACTGTCAATTTGGGGGGCTAATTTCACCACAGACAGCCCTTATATTGCCCTGACCAATCGCAGCAAAACCCACCGTTATATTTTTTATTGGGACGGATCAGAAGAGTTATATGACCACCGCGTTGACCCCTATGAACACAACAATCTTATTTTTACCCCCGGTGACGTTCCCAAAGATGAAATTAATCGCCTGAGAGAAGAGCATCAGCGGGCGTTGGAGTTTGATCTGGCAGATCCGGTAAGTTAGGCCTGTGGCTAAAGCTGGGCTGCTTAGGAGACATCAACCTTCCAGCTTTCAGGCACTCGATCGCCAAATTTATCAATCACAAACTCGTATTGCTCTCTCAAAAAAGTCACAAAAATTTGGCGTTGCTCGAAGCTAAGGGGTGCCTTGGCTGATACATTATACATCGCATCAAATTTTGCGGGGTGGAAGCCTACACTTAAAAAGGAACACATTTTGGTAATTCCATCCGTGCAAAAGAGGTTTTCATAAAATTCGTAGTGAACATTCTCCGGTATAAATATTTGTTGAAGGTTTTGAATCGTTGCTGAATAATTTGACCTGGATAAATACGATGGCTTTTTGTGAATGATTTCGGGCAATTTCGAAACATCGGCGGCATTTTTAAAATCCCCGTTAAATCGCATTTGTGACCAAAGGCGGTCAGCAGGGTTTCGCAGGATAAATATCACTTTTGTTGAAGGGAATTTGGATTTTATATAGCTCAATTCATTAATATCGAGTTCGCAATAAATAGGAGTGATTTCACCGAACACTGTTTCTTCTCTGATCCTTGATTTGAAAAAGTCCATATATTTTGAAATATCATCTTTCATTTTGATACGGTCCCGCAGGGCAGAATGGTTTTTTTGCGGGTGCAACTCCAACCTATCACGCAGCTTTCTGCGAAAAGCGGAAATTGGCCAGCTTTTGGCGCGGCTTTTGTTGCCGAAAAAATGCATTTCCTTAATTGGTGACATATAGATTTCAGGATGTGTCAGAAAATAGCGATAAAGCCAGCTTGTCCCGGCTTTTTGGGCGCCAACCCCCAGCAGGAACGTTCGGTCATCTAAATCATTCATTTTTATAGACATTATTTGCATATTCCGACGTAAATAAGAGAGATGCCACTGCAGTATCAACCAGTTTACAGTCAGTTTGAAATGAAAGACAGGTTCATTCAGGGACAATATTGCGCGGGTCGAATGGGGCGCGCTCTGCGTTGATTGGCCTCCTTACACAAACGGGCGTGTATGTGCGCTTGAGTTCCCCGCCTTGCAAGCCTACATCTGGAATGAAAATATCTGTAAGGACCAATGCCATGCCTATCGCTTCTGACCTCGCTCATACCGTTGGCAATACGCCGATGATCCGTCTGAAAAAGGCCAGCGAGGAAACCGGCTGTGAAATTCTTGGTAAATGCGAATTTCTCAATCCCGGTCAGTCGATCAAAGACCGCGCGGCGCTTTTCATCATCCGCGATGCCGAGGCGCGTGGTGAGTTGCTTCCCGGCGGCACGATTGTGGAGGGCACCGCCGGAAATACCGGTATCGGTCTGGCGCTGGTGGGGGCGTCACTGGGATATAAAACGGTGATCGTCATCCCTGAAACCCAAAGTCAGGAAAAGAAGGATATGCTTGAGCTGGCGGGGGCTGATCTGGTGCAAGTGCCTGCCGCCCCTTATTCAAATCCGAATAATTTTGTGCGGTACTCCGAAAGATTAGCAGTTAAACTTTCCAAAACAGAACAAAACGGTGTGATCTGGGCCAATCAGTTTGATAACGTGGCCAACCGGCAGGCGCATGTGGAAACAACCGGGCCTGAGATTTGGCAGCAAACCGATGGTAAGGTGGATGGCTTTATCTGCGCGGTCGGATCAGGTGGCACGCTGGCGGGGGTGGCTGAGGCCTTGCAGCCCAAAGGCGTGAAAATCGGGTTGGTCGATCCGATGGGGGCCAAGCTTTATTCCTATTACACCAACGGCACACTGGAAAGCGAAGGCAGCTCAATCGCCGAAGGCATCGGGCAGGTGCGTATCACCGCCAATCTTGAGGGCTTCACCCCCGATTTTGCCTGTCAGGTGGCCGATGAAGAAGCCCTGCCGATTGTGTTTGACCTGCTTGAACATGAGGGGCTTTGCCTTGGGGCCTCGTCGGGGATCAATGTGGCGGGGGCGATCCGTCTGGCGCGCGAATTGGGGCCAGGGCACACGATTGTGACGATTTTGGCAGATTTCGGCACGCGCTATCAATCGAAACTGTTCAACCCCGAGTTTTTGCGTGAAAAAGGCCTGCCGACGCCGCGCTGGCTGGACCGGGCGCCGCGTTCAATTCCGGGAGTGTTTGAAGAGTGATTACCCTTCTGCGCACGCTATTGCTGACTTTTTCGCTGCTTTTGGCCCCGACGGTGATTATGTTGCCGACGGGGCAAGCCCATGCCCAACAGCCCGTCAGCGGCCCCGATTATGCGACCTGGGAAAAGACCGCGCTCAGGGCGGAAAATGCCATCGAGGCGGGGCGGGCTTCAACCCAGGCGCTTGAGGGTTTGCGCATTGAGCTGCGTAAATGGCGGGAACAGTTCAACACCGAAAAAAACGCCAATGCCAAAACCATTGCAACGGTTCAGGCACAGCTTGACGCCCTTGGCCCTGTGCCTGAGGATGGCAATGAGGCCGAAGATGTGGCACAACGCCGCGACCAGTTGAACCAACAGTTGAAGCGGTTGAGCGGGCCGGTGAAAATCGCCGATCTGGCCTATAGCCGCGCCAACGGGTTGATCAGCGGCATTGATCAGATCATCCGAGAGCGTCAGACCAAAGCGTTGTTGGAGCTTGGCCCGTCGCCGCTGAACCCGGTCCATTGGCGCAACGGGATGAGCGCGCTTTATGGCAGTGCCTCAACCATCAGAAGTGAAATTTCTGCCGCCTGGAAAAACCCGGCGCAGCGGGATGAATTCAAGGCGCAGCTGCCGGTGATGATTGTGCTGGCCCTGCTTGGGTTTGTGCTGGTGGTGCGGGGCCGGTATTGGAGCGAAATCCTGGCGCGCCGTCTGCAAAAGGGGCGCGAAAGTGCCGCCTGGTGGGTGATCACATTCATCGTCTCACTTGGCGAATTGCTGTTGCCTTTTGCCGGAATGGTGGCGCTGGTTATCGCGGTTTACGCCACTGGCCTTGTTGGCCTGCGCGGGGATTTGCTTTTGCCAAAACTGCTGCCTGCAGTGTTCATCTTTTTGCTGGCACGCTGGTTGTCCACCCGGATATTCCCGCGCAACAAACTGCGCGCCTTGCCGCTGCAACTGAATTCGGTGCAAAGGCGGGCAGGGCGGCTTTATGGCGGCTGTCTGGGGCTGGTGATTGCCGTGTTTTACCTGCTGTCGCAAATGGCCGAGCTGGGAGACTGGCCCGATGCCGCGCGCAATGCGGTGCTTTTCCCGGTTCTGATCGTGGCCGGTTTTTTGCTGTCGCGCATGGCGCGGTTGCTGTTGATCCACAGCCGCGCAGGCGGGGATGACAGCGGTGAGGAAACCTTTCGTGATAAAATTTTCCGGCTGCTGTCGCGGGCCATGCTGATGCTGGCCGTTGCGGCCCCCGCTCTGGCCGCAATCGGGTATTTCAGGGCCGCGCAATCGCTGATGCTGCCGTCGTTGCTGTCGCTACTGCTGCTGGGGGTTCTGCTGGTGCTGCAACGGCTGGTTTCCGAGGTCTATACCCTTCTGAGCGGCAATAAAGACGACGCGGCAGATTCACTTCTGCCGGTGCTGGCGGGCATGTTGATCATGCTGATCTCATTGCCCCTGTTTGCCCTTATCTGGGGCGCGCGCGTGGCCGATCTGACCGAGCTTTGGATCCGCTTTACCGAAGGCGTTTATATCGGCGGCACACAAGTATCACCGCAGGTTTTCCTGAGTTTCGCGATTGTGTTCATGATCGGCTATATGATCACCCGCCTGCTTCAGGGGGTGCTGAAAAACACCGTTTTGCCAAAAACCAAAATGGACGCGGGCGGGCGCAATGCCATTGTCTCGGGCGTGGGTTATCTGGGGATATTCCTGGCCGCATTAATCGCCATCACCAGCGCGGGCATTGATCTCAGTTCGCTTGCCATCGTTGCCGGGGCGCTGTCGGTGGGCATTGGGTTTGGCCTGCAAAATATCGTGTCAAACTTTGTCAGCGGCATCATCCTGCTGGTTGAGCGGCCCATATCCGAGGGCGACTGGATCGAAGTGGGCGGCCAGCACGGCGTGGTGCGCGATATATCGGTGCGCTCCACCCGGATTGAGACGTTTGACCGCTCGGATGTGATCGTGCCCAATTCAGATCTGATCAGTGGCACGGTAACAAATTACACCCGGGGCAACACCATTGGCCGGGTCAAGGTGCAGGTGGGTGTGGCCTATGGCACGGATACGCGGCGGGTTGAGAAAATCCTGCTTGAGATTGCGCAGACGCATCCGATGGTGCTGGCCAATCCCACGCCGAGTATTGTGTTCCAGCAGTTTGGCGCCTCGTCGCTTGATTTTGAGATCCGGGCCATTTTGCGTGACGTTAACAGTGTGCTGAGTGTACAGTCGGATATGAATCATGAAATTGCCCGCCGCTTTGCCGAGGAAGACATCGAAATTCCATTTGAGCAGCGCGACATCTGGATTCGCAACCCCGAGGCGATGAGTGGTGCCGAGAAACTGGGAATGAGCAAAACCAAACCCACGGCATTACAACCCGGGCAAAAAGATAGCGAAGACAACGATGCAGGCGACGGAGAATAGCCATTAACAGTTGTTGCTGACAGGGTTGGGCACTACATATTCTATGGTACGGGTGCCAATGGTACGAATGGTGCGGATGAAGGAGTTGTGCGATGAAGTGGATTTTCCGCCTGATCGGTATTTTGATCCTTGTGGTGATTGTCACCGGGGGGGCACTGTTCTTTTTACCCGGCGAAAGAATAGCCGCCATCGCTGCCGACCGGATCAGCGCCATGACCGGACGCAAGGTTGAGCTTTCGGGCAAGACCAAGATCAGCTTTTATCCCGTGCTGGGCATCAGCACCGGTGCCGTCACCATTGCCAATGCCGATTGGTCAGATGCGGGACCGATGCTGACCGCCAAAAGCCTGAAGGTTGGGGTGGATGCCACGGTGCTGTTTGGCGGTGAGATCAAAATCACCGGTCTGGAAGTGGTTGAACCGCAGGTGTTGCTGGAGCTGAGCAAAACCGGTGAGGTCAACTGGGAGCTGGGCGTGGAGGGTGTATCTACCGTCACCAGCACAGTTGAAGATCAGCCCGCCACCTCATCTGCCCTGGCGCTGACCCTTGACAGGGCACTGATCAAAGGGGCCACGGTGCGATACGTTGATCATGGCACCGGCAATGAGCTTGTGCTGAAAAACTCAGATTTTGATCTGCGCTGGCCGGCCTATCAGGGCAATGCCACCTTTGAGGCGGTGCTGCGGCCCACGGGTAGTGAGATCAATATCACCGGGCAGTTGGGTAATGCCGGTAATTTCATCGCCGGGGGCGTGTCGGATATGCAGGCCAAAATCATCGCGCCGGGCGGCAGTATGAGCTTTATCGGTCAGGGTGGGGTGCAACCGCAACTGGCCGGGCGTATCAGCGCCGATCTGAGTGATACCGGTAAATTCATGTCGGCCCTTGGCCTCAGTGCCGCTGAAATCCCAAAAGGGCTGGGGCAGGCGGTAATGATGCAGGCCAATCTGACGGTCACCCCGGATCTGCGGGTCTCTTTGCGCGATATCACCTTGCAGCTTGATCAAAATAAGTTCACCGGGGCGGCTGACATCATCCTTGGTGGCGACCGCCCCAAGGTTAATGCTCAACTCAAGGCCGGGGCGCTGGATCTGTCCGCCGTGGCCAGCGGCAATAGTGAAGATGGCAGTGCCAGCGCCGCCAGCGTTGGCTGGTCAAAAACGCCGATAGATGTCAGCGCGCTGTCACTGGCGGATGGTGAGGTGGCACTGGTCGCCGACAGCCTTGATCTGGGCACGTTCAACTTTGGCAAAACCCGTATTATGGCCAGCAATGACCGCTCGCGTGCGGTGTTTGATTTGCGCGAATTGTCCGGCTATGGCGGCGTTGTCACCGGGCAATTTGTGGCCAATAACCGCAGCGGCTTGTCGGTGGGCGGCGATATAAAGGCCAGCGGCATTGATATGCAGGCTTTCCTGACCGATGCCGCCGGGATCAGCCGGTTTTCGGCCAAGGGCAACGCGGCGTTCAAATTTCTCGGCGCCGGCCAATCGGTGGATGCAATCATGAAAAGCCTGAACGGCAGTGCTTCGGTCAATACCGGGAAAGGCCATATCTCGGGGTTTGATCTGGATAAGCTGATGCGTTCGGGCAATGGCACCGGCGGCACCACGGTGTTTGACAAGATGAGCGCCAGTTTCAACATCAAAGACGGCAATATGTACAATAACGATCTGCTGATGCTGCTGCCTTTGGCACGGGCCACGGGTGAGGGCCGCATTGGCCTTGGGGCGCAGGATATTGATTACATGTTTACGCCGGTTCTGCTGGAAGGCAGCAATTTTCGCGGGCTTGCCATTCCGGTGCGCATTACCGGGCCGTGGGCCAATACCCGCATCCGCCCTGATATGGAAAAAGCCATTGAAATGAACCTCAAGGAGGAAAAGCGCAAGCTCAAAGCCATGGCAAAAGATGAGATCACAGGGCTGATTCAAAAAGAACTGGGACTTGCGCCACAAGAGGGCCAGCCGACCGATGGTGCGGCCGGGACCGGAGGGCAGCAGCCTGAACCGTCGCTTGAAGAAACCCTGATGGATGGCCTTTTGAATTTGCTTAAATAGTCCCGTTTTCCAACGCGGTGCGCACGATCACTTCGATCATCTCAAACTGCGATTGGGCGCTGATGTCTTCAAAATAGATATGGCTGGGCCAGGGCTGCATCACGTTGTTATCGGCGGGCAAGGGTACGCTTTTACAAACGGCTTTGATCGCCTCAACATAAGTTTGGGCAGTGCCGCGAATGGCGATTTTAGCAAGGGCGATATCGCCCACGCTGTTGCCATCCACCTCACCCGAGCCGATGCCAAGGGTCAGCGGCACGCCGCGCGCAATCGCCTGATCGCGGTAAAATTCAACCGGCACTTGGTCGGCCTCAAGCCGCATGATGAATTTGGGGCAGACGCTGTGTTTAAGCTCGGTCAGTTCGTGCAAATCAATCTCCGGCACAGCCTCAACCGTGCCCCGCCGCGCGCGGCGGTTTTTCTTTTTCGCCTGCGTCACAAAATCACCACGATAATTGCAGTCAAACAACCGCTCGGCCCAGGGTTTGCCTGCAGTCATCCGCTGCATCGCGCGGATCGCCATGGTTTTGCAATTCTGCGGCCCGATGAAAAACGGCGAGCCGGAGGCGTCGGACAGCTCAATCCAGCCATTGGGAAATTCAGCTAGAAAATGCTCGATCCATGGGACCAGCACCTGGTCGGCGAGGTGATCAAGCAGGGCGTTCACCTGATCGGGATTATGCACCACATCGGCTAAGAGCGGCTCTTGTCCGTAAATATCGGCAGCAAGCGAGTAGGGCGCCGAGATTTGCAATAACGGCGCGGCCCCGGTCAGGTGCTCGGTGACGCGGGTGAAATCATTGATGATCCTGGGCACGCCGCTGTTGAAATCTGGCGTTGTGAGGGCGCGCCAGTTTTTGCTGTTGATCAACGGCTCGTCAGGATCAGAGCCGGGCGGAAACCGGTCAGGATACATCATCTTTTGCCCCAACGCCTCACAGGTAAAGGCATAGAGCGCCCAGGTGGAATAGTATTTTTCGATCCCCAAAAGGCGGCTTGTGATCAGATTGGCGCGGGCATAGCGCCAGGGATCTGTTTTGTAATAGCTGGCCGATTCAATGCCGTAGAGATCATGCAATATCCCAAGGGCGAGCATATGAACCGAGCCTGAAACATGCACCCGGTCCGCCGGGGCAGGGGTGGCAAAATCAGCGTCATGCTGACCGGCCAAAGCCGCATCAAAGATTTGTCGCAGCCGCGCTTTGGCCGCGTCACCGCCCGCCTGATAGCGCGATAATAATTGCAGACCATGGGGAAAGGTAAGGTCTTTGATCATGGTGCAAATCCTGAGCCAACGCCGTATTACAGCCATTGGCGCAGGTTTTTGGGTTCATGCACCCCAGTTTTGCGACAGAAAACAACAGGCTTTTCGACAATGACCCGATAAAAAAAGGGCGGTCAGACCGCGCAATGCAGGTCTGGCCGCCCTCGGTTTGTGCCAACGGATTTTTTGGGGTGGTTTATCTCACCACATAAACCGAACAGGTTGAGTGCCGCACCACGCGCGCGGCGTTGGGACCAAGCAGAAAGTCCTTGAAATCGGGCTTATGGGCACCAATTACGATCAGATCGGCACCGTCGGCCTCGGCCGCCTTGAGGATCTCCTCATAGGCATTGCCCATCGCCACCAGATGCCGGACCTTGGTGTTGGTCTCGGCCCCAAGGGCCTCTTCCACCATCGCGTTCAGTTCGGCTTTGGTTTTGGCAAGCGCCTGCGTCTGATGGTCTTTTTCAAAGAAGCCACCAACCATGCTCATGCCGTAATCGGGCATCACCGTGATGACATCAAGCTGCGCCCCATCAAGGGTTGCAAGGCGGGCCGCCTGTTTGATCACATTCTGATCGCGCCCGGTATTGCTGACATCAACAGCGCAAAGAATTGTCGTACTCATGCCGGTTCTCCTTTTTTGTTCATCCGGCCCCGTTGCAGCATGACAATCAGGCCAAGAAACAGAAGGGCGGGAATAAAGACAAGCTCTTTTGGCATTTGTGCAGAAGGGGCATTAACCGATACCAGAACCACCGGATCATCCGCATAGAAGTCAAAAGTGCTGAGGGTGTCGGCAAATGGTGTACCAAAGCTTGGCTCGTCCATTTTGGCAACATCGCCCTCAATGATCAGCATAAGACCGGTGTCGGCAAGGCGTGTTGCCCCATCGCCATCGCCCTCAATCACCACTAACAATGTGGTTTTCTTAGTCTCGCCGGTGTCAAAATCCGGGCCTGAAACCACCAGACGCAGGTTATCCCCGGCTAATGCCCCATCCAAGGCCTGTTCCAACGTTGCTGGCGATACTGCCTCAAACGGTGGCTGTATCTTGTTCATGAAATACCCCGGCTGGAACAGCATGAAGGCCACCACACATAAGGCGACGCTTTCATAAATCCGGCTCTTCACCAGGAACCAGCCCATGGTGCCCGCCGTGAACACCAATATGGCGATCGAGGCGGTGATAAACACCAGTATGCCCTGCAACCAGCCCACGTTGATCAGCAACAGATCAGTGTTGAAGATAAACATGAACGGCAATGCCACGGTGCGCAGACTATAGAAGAAGGCAATGAACCCGGTTCGCATCGCATCGCCCCCCGACACCGCCGCAGCGGCGAAACTGGCAAGCCCCACGGGTGGCGTTACATCCGCCATGATCCCAAAGTAGAACACAAACAGATGCACCGCGATCAACGGCACGATCAGGCCGTTTTGCGCCCCAAGGCTGACAATCACACCAGCCATCAGGGACGAGACCACGATATAGTTGGCCGTGGTCGGCAGGCCCATGCCAAGGATCAACGAAAGAATCCCGACAAGTGCCAGCATCGCAATCAGATTACCGCCCGAAAGGAACTCAACCAGCTCGGCCATGACCTGACCAACGCCGGTAAGCGTCACAGTGCCCACAATCACCCCGGCGGTGGCTGTCGCCAGCCCGATGCCGATCATGTTGCGCGCGCCGTCAATCAGCCCTTGGGTCAGGTCCGCCGCTCCTTCTTTGACATTGTTAGCCACCTCGGATTCACCCCGAAACACGGCTTTGAGCGGACGCTGTGTCAGCAAGATCACAAACAGCAGGGCCGTGGCCCAGAACGCTGACAGGCCGGGTGATTTCTGTTCGATCATCAGGAAGTAAACCAAAACGATGATCGGCAGAATGTAATAAAGCCCGGCTTTGTATATCTCGCCAATGACCGGCAGCTCAACTTCTTCGGCATTTGGATCATCTGGCTCCAGATCATCCACCCCGGCCGCAATTTTCAGCAGGCCGATATAAGCTGCAATTGTGAGCAAAGCCAGCACCCATGACGCCACACCAGGCATCAGTGAGATGATAAACCCGACCGGGTATTGCACCCCGTAGGCCAATGCCGCAAAGCCCGCGAAAAACGCCGCCATGCCGCCGATGGTCCGGCCCATGGAAACAACCCGGTTGCCCAGCACGGGCATGTTGCTTTTCACCGCCTCCAGATGCACGATGTAAACCAGCGCGATATAGGAAATCGTCGCAGGCAGGAAGGCGTGGGTGATCACCTCGACATAGGAAATGCCGACATATTCAACCATCAAAAACGCAGCCGCCCCCATCACCGGTGGCATGATCTGCCCGTTGACAGAGCTGGCAACCTCAACAGCACCGGCTTTTTCCGAACTGAACCCAACCCGCTTCATCAGCGGAATTGTGAAGGTACCGGTGGTGACAACATTGGCGATTGAACTGCCCGAGATCAGGCCGGTGGCCGCCGAGCCAACAACCGCCGCTTTGGCAGGTCCGCCCTTGAGGTGGCCAAGTGCGCCAAACGCCATCTTGATGAAATAATTGCCCGCGCCCGCTTTATCCAGCAATGAGCCGAACAAAACAAACAGGAACACAAATTTGGTTGAAACCCCCAAGGCAATGCCAAACACGCCCTCGGATGTCAGCCACATATGGCTCATGGCTTTCTTCAGGGATGCGCCTTTCCAGCGGATCACATCGGGCACCATATCGGATGCGCCAAAGAAAACATAAAGCAGGAATATCGTGGCGATGATCGCCATTGCCGGGCCAAGCGCGCGGCGCGCGGCCTCAAACAGTAAGATCAGACCAACCAGCGCAAACCACTTATCGGTGTCATCCGCCAGACCGCCCGAATTGACGATCTTTTCATAGAAGATAAAGCCGTAAAGCGCGATAGCAGTCCCTGCCAGCCCCATGACCCAATCTTGGATCGGGATATAATTACGTGGCGAATTTTTGAACGCCGGATAGGCCATAAAGGCCAGAAATATAGCAAATCCCAGATGGATCTGGCGTTGGTTGTTAATCCAGTCCCCGGGCAGAATATACGGTGCCCATGGTGAGGCCAGTATCACCTGAAATGTAGCCCAGACGACGGCGATCACCGCCATCATCATGCCAACCTTGCCGCCGGGGTCACGTGCCCCCGCGTCAGAAGAGGCCACCAGATCCTGGAGTTCCTCTTCGCTTAATGGGCTTCCGCCCGGGCTTTGATCAGCCATATTCACGTCTCCCTGGGTAATCCGTTTTTTTACGGATTTAATTGTTATACTTTTCCGGTTGCAGGCGGGGAGGCATCACTGCACCCCCGCCCGCTTATTTTACAGGCACGAAGGCTGTTATTCTATCCAGCCTTGTTCTTTATAATATTTCACAGCACCGGGGTGCAGCGGAGCTGACAATCCGTCCGAGATCATTTCCTTCGGGTCAAGATTTGCAAATGCAGGATGCAGCTTCTTGAACGCCTCAAAATTGTCAAACACTGACGCGACAACCGTATAAACCGCTTTATCGGATACCTTGGCGGAGGTCACAAATGTGGCGCCCACACCAAAGGTGGGAACATCCGCGTCTGAACCGCGATACATGCCGCCGGGTATTGTGGCCGAACGGTAATAATCATTGTCATCGATCAGTTTTTGAATGACAGGGCCGTCAACCGCAACAATAATACTGTCACAGCTGGTTGTCGCCTCTGAGATTGTGCCGGACGGGTGGCCAACGGTAAAGGCAATCGCATCGACCTGATTGTCACACAAGGCGGCGGACTGCTCGGAGGATTTCAGCTCGGTTGCCAGAGCAAAATCATCCGCAGACCAGCCCATCGCTTCCAGCACAACTTCAAACGTGCCGCGCGAACCAGAACCGGGGTTACCAAGGTTCACACGCTTGCCTTTGAGATCGGCAAAAGTTTTGATGCCTGAATCAGCACGGGCCACAACGGTGAACGGCTCGGGGTGTACAGAGAACACAGCACGCAGATCTTCAAACGGGCCGGCCTCTTCAAATTTCGAGGTGCCGTTATAAGCGTGGTACTGCCAATCGGACTGTGCCACACCAAATTCCAGCTCGCCTTCGCGGATGGTGTTGATGTTGTAGACTGATCCGCCGGTGCTTTCCACCGAGCAGCGCACGCCATGCTCTTTGCGGCCTTTGTTGACCAGACGGCAGATTGCGCCGCCGGTGGGGTAATAAACCCCGGTCACGCCACCGGTGCCGATGGTGATGAACTCTTCCTGGGCAAATGCCGTCGAAGCCATCACAGTGGTCATCGCTGTGGCCACCGCGACCCCCGCAACTGTCAGTTTCAGTTTGTTAAACATCATAATCTCCCTTTGGTTGATGTTAAGGTTTAGTTAAGGTTGGTGCCGTTGCTGGTTTCCTGCAAACGGCGGTTGTGTTGTTCGATCATCGCGATGCGTTCACCCGCGCTTGCATCCGCGCAGGCAGCCAGTTTCCCGACGATGGTTTCAACAAGAAAAATGGTTGAGGTGTAAGAGGAATAAAAATGCGGTGTATGGGTGGGTATGATGAATGACGACGACGCATAGCGCAAAGCGTCGCAGGCATAAGAATCGCTGATCACAATCACATAAACGCCACGTTCACTGGCCAGTTTGGCCGCATTCAGAACCCGTTGGGCAAAAGGCGGCTTGGTGATCACGATCAGCGCATCACGTTCATCCATCGCGCCGATGATACTGCCAAGCGAGGCCCCGCCACGGCCCGCAAGCGCCCAGTTGTCGGTCAGAAAACTGGCCATATATGACATATATTCGGCAATCCCCGCCGACCCCAGTGAGCCAAGCAGCATGACCTTGCGCGCCTTGCCCAACCGGTCAACGGTCTGATCCAGCTGGGTGCGGTCAATCTCACTGCCAAGCTTGCGGATATTATCCAGACAGGCCTCCATATGGGCCGATGTGAAATCACTGCCCTCGGTGCCGTGCTGGGAATGCAGCCGGTCAACCCGGGTGGAAAAACTGTCAACTTTACGGTTAATCGAGGCCCGGATGACATCGCGCAGCGCTTCAAAACTGTCGTATTTCAACGCCTGCGCCAAGCGGGTGAAGGTGGCCGGGGCCACGCCGCTTTTGCCCGCAACCGAGCGCAGTGAGCGCGTGGCCGTGTCCACCGGATTTTCCACGACAAAATCCGCCGCCTGCTGCAGCTTTGTGCTTAATGTGCTGTAGGCCGAAGCCAATCTGACATCAAATGATTCACCCAATAGATGAATCCCCCCCGTTTTTGTTTTGTGTTTCATTTGTTTCATCACTTGTCAACAGGCGAGTCATCTGTTTCAGATGACGGACGACTTATTCAGATGGTTCAGCTACTTGTCACATATTTTTCCACGCCACACCAAAACCAACCCGCCCGTGGCCATGCGGGGGCAGGGGGTTTATCTCTATGATTCGAAGGGTAAGAAATATTTCGACGGATCGGGCGGCGCGGCGGTCTCGTGCCTTGGCCATGGCGATGCCGATGTGATTCAGGCCATCAAGGATCAGGCCGATGCGCTGGCCTATGCCCATACCAGTTTTTTCACCTCAGAACCGGCCGAGGAACTGGCGGACAAGCTCACCTCGCTTGCCCCCGGCGATCTGGACCGCGTTTACCTGGTCTCAGGCGGGTCCGAGGCGGTGGAAGCGGCGCTGAAACTTGCCCGGCAATATTTCATTGAGATCGGCCAGCCCGAGCGCCACCGCTTTATTGCCCGACGTCAAAGCTATCACGGCAACACCCTTGGCGCGTTGGCCGTGGGCGGCAATGCCTGGCGCAAAGAACCTTTTGCGCCTTTGATGATTGAGACCTCACATATCGCGCCTTGTTATGAGTATCGCGGTCGCGAGGCGGGCGAAAGCCAAAAGGAATACGGCCTGCGCATGGCCAATGAGCTTGAGACCGAAATCCTGCGCCTTGGCCCCGAAACCGTCGCGGCCTTCATTGCCGAGCCGGTGGTGGGGGCCACCATGGGCGCGGTGCCTTCGGTGCCGGGCTATTTCAAACGCCTGCGCCAGATTTGCGATCAATACGGCGTTTTGCTGATTTTGGATGAGGTGATGTGTGGCATGGGCCGCACCGGCAGCCTGTTTGCCTGTGAACAAGAGGCGATAACCCCTGATATTATCACCATCGCCAAGGGCCTTGGGGCGGGGTATCAACCGATCGGCGCGATGCTTTGCACGGGCCGGATTTATGCGGCGATTGAGGCCGGGAGCGGATTTTTCCAGCACGGCCACACCTATATCGGCCATCCCATCGCCTGTGCGGCGGCGAATGTGGTGCTTGAAAAGCTGACCAATGGCGGACTAACCGCGCGGTCGGCCAAAATGGGTGCATTGCTGCTTGATGAATTGCGCGCGGCCTTTGGCCAGCATCCCAATATCGGCGATATCCGGGGCAGGGGCCTGTTTACCGGGTTGGAATTTGTTGCTGACCGCGACAGTAAAACACCGTTTGACCCCGGCCTTGCCGTCAACAAAGCCCTGAAGAAAGCCGCGTTTGCCGCCGGTCTCGGCTGTTATCCCATGGGCGGCACCATCGACGGCAAACATGGCGATCATATCCTGCTTGCGCCACCGTTTATCCTGACCAAAGATCATATAAGCGAGATTGTCGACAAGTTGAAAATCGCGATTCAGGCGGTGGTTTGATTGGCGAGCCTCCTTTATAAAGGATCGGCAGAAGGGTTTTAGGGGGATGACGCGCAATATTTTGGGTTGCAATGTCCTATATTTCATATATTCATGAAATATGGAAAAGCTGATTCTTGATCGCCTGACAACCCTTGGCCATCCCAACCGCATGGCGCTTTTTCGCCTGCTGATGCGCCGCTATCCGCAAGCCGTGCCTGCCGGGGAACTTGGGCAGGCGCTTGGCCTGAAGGCCAGCACCTTGTCGGTCTATCTGTCGGCGCTGGCCGGGGTGGGGCTGATTGATAAATCCCGCCACGGCACCTCTTTGCATTACCGGGTTGTGCCCGAAGCCGCGCGTGAGATCATTGATTACCTGTTTTTTGATTGCTGCCGGGGCAGGCCGCAGCTTTGTGCCGGGTTTGAGCCGTTCCCGGCGTCAGAACACCCGCCGGAGCCCACGCGCAAACTGAACATCATATTCATCTGCACCGGCAATTCCGCCCGCTCGATCATGGCCGAGGCGATTTTGCGCGATCTGGCCCCGGAGCGGTTTAATGTCTATTCCGCCGGCACCCGTCCGGCCACTGCGCCGCATCCGCTGGCGCTTGATACGTTAAAGCGCAACAGGCATGATATATCCGGCCTGCGGTCTGAAAATCTTGATGAGTTTCATCAGCCGGGCGCACCGCAGATGGATTTCATCTTTACGGTCTGTGATGCCGCCGCCAATGAGGAATGCGCCATTTGGCCCGGGCGGCCCATCAGCGGCCATTGGGGCATACCCGACCCGGCATCTGCCATCGGAAACGAGGCGGAAAAGGCCCTGGCCTTTGCCCGCGCTTACGGCCAAATGCGCGCCCGGATCGAGGCGTTTACCGCTTTGCCCGAGATAGCGCCAGGGGCACCTGAATTGCAAAACAGCATTGATGAAATCAGCACAATACCAACCAAAGCCAAAGGATAAACTATGGGCCTTTTTGAACGTTACCTGACCGTCTGGGTCGCGGCGGCCATCGCGCTTGGGGTTTTGCTTGGGGCCAATATGCCCGGTATTTTCGCCGCCATTGCCGGGCTGGAATTCGCCAGTGTTAATATTGTGGTCGCGGTATTCATCTGGGTGATGATCTATCCGATGATGGTCAATGTCGATTTTGCCAGCATTAAGGATGTGGGCAAACAACCCAAGGGGTTGGTAATCACGCTGGTGGTGAACTGGCTGATCAAACCCTTTACCATGGCAGCCCTTGGATGGCTGTTTTTCATGGTTGTTTTCAAGGGGTTGGTGCCGCCCGCCTCGGCGCGTGAATATATCGCAGGGATGATCCTGCTGGGGGTGGCCCCCTGCACCGCGATGGTGTTTGTCTGGAGCCAACTGGTTAAGGGCGACGCCAATTACACGCTGGTTCAGGTGTCGATCAATGATCTGATCATGGTGTTTGCCTTTGCCCCGATCACCGCCTTCCTGTTGGGGTTAAGCGATATTGTGGTGCCATGGAATACGCTGATCCTGTCGGTTGTGCTTTATGTGCTGGTGCCGTTGGGGGCAGGGTATTTGACCCGGCGGCGGCTGAATGCCACCCGCGACAGCCATGCCATTGAGCAGTTTTCGGCGCGGCTCAAGCCGTATTCGGTGATTGGCCTGCTGGCCATGGTGGTGCTTTTGTTTGGCTTTCAGGCGCAAACCATTCTGGCGGATCCGCTGGTCATTGCCCTGATCGCTGTGCCCTTGATGATTCAAAGCTACGGTATTTTCGCAATCGCCTTTGGCTGGGGATATGCCTGGCGTGTGCCGTTCAACATTGCCGCACCGGCGGCGCTGATCGGCACCTCGAATTTCTTTGAACTGGCGGTCGCGGTTGCCATCAGCCTGTTTGGCCTCAATTCCGGCGCGGCATTGGCCACGGTGGTTGGCGTGCTGGTGGAAGTGCCGGTGATGCTGTCACTGGTGGCCTTTGCCAATGCCAGGAGGGCAGGCTTTTCAACCTGATCCAATGCAGGCTGCTATTTCTGGTATCAATTAGGCGCATAATAAGTATTATGTTAATAATGGACATGTAACAACCCAGCCTAAATTGCTTTATTCCAGATGCTTGCGGCATGATGTTAATCTGTATATTTAATACATTGCAAAATATTAACAGCAGACATAGCGCGCCTGCCCTCGACAGCGTTATTGATACCTGTTTAGAAATGCTTTGAAGGGATTTTATATTAATGAAATCAATCTTAATCCTTAACGGGCCAAACCTAAATCTGCTGGGACAGCGGCAGCCTGAGGTCTATGGTTCAACCACTCTGGCGGATATTGAACGCCTGTGTCAGGCCAAAGCCGATGCGCTGGGCCTTACAATCGAGTTTGCCCAAAGCAATGATGAAGGTGTGATGATTGATCTGATCCATCAGGCCCGTGGCCGCCATGTTGGTATCATTCTGAATGCCGGCGCCTATACCCATACATCCGTGGCGCTGATGGATGCCATCAGCTCGGTTGAGCTGCCGGTGATTGAGCTGCACCTGTCAAATATCCACGCCCGTGAGGATTTCCGCCACACCTCTTATATCGCCAAGGTGGCGCTTGGGGTGATCTGCGGCTTTGGGGCCTCGGGTTATCCCATGGCTATTGAAGCGCTCAATGAGGCGCTGAAATGATCAATACCGATACGATGCTTGATCTTCTGAATGTGCCCGGCATTGAAGAGCTGTGGGATATGCACACCACATTGATGAAAGACTATGGCTTTGACCGGCTGATTTATGGCTATACCCGCTACCGCACGGCCACCTCTCTGGGTGATCCCGATGATTTTGTCCTGCTGACCAATCACACGCCTGACTATACCGATGTGTTCATGGGCGAAGGCCTGTTTTTCCATGCCCCCATGGTGCGCTGGGCTTTGGAAAATGACGGTGCCTGTTCGTGGTCGGTGATGCATGAAATGGCCAGCACTGGCACTCTCACCGGGCCGGAACGCAAAGTGCTGGAATTCAATATAGAGCATGGGGTGACGGCGGGATATTCAATCAGTTTCAAATCCATATCCCCGCGCACCAAAGGGGCCATTGCCCTCACCGGCCGTCCGGGGATTTCTCAGGCTGAAATTGATGACATCTGGGGCCGGCATGGCGATGATATTATCGTACTGAATACCATCACACATCTGCGCATCCTCTCCCTGCCCTACACCGCGCCCGGGCGGTCTCTTACCAAGCGGCAACGCGAGGTTCTGGGCTGGGTTGGGGACGGTAAAACCATTCAGGATATTGCCATATTGCTTGAACTGACATCGGCTACTGTTGAAAAACATTTGCGCCTGGCGCGTGGTTCGCTCAACGTGGAAACCACGGCGCAGGCTGTGCTGAAGGCCGCATTTCAAAATCAAATGTTCATTCTGGATACATAGTTGGCGCAATTTTGGACTTGGATAACAGTTGTTTCGAACGATTTTCATCCCGGCTCTAAAACTATTTAGATAGTTCCGGATAGTAAGGTATTCCCTACTTTCATTTTATTACAGTCCATCGCAATATGGTGATGTTCCGTGAGTGGTGGCTTTAATAGCCCGGGAACATCAGATCTGAAACCTCTGCGATATCAGAGCTCTCGGGTTTGCCGGTCTTACCGGATGTCGGCCGCTGGTTTTATTGATCAGATCAGCGGCCGGCGGGGCCAATGAGCATATGAACGCCGAGGCCGGACAGGCCTCGGCTTAACCGCGCCCGCGATCAATGGCCCTCAAACCTGTGGATCAATCCCATTCCCGGGAATCACTGGGGCTATACCAAATCCATCGGCATGACCGACAAAATCTTTGCCAGTCAGATGGTGCCGATGACGCTGGCAGGGTTAGAGCAGGGCATGAAAGAGCTGGTGCGTTAACCCCCGCCTCAGATCACAAATATATCCACGCCCAGCCCAGCGGTATCCGCGAGGCTCTGGATCGTCAGCGTATCGCCGCCAAAGTCAAACACCACCTGACCGCCAACAACCGAGGCAAACGCATCCACAACCTGCTGCCCCGTCAGCCCCGCCACCGCCGTGATCATCGCGCCGTCAATCTCAATAATATCACCCTGAGCAAAACTGAAATCCTCGATCAGATCATTGCCGGCATCAAACACAAACGTATCGGCATTCTGCCCGCCGCGCAGGTTGTCATCGCCCAGACCGCCCTCAAGCCGGTCGGAATTGGCACCGCCATTGAGCGTGTCATTACCGGCCCGCCCGATCAACGTATCCGCCCCCTCGCGACCAAACAGCCGGTTCGCGCCCATGTCGCCGGAAATGTTATCGGCAAACTGCCCGCCCGCCAGATCCTCGATGCTGTTATAGGTATCGCCCGCCGCCTCACCGGTATTGCGGCTGGCATCCATCAGATCCAGCACCACCGCCGTCAGGCTTTCCGAATATTGCGCCCGGTCGCGGTTGGCACCGCCGATCAGCACATCCTGACCGACCCCGCCAAACAGCACATCATCGCCAATGCCGCCGTCCAGCGTGTCATTGCCGCGGCGGCCGAAAATGTAATCCACATTGGCCATGCCCTGTATCAGATTATCACCAAAAGTGCCGCGCAGATTGTCAAACCCCTGGCTGCCGATCAGGTTCTCAATGCCGTCATAGGTGTCGCCGGCCGCGATGTTGGTGTTGATCTGGGAAAACAGCAAATCCACCCGGAGCGAGCCAACCGACCCGGTATAATCCGCCGTATCAATCCCCGCACCGCCAATCAACGCATCCGCCCCCGCGCCACCGTTGAGCGTGTCATTGCCCGCGCCGCCGGTCAGGGTATCGCTGCCCGCGCGGCCAAAAAGGGCATCATTGCCGTTTTGCCCTTCAAGCAGATTGGCCACGGCATCGCCATGCAGAATGTCGTCAAAGGCTGATCCGGTCAGGTTTTCAATGCTGTCGAAACTGTCCCCCGCCGCCGCGCCGGTGTTCAGGCTGGCGAACTGCAAATCAACAAAAACTGCCGCCGCCACATCAGAATAATCCGCCGAATCCGTGCCGGTGCCACCAATCAACACATCCGCCCCGGCGCCGCCAACAAGCTTGTCATTGCCCTCATGCCCGATCAGAACATCATCGCCACCCATCCCCACCAATGTGTCATTCCTGGTTGTCCCATGCAGGTTGTCGGCCCCCACACTACCCACCACCGGGGCTTGTGGCAACGCTTGCGTCACATCCACGTGCCACAGGTCAAAGAAATCATTCTGGGTGAACTGATCCGCCTGCAAAGGCAGGCCATCGGCGCTTAGAATATCAAACACCTCAGCACCAAAGCGGACGCGGATGCCGTTTGCCAAAGTCTGAAAGCTCAGATCACTGATGGCAAAAATCTGCGCGTAACCGGACAGATCTATCCGGTCCAGCCCCAGCTCAAACCCCTGAATAACATCATTGGCACCGCCATCGGGGCGGATCACAAACACATCCTCCCCGGCGCCGCCAACCAAAGTATCCGTGCCAGGCCCGCTGATCAGAATATCACGCCCGGCCCCGCCCGACAGCACCCCGCCCGCGCCATCCGCCACCAGCCGTTGACCGCCGCTCACGTCAATATCCCAACTGCTTAAAATGCCGGGGCCGTCCTCCACCACAAAAAGCCGTATCAGGCCGTTTTCCTGCGCCAGGGTCAGCCCGCCGGGGTTTTGCAGACCCGTAAGCAGGGTGGCTTCGATGGTTTCCAACTGCAGCAATGTGCCATCGGGCAGCATCGTCATCAGCGTCAGCCCGTCATCATTGCCACCGGCCACAATATAGACCTCGCCGCCGACCTCGATCACCTCCATGACCGAGATCCCGGCAAAGCGGGTGGTGAGCGTATCATTGACCTGATCCACCGGCAGCAGGCTGCCATCGCTTTGGATTTTCAACACCGTGATCGAGCTGCTGCCCGAGGCCCCCACCAAGAGAAACTTTTCGGCCCCCATCTGCACCACCTGCAATTTGTCGGGTGTGGCGATGCCAAGGCCATCATCGGCCCCAAAATAATTCACCACCTGCAGCCCGGTTTGCGGATCCACCCGGTAAGAGGTGATCGAACCATCGCGCGCCGAGCTCGCCAGCACAAAGGCCTCCGCACCGATCTGAACCTCGATCACCGTCACATCATCGGGCGCAGGCAGATCGGCCCCCACCTGCACCGATTGAATCAAGGTGAAATCCCCCGACACCTCCTGCCGCCAGATATCAATGCTGTCGCTGCCCCTTGTGGTGCTCACCGCCAGCACCTGCCCGGCCTCTTCCAGCAGATCAAGCGAGGTGATCGACCCGCTCACCGGCCCGAACTGATAGCTTTCGGTCAAAATGCCATCCGCGCCAACGCTATAACCGGTGGCCCCGCTGCCGGCGATGCCATACACCCAAAGCAGGTTGTCGCCCCCCGTGGCTGTACCAATCAGCTCAACCGGGGCCGACAGCCCGTTGGGCACCCCCATCACCTGACTGGAAAGCCAGACCGGTACTGGCCCCGACACATCCCATGTCAGCATCAATCCGGTATTCACCGATGTGGCATAAAGAAATGTTTGGGGGCCTTGCTGAACAACATAAAGATCCGACAGCCCCGGGGCTGACAGATTATCCAGATTACCAATATTATACAGATGCTGAAAATAACTCACAGCATATCACCCATTTACTCACCCACCCGCGGGCATGACGCAGCTTTCAAGCCTGAGCCGGAGGAAACCGGGGCAAGATCATGGTGTTTACAAAAAATTGCGCGTATCTGGCGGGGGCATGACTGATCGCGCGCCACATATCACCATCGCTTTATGCACCCATAACGGGGCGGCGCATCTGCGCGAGCAGCTTGACAGTTATCTGGCGCAAAGCCATGAAAACTGGCGCTTATGGGTCAGTGATGATGGCTCAACCGACGACACCCGCGCCATTTTAAAGGATTTTGCCACCCGCCATGGCGGCCCCCGTGAGATCAGAATAATCGACGGGCCAAACCAAGGCGCCACGGCCAATTATATATCCCTGCTGTGCCACCCGGAATTTCCCGCAGGCGCGGTGGCGCTGTCGGATCAGGATGATGTCTGGCTTGAGGATAAACTGACGCGGGCTGTACAGGGTCTGGCGCAAAGCGATGCCCCCCTGCTTTATGGCGCGCAAAGTGTGCTGACGGATGCCGCCCTGCGCCCGATCGGAGCGTCAAAGCCCGGCCCCTGCCCGCCCGGATTTGGTAATGCGCTGGTGCAAAATATCGTCAGCGGCCACAGTGCCGCGCTTAATCCGAGCGCGCTGGCGCTGGTGCGCCGCGCCGGAGTGCCGGAGCATGTGCCGTTTCATGACTGGTGGCTGTATCAGCTGATCACCGGGGCCGGTGGGCGGGTGATCATCGACCCCGCGCAGGTATTATTATACCGCCAGCACCGCGACAATACGGTGGGCGCGCGCCATGGCCTGCGGGCGCATATGCGCCGCATGCATCAGGTGGGCGCGCAGCAATTCAAAACCTGGACCAGCGCCAATACCATGGCCTTAAAGGCCTGTGAGGCATTGCTGACACCGCAGGCACGCGCCACGCTGGAAAGTTTTACCCAGCCCCGGCGCGGCCCGGCGCGGGCCTTGCAACTGCGCGCTTTGGGGGTTCACAGACAGCACCCCCTGGCCACCGCCGGGCTTTATCTGGCGGCGATGCTGGGGCGGGTTTAGACAGCGTGACATTACACAAAGGCCCAACCAAAAAACCGGTTTTCACTTTTGATTGAGCTTTATTTTATAACCATAAGGCCACTTTGAACCAATGGCTCAAGGGTGGAAAAATCAGATGCCGGGATTTCGGTAAGGTCAAGCATCGTAAGCTGTGTCAGATTTGCCAGTGGCGCAAGATCAGATACCTGAGTTTTGGTAAGGCTAAGCATCTCAAGCTGCGTCAGGTTTGCCAGTGGCGTAAGGTCGGATACCTGAGTTTCGGTAAGCCAAAGGGTATCAAGCTGTGTCAGGTTTGCCAGTGGCGCAAGGTCAGATACCTGAGTTTTGGTAAGATAAAGCCCTTTAAGCTGTGTCAGCCCTGCAAGCGGTGCGAGGTCAGATACCCCGGTTCCGGTAAGATAAAGCACCTGAAGGTTTTCAAGGGTGCTGATTTCATGGGGAATAACTAACAGGTTTTTAAACTTCGGCCATTTAAGTGTCGACAAATGCAAGCGGGGCGCCCCCGATGCCTTTGCTTTGGCAATCTCAAGGCGGGCATCTTCATAGATCGCCATTGCCCCGGCCTCCGCCGATAAAATCTCGCGTTGCCCGGCGTCCAGGCTTTCGGCAACAGAGGCCTGGGCCACAAAAAACGGGGCGGTCAGGGCCAGCGCGGTTAGTAAATATCTCACATCAATCTCCAGTTGAAAACATCACAGGGGCCCTATTAAGGCCATGCCTGGATTTATTCCACACCCTAATTTCCGGGCGGCTGCATATTCCGGTTGTGCTGTGCGATTGCCTCTTCAACATCATCGTAATACTGCAAATGGCCGTTTTCCAGCACCGCCGCCGCATCGCACATCGCCCGGATCTGATCCATCCCATGTGACACCACCACCGCGCCCGCATGGCGCATCCGGGCCTGAAACACCTCGGCGCTTTTGCGCCGGAACGCCATATCGCCCACCGAGGTCACCTCATCCACCAGATAGGTATCAAACGGCACCGCCATGGACACCCCAAAGGCCAGCCGTGATTTCATCCCCGAGGAATAGCTGCGAAACGGCAGGTCAAAATGCATGCCCAGCCCGGCAAATCCGGCAACAAAATCCACCATCTCATCACTGTCCACCCCGTAAATCCGGGCAATGAACCGGGCGTTTTGCGCCCCCGTCAGATCGCCGTGAAATGATCCCGCAAACCCCACCGGCCATGAAATTGTCCCGGTTGAGACAATCTCACCCCTTGTCGGGTCCATGGTGCCGGCGATCATCTTCAGCAAAGTGGATTTGCCAGCGCCATTGCGCCCCAAAAGCCCCACAGCGCGGCCACTGGGAAAGCTCAGGCTGACATTGTCCAGCACCACCTTGCGCTGGCCGCGCAGCACAAAAACCTTACTGAGATTGCGAAACTCGATCATCTGCTAACGGCGGTCTTTCAGGGAATAAGCCACCAGCACAATAATTGCCCAGATCATGAACAAAAACAGCCCCAGCAGCCCCAGCAGCACCGCGCGTTGCGGATAAAGCGCGCGCTCGGCCCTGGTCGGCTCGATATGCGCCGCCAGATAGCGGCTTTTGCGCCGCGCCTCGGCCTGTGCCACATCGCGGGCGGCCAGCGATGAAGTATAGGTCTGTTCGGCAAATTCGCGATCTACGATCAGGCGCTCATATTCGCCCACAAGGGTTGAAAACAGCTCCTGATTGTCATTGCCGCTGCCGGTGATGCCGCGCTTGCGGCGCTCGTCATCAATGCGCATCTCGATCACCCGCACCCGGCGTTCGGCCCGGGTAATGCGCGGATCAGACGCGCGGGTGGTCTCATCCAGCAGATCAAGATCAATCAGCGCCTCGGCCAGCTGCGCCTGCAGGGTGCCCAAAATCCCGGCCTGGGTTTCAATATCTGCGGTCGGGTCAACCACCCGGTTTTCATTGCGAAAGCGGGTGATGGCTTCGCGCGCCTGCTTGAGCCGCTCCACCGCCTGATCCAGCTCTTCATTGGCATAGCGCACCGCATCGGCGCGGGCGATGGCGCTGAGCTGATTGATCATGTCCGAGCTTTCGGTGAATATCGCATCGGCGATGCGTTGCGCGCCATCCGCCTCAAACGCCAGCACCCGGATCTCGATCAGCCCGCTGCCGCTGTCATAATAGACCTTTACCATCCGGCCCCAGTAGGCCACCAGATCCTCAATCGTGCCGCCGGGCTGATAGGCAAAAAACGGGTCCCATTCGGGCTTTGACCACAGCGTTTCCAAATCCAGTTTTTCCTGCACCAGCGATACCATCTTCTGACTTTGGATATATTCATATAAAATATCCGTATCCGATGAGCTTGAGCCGGACAGTTGGGTGATGCCACCAAGAATTTCCAGGGGCGAGCTGACCTCCTCCTTGCGCACCGAAAACCCCACGGTCGAGGCATATTGATCCGCCGCGATCATCCACAGATAAAGCGCCGCCAACCCAACCGGCGCGATCACCAGCACCACAAAACTGAACAATACCATGCCATGGCGCCTGCGCAGCCGTGCCGGGCGCGCCGGGCGCGGTACCGGAGGCGATACAGAAGGTGACGCAGGCGTCCGGGTGGCGACCAGCGGCGGGGCCGCATTTGAAACAGGTTCTGTCACTTCAATACCCCGGGCTCTTTATTTCATCTGTTGCTCGCAGTATTCATACAAAACCACAGCTTTGAACACCAGCGGCAACGGGCCCCTGCCCTGCCAGAGCGCCGCAACCCGGGAGTGCCGATGTCCGTAACCGCCATACCATCCGCCGCACGCAGCAATCGCAAGCCACGCAGGCCTTTTGCCAGCCTGCGCACCATCACCGCGCTGATCCTGCGCGAGATGATCACAACCTATGGCCGCTCGCCGGGGGGCTATCTTTGGGCGGTGCTTGAGCCGGTGGCGGGCATTGCCCTGCTGACGCTGATCTTTTCGGCAGCGTTCCGCGCCCCGGCTTTGGGCACAAATTTCCCGATCTTTTATGCCACCGGCATGATCCCGTTTTTGATGTATAATGACATCTCGGGCAAGGTGGCGCTGTCTTTGCTGTTTTCCAAACCTTTGCTGGCCTATCCGGCGGTCACCTATCTGGATGCCATCGCGGCGCGGTTTATCGTCAATCTGCTGACCCAGCTGATGGTGGCTTATATCACCCTGATCGGCATTCTGCTGATCTTTGAAACCCGGCTGGTGCCGGATTACCCCACCATCATCGAGGGTTTTGCCCTCACCGCCCTGCTGGCCCTGGGCATCGGCGTGATGAACTGCTTTTTGTTCACCCGTTTCCCGGTCTGGCAGCGGGCCTGGTCAATATTGATGCGGCCGATGTTCATCATCTCGGGCATCTTCTTTTTGTTTGATACCATTCCCCAGCCCTACCGTGATTACCTGTGGTATAATCCTTTGGTGCATATCATCGGCCTGATGCGGCGGGGGTTTTATACCAGCTATGATGCCAGCTATGTCTCAATCAGCTATCTTGTTGGCCTGTCCCTGGCCCTGCTGCTGACCGGGCTTTTGCTGCTGCGGCGTTTCCACCGGGATTTATTGAATGATTAGCAACTGCATCTTTCAGGCGGTCTGTTAATCTGGCAAAACCTGGCGCATAAATTCCGCGTCGGCCTCGGCGAACTGCGCCAACCCTGCCGCTGAGCCATCCCGCTCAAACAGCGCCAAAAGCTTGGGCCAGCGCGGTTCATCGCCCACATGATCGCCCCGGTTGTGATAGATATTCGCCACCGATATTTCCAGCCCCAGCCGGGTCAGATCTGACTCCAGCCGGGCCAGGCCGGTGGTGGCATAGATCCCGTTGAGCTGCGCCGCCCCGGCGCGGGCGCGGGCAATCAGATCGGCGCGCGGCAGCCCCGACACCGCCCGGCGCCCGCGCATTTTACGGGTAGCAAAATAGCTGCAATAGAAATTATCGTAATAATCGCGCACAAAATTCTGCCAGGCGGCATCCCCGCCAAAAAAATACTCATCCGCCGACATCTCAAGGATCTGGCGTTTGCCAAAATTCGCGGGCAACTCCAACTCTTCGGCGCTCATCGCGCGGGCTTCTTTCAGCAGGAAAAAATAAAACGAGGCAATCCGCTCTTTGGGGTCCCGCAACACCGAAAAGACAAACCGGTCCGCGGGCAATGTCTCAAGCTCGACCCAGTCAATATGCCCCGAATACAACCGGTATCCAGCGGGCATCTGCGGCCCGCCCGCCGCCTGCTCCTGAGTACGGATGGGCGAGACATGCTCACCGCCGCCCACCGCCGCCGCCAGCGCATGATGGATGGTCTGACCGGCGGTCTTGGGGATGTGCAAAAAAACGATCGTTGTCACAGCGGGCCTTTCATAAGATCAACCACGGTGGGCGTAAACGGGGCCACATTGCCATGCATCCGCATCACACCATCAATGAATTCCTGCGGTTTTGACGGCGTCAGATGGCTGAGCTGCCACGGCGCGTATTGCCACCACTCAGCCGCCTGCATCTGCGCAATCATATCCGGCTCAAACCGGTGTTTTTTAACCCGCGCCGGATTGCCCGCCACCACCGCATAGGGCGGCACATCACGCGCCACAACCGCACGCGCCGCCACAATCGCACCGTCGCCGATTGTCACCCCGGCCCGGATCATCGCGCCGTGGCCGATCCACACATCATTGCCGATCGTGGTGATCTGGGCCTTTGTCGGCGGGCCGACATTCTGAAACCGGTAACTATGGTATTCCTCAGCCCCCTCAAAGCCGCCCTTAAGCTCAAATAATCTGTCATACAAATAAAACGACGGGCTGGTCGAGGCCCATGTCAGCGGGTGATCCTGCCGCCCGATCTGCACCTCTTCGCCAAACGAGCAATAACGCCCGATGCGCGCGGCAAAGCAATAGCCCGAGACCTGATAGGAAAACGCGCCAAGATGGATCGAATGGTCATAGTCCGTCCATTTCAGGCTGCCGGGCGCCTCAAGCCGGGTGTTTTCAGGCAGCTCGACCGTCATATGCGGTCCCCGGTTCAACACCTCAATGCCTTTGCCGCGCAAGGCACTTATGGAAACGGAAATTTTACTCATCACGCATGTTCTTGCGCGCTTTGCAGCATAAGATCAAGCAGCTTGATCACATCAACCGGCCCCGGCCCCAATGGGATCACCCCGCCCTGCTCCTGCGCCGCAACCGCCTGCGCCTGCGCCCCCAGATCAAAGCACCACACCGGCAGCCCGGTGGCGATGGCCTCATGGGTGGCGTAGGAAAACGTCTCGGGCCAGATCGACGGGATCAGCCAGCGCGAGATGCCATAGCGTTTGATCAGGGCTGGAATATCGCGCAGCTCATAATTGCCATGCACCCGCGCCGGCGGGGCCAGCGCATACGCCGGATCAAGACTGCCGATCAGCACCAAACGGGCGCGATTTTCACGCGCCAGATACCGGCTGAGATCACGCAGCACAGCGGCACCTTTTTGCACGCCGATATTGCCCAGCACCCCGATCACCGGCACACCGTCAGGGGCCTGCCCCGGGGCCACCTGCGGCACATCATGCAACAGGTGATGCGGAGTTATTTCAATTTTATCAACCACTTGCGGATAGGCCTGCGCCACCAGCGCCTTGCTGCTGTCGGAAAACACCGTGATCTTTCCAGCCTGTTCCAGGGCGCAGCCCCAACCCTGCTGCCAGTCGGCCAGATCAATCCGCACCCCCCCCGGCCCCACAGCCTCATGCGCCCGATCGGTATTGCCTGCCGGATCCGGCAGGCCCTGATAGACCCCGGCGCTGTTCAGCAGCGTATAAGACGGGCTGATGGGCCAAAAATCGTGAAACTGAATCTCAAGGCTATGCCCCTGCCCCAGCTCACCCAGCAGCTTTGGCACCAGCAAGGGATCATGCGCACCAACACCGCAAGAATAAATCACCGCCCGGTGCGGCAACAGTTGTAAAAGTTGCCGCACCAGCTTGGTATCATCTGTCTCACCGCGCACCAGCCCCTGTATGCTGTGCAGCTCAATCTGCCAGGCGCGCGCACCGCCCGCCCGCAGCACCACCGCAGTGCCCGCGTCCAGATCCCCGGCAATCCGGCGCTCAAGATAATGCTCGGCCCCGCCGCCCAGATTATGGGCCAGATAGACCGGCACCTTTGCCTGCCGCTGCCCGGCCCAGACCAGCGCCTGCGCCAGTCGTGGAGTACCTAATGGATCAGACGTAATGAAATCCTGCACCAACCGGTCATAGTCCGGATAGCGCCGGGAAATGATCCGATTATTCGCCTGCACCAGATCGCGCTTTTGCACCTCGCCAAATGAGGCCCCACCGCGATGCTCGACGAACACCCCGCCATGGCCCAAATGCCGCCAGCCGCGCTGTGCCAGCTTGCGGCACCAATCCACCTCTTCACCGTATCCCCGGCCAAAACCCACATCAAACTCCGGCACCTGTCTGAGCGCATCAATGTGCATCGCCATGCAAAACCCCACCCCGGTGGGCGCGTCTTTCAGCGCCACATCAAGGTTGAACCGCCGCGCCTGGCCGTCAATTTTATCACCCTGCCCCGGGGCCAGAGACCCGCGCGCGCAAATCACCGGCACGGTGAAAATTTCCGCGTCATTTGACATCGGCGTGACCGTGGCTATTTGCTGATACCGCCCCAGAGGCCGGATCAGACGGCTGGCCCAACCGGGGGGCACCAGCGCATCGGAATTGAGCAGCACAACGTGATCTCCATAGGGCAAAGCACGAGCAAACCCTTGATTGACCGAGCGGATAAATCCTTGATTTTCCTCATTTTCCAGCAGTGTTACCCGCGCCTGAATATCAGGCTCCAGCGCGCCGTGCCATTGCCTGAGCCAGGGTCGCACCCGGTCATCATCTGAGCAATCTTCAATCACAATCAGCCGCCAGGGCAGATCCGTATGGCGCACAACCCGGTCCAGAGTTTCATCCAGCAGATCAAAGGCATTATAGACCGGCATGATGATGCTGATCCCGGTTGGCTTTGGTTCATTTTCCTGTTCATTCTCCTGCAATAGCGGGTCGAATAAAAACTGGTTCAGCGTCTGCTCCCACGGCACTTCATTCACCCCCAGAATTGCCTTGACCCGCGCCCGCGCCGTTGGCGAGCGGAATAAAAACCATTGGGCAATTGCCGGGCTGGCTTTGGTCAGGTCCCACAAAAACGGTAAAATCATCCGCCGCCGCATGGCCCAAAGCTGGCCCCGTGTCAGCGGACCCGGAGAGTACATATAATGCTCTGGCCCGCGTGAAAACCACAGCAGCGGCTGGCCCAGATCATAGGGCAGATCCAGCCTGAAACCCACAACCGCATGGCCAATATCAGGTCTGGCGCGCAGCACATCCTCGCGCAAAGTTCTGTTGGTTTGAACTTGCCGGGATGCGCCCAGCCGAAGCCCTATCTCATCGGCATCAACCCAGCCCGAGATGATATATCTGCCCTGGTGAATCTCATGGATTTCAACCATCCCCGCAAGGGCCTCATCTTTGCTCTGAAGCTCAAAACTGGGTAGCTTAATACGGCCATGTTGGCGGGTATATCGGCCAAACAATCCGGCGATACGTCTTAACAAAGGGGTCTCCCTGTTTTATTTTTATTAATTTAGCTCGGCACATGTAACCCGGAACGTCCGGAATGCAAATGTTTCGCGCGCGAAACATTCAGCCCAAGGACCGGTCAAGCCAGGCCAGCAACTGATCGCGCAGCTTGGCGGGGATTGCCGCGCCGCGCAGCTCAATCCGGCCGTCCTCATACAGCCGCGCCACCACGCCGCCACGCAAGGGCCGGTCACGGTATTGCGGTTTGGCGGGTGCGGTTTTGCCTTGCAAAAATCCGGTGATCAGCGCCTGCTCTTCGTCGGCAGAGGTGATCCGGGCCTTGCGCAGTTGCTGCGCCAACTGCCCCGCCGCCGCCGGGGTTTCCTCAAGCCTTTTTGCCAGCCGCAGCCCCATGCGCTCGCCAATCGCTTCGGGGTATTTCAGCGCCTTATCCAGCCCCCGCACCAGCCCCAGAAACGACCGGATCTTTGACCGCTTGGCCCGCGAAGCGCTATGAAAAAGCTGCAAAAGCGCTTGCTTTTCATCCTTGAACACCCCCGCATCCACCGCCTTGACGGCAATGCGCGCGCGCTCATAATAGCTCAGCCCGATGCGGATTTCATTTTCCTCAACCATCGCCACATAGGCCGCCGGGCGGTCCTGCGGCAGACGGATCAACGCCAGCGCCACCGCGTGCCGCGCAAGGCCCGTGTCATCATGCAAATGCTGCAACGCCTGACAGCGCCGCCAGCCCGAGATCAGCCCGTATTTGCCCGCCCCCAGCTCGGTCACCTCAATCGGGGTTTGCTGTCCGCGCCGGCGAATGGAGTCGGTCAGCGCCTGCATGTCATCCGCGTCAAGCCCCATCCGGTCGCGGGTCAGGTAGGTCAGGTCAATCTGCTCCAGCGGCACCTCGATCACCATCCGGCCCTGCTTGCGGGCGTCTTCCATCATCATCGCCATCTCGCTCAGCGCGGCGGTGGCGGAGGCGTCCGAGGCCACGCCGGTGATCGGCGCGCGCGGGGCAGGGAGGGCGGATTTGACCTCGGGCGCGGCGGCCAGAAATTCTGGCTTGGCCGGACTCAGGCGTTTGCGTTTGGCCATTTTCTGGCTCCTTTCATCTGCGGCGGGTCATCTGCGACGGGCGGCGGCAAATGTTTCGCGCGCGAAACAAATTCAAGGGGTCTTATCCGCCAGCTCATCCCGGCGCCAGGCCCCAATCAGAAGCTGCTTGAATGCAGCGTAGGTTTCATCAAAAGTCTGGCGTCCGCGCACATAGGTTTCACGGTTGAAATCGCGATAATCCGCCTCATAAATACCTTGCACCTGTTCGCTGGCCTGACCAATCAGCACGGTAAAATCCTGCCGGTAGGGGGATAAAGTTTTGCCCAGATAGGCCTGCATCAACGCCGCCAGCTCGGCCTGTTGCAGCCCGTCATAACGTGTCACAATCGCCCGTACCGCGTCCCATTCAAAGCGCAGGCCATCGCGGCCAAGGGCGCGGGCGGCGATGTTTTCGGCGTCCTCGATTGAGCCAAACGTGGCGTGCAGCATATCAAAAAACCGCCCCGTGGAATCGAACTCCAGAAACGAGGCACCCAGGGGCACCAGCAGGATATCAGCCGCCGCCAGGCCGTTGATCGTCAGGTAGCCAAGGGCAGGGGGGGTGTCGATGAAAATCACATCGTATTGATCCAGAATGCCATCGGCCTCAAGGCTCTCAGTGAGTGCATCCCACAGCTTCCAGCCGCGCCCCTGCATCCGCCAGACGGGGATCTGAAATTCGGCCCAGTAGAGATTGAGCTGCGCGCCGATCAGATCAATATTGGGCCAGTGGGTTTTCTGGATCAGCTGCGGCGCGGTGATGTCCAATGCGGCACTGAGGCTTTCGTCAAGCGGTTGCGGTGCCTCGCCACGATCCTGACGGCGCTGGTTTTCGGACCGTAAATGCAGGGCGTAATGCCGTGCCAGCAGGGGAAAAACCGTTTGCCATTCGTCTTCCACCTGACCGCCAAAAATTGAGGTCATCGAGCCCTGGCTGTCGAGGTCAATCACCAAAACTTTGTAGCCGTCGAGCGCCGCCGACATGGCCAGATGGGCGGCGGTACTGGTCTTGCCAACGCCGCCTTTGAAATTGGCCACGGCCACCAGTTTTGCGGGCAGGCCTTCAGGGCGGTAGGGCAGGTAGTTTTTTGCCTTGGAACCCTCGGTGGCGAAATGCGCCCGCAGGCGCAGCACCTCATCAAAGCTGAACCATTTGGCGGCGCCTTGCGATTCCGAGCGGCCCTGAGGCAGATCAGGATTTTGCCGCAGCACCCGGCGAAAATGGCCGCTGGCCACGGGGATCAGATAGCGGGTAATTTCCCAGGTGGAAAACAGTCGCAATTTACGCGCGTGACCGTCTTCCAATTCGCGGCTAATGAGATCATTGCGGCCGGCCTGACAGGCCTCAGAGATGGCTGCAAAATCCGCCGTGGTGGTGGGATCATCGAGCAGCTCAAACGCCCGGTCGGGATCAATATTGAAATAAGGGGGCAGGGGGGTGTCTTGGGCCATGGGGTTTTGATGTCCGCTCTTTTCGCCCGTATATCACAAAAAGGCGAACATGGTAGTAAAAACCTAACACCCTCTTGCTTTTCTCAGCACTTTACCCCGGTTCATGGCAGATATAGCGCATGTTTGGGGCAGATACACAAGATTTTGCTGTTATATATTTGTTATTTTATTGTTACGGGGGCTTTGATTTCTAAGATTAAGCTTGCGATTCAGCAGGTTGCAGATGAATTTTAAAGAGCTTGCGACTCTGAAACCCCGATAAGGCGACTCTGATCCACCGGGCGGGTGACTCTGATCCGCCGAATTGAAATCGACGGCAACTCTGGACGCGGCCTGTGGATAACCCTAGATTGGTGTCACTGAAACCCCGAAAGAATCGGGGGCGGACCCGGACCAACCGGGCGAGATGGCAGCAACAGGCGAAACCCGATGGCGACAGCAGCGGACGGCTTTTTCTTATGTGATGTGCTGGACCCGGCGCTGAAGGATGATCTGGCGTCGATGGAGCATCCGATTTTTTCACTCAGCACACGACCCGACCGGCGCATTTTAAGCTACGCCCATAACGGCGTGACCCTTGAGGTGACGCCAAGTGTGCGGGGCAGGGCGACGATCCACGACAAGGATATTCTTATCTATTGCGTGTCGCAACTGATGGCGGCCCTCAATGCCGGGCGCAAGATCAGCCGCACTTTGACGCTCAGGGCGCATGACCTTTTGCGCGCCACAAAACGCGATACATCCGGCGACAGTTACGCCCGGCTGCGCGAGGCGTTTGAGCGACTG